>JACCDI010439330.1_pt1 | contig 25309 bp, 15 predicted proteins | sample 7442791 | NCBI WGS metagenome assembly JACCDI01 (sample SAMN15323434, study PRJNA562643) | freshwater metagenome | isolation source: river surface water | place: USA:Blue River Watershed | collected 2017-08-15
TCACCAACAATGTTTCGCTGAATTTGGCTTGTTCCGCCCCAAATGGTTTCGGAACGTGAGAAAAAGAACGCCGACATCATTGGACTCACAGGGTAGCCCTCGCGTCGCTTATCGCGCTGCGCACCTGGCCAACCAGTGTCTTTTGGACCGTTGTCAATAAGCATGGAATGCGCACCGAAAATATCGAGTGCAAGTTCCATTGCTTCTTTGTGCATTTCAGTCCAGAACATTTTGTTTGTTGCACCAAGTGCAATAACACCCATATCTTTTTTGCCTTCAAGCGTTGCGCCAAGTGAACGAAGTCCGTTGTATCGCAAGATCTGATACTTCGTGTAGTACTTCATGAGGCGCTGACGAATTGAGTCTTCCTTGATAGCGCCGTTTTCTTTTGCAGCTGCCAACATAATTCGGAACTCTTCTTCGAAGCGACGGTATCCAGTAGTTGCGCTCATTCCGCGTTCAAATGCGAGCGTGGAGTTTGCAACCTTCCAACCGTTGTTTACTCCTCCAACAACGTTGTCTTTCGGACAACGAGCGTTAGTGAAAAACACTTCACAGAACTCCGCGGTTCCGTCTGGCTGAACGATGCCGCGCACTTCAACCCCTGGTTGACGCATTGGAACCAAAAGGTATGAAATTCCAGCGTGCTTTGCAGAAGTTGAATCGGTGCGTGTTAGTAAGAAGCAATAGTCAGCATGGTGGCCTTGTGTGGTCCATACCTTTTGACCGTTAATTACCCACTCATCGCCATCGAGCACCGCGGTGGTCTTCAAACTTGCAAGGTCGCTACCGCTGTTTGGTTCGCTGAATCCTTGGCACCAACGCATCTTGCCGCTCAAAATCTGTGGCAAGAACTCTTTCTTTTGCTCTTCAGTTCCCCACTGCAACAATGTTGGGCCAACAAGCGTGTCACCAAAGAAGTCTGCGCGCATAGGAGCTTTTGCATTTGCAAACTCTTCTGCAAGCACAACGCCCTGCAAAGTGCTTAAACCTTTGCCGCCGTATTCCGTTGGCCACGTTGCACAGATCCAACCGCCAGCAAACAACTTGCTCGGCCATTCAAGATTGAACTTCTTACGCTCTTCGTTGGTCATTTCAAAACCTTCGTCGAACCAACCCTTAGGCAGGTTTTCAACAAGCCAGGCTTTTACTTCAACACGGAATGCTTCGGCTTCAGGGGTGTAAGTCAACATCTCCCTATTCTGCCCGTTAGCGGCCTGTTGCGTCCATGTCGAGAAACAACATCGCTGTGTTGTGTTCATCCTGCCGTTACATGGGCCTCATAACCTGATAGCCATGATGGCTATGGTCTCCGCTGCCCTAGAAGGGGTAAACCTTGGACGCATACTCCTAGACCTGACCATCATTTTGTTGGTCGCAAAATTGGCTGCTGAAGCGTCAGACCGAATTCGGGTTCCTGCGGTCATCGGCGAGATTGCTGCAGGCATCGTGATTGGCCCGTCAGTACTGGGCTTAGTTTCTGGCAGCGACATGCTGTTTGTCCTTGCCGAATTCGGAGTGATCTTCCTACTCATTCAAGTTGGCCTTGAAACCGATGTCGCCGAGTTGCGCAGTGTTGGGCGCGCTTCGATGCTCGTTGCACTTATTGGTGTTGCTCTTCCAATGGCACTCGGAGTTGGCGTTGGTCTAGCGATTGGAGAGTCAACCAATACATCTCTGTTTATTGGTGCAGCACTTACCGCCACCAGCATCGGTATCACTGCTCGCGTATTTGGAGACTTGCGTGCATTAGCAACCGCCGAAGCGCGAACCGTACTGGGTGCTGCAGTTGTCGATGATGTTCTTGGCCTCATCATTCTCACCGTTGTGGTTCGAATTGTGGAGCAGGGCTCAGTGGGCATTGGAACCATTGCGACCACAATTGGTTTGGCTGTTGGCTTCCTAGTTCTCACTTCAGTTATTGGATTCGCAACGTTTCCAAAAATATTTGCGGCAATCTCTAAACACAGCCGTTCGACTGCAACGGTTTCGGTTACTGCAATTGGTGTTGCACTTGCATTTTCAGTCCTTGCAGACAAAGCAAACCTTGCGCCAATCATTGGAGCGTTTGTAGCCGGACTCGCTCTTCGCAAAATTAGTTCACACGAGCGAGTGGAACGAGATGTTGCATCACTCGGCAACATCTTTGTTCCGGTTTTCTTTTTGTACATCGGCATCACAACCGATCTTTCAGCAATGTTCGATGTACGTGTTATTACCATTGCACTGCTGCTCTCGGCAGTGGCAATCTTTGGAAAAATTGCTTCGGCGCTAGGTGCGCTTGGAGCAAAGAGTGACAAGTGGGTTATTGGATTCGGCATGTTGCCGCGCGGCGAAGTTGGACTCATCTTCGCGACAATTGGCCTCAAGGTTGGTGCGCTGAGTGAAGAAATGTACGGATCAATTCTGTTTGTGGTTTTGCTCACAACATTGCTCGCTCCACCACTTCTTCGCTGGAGGCTTGGCAAGGAATCAGTCGTAGTTGAAGACGCTGAACATGCCGAGCGACCTGCAAATGGTTGGGTCGAAGTTGAAAACGGAATCATTGAATTGCATGAAATTCCACCAGTTCGTTTGCTCGTTGAAATAGGCCTCGATTCGGCACTGCTTGCTGCCGAAGCTCGACCAAGTGCACGTCTTCTCGACTGGTTCGCCATGCATCGCAACGCCACTCTCAGTTGGGAAAACGAATCGGTTTTGCGTTTGCTAAACGTGCTTCGATACGGAAACGCTCGCTCGTGGCGACTACTGGACACCATCGGAATGATGCAGCGTGCTCTTCCCGAACTTGCTGAATCCATGTCGGCTCGTGCAAGCGACTCCACCGAACTTGACCCAACACACGCATTGCATTTTCCAACGGTTGAAGCCGTGGTTGCTCATGCATCAGCAACTTCAATTGAAGGCGACGAACTGGTTCTTGCCGCATTCGCGCACGACATTTCACAGTCTGGAGCAGACGGACTCGCTGCAGTTCGCCGACTTGGCCTTGATCTCACACTGATGTCAAACATTGAACTCATTGTTGAAGGGTCATCGTTGCTTCGCTCAATCATCACCACGGAACCACTCAATATCAACAGTCGACTGCTGAGCCAAATTGCGACGCACCTGAAGACTCCACGAATTGTTGAGCAGAGTCGACAGCTGTGTGTTGCACGAAGTGATTTCAATGACACCAAATACATGGCACTCATTGAAGTCGTGTCCGAGGTTCAGGAATTCCTTGCTCACCCAGACCTTGTTGACTCTGCAAGTAATTCGCTACTTGAAACACGCGTGAACGCAGCTCTTGCACTTGCCTCAAACTCATCGGTTCGGTCACGAATTACCCATGCGCCGGCTTCATATGCGCTCAGCCACTCGCCCGAACAAATGGTGCAACATGCGGAACTTGTTGAACCCTCGCCGCGACCTGGTCAGGCTCGGGTTGCTATTCATGCAACAGACCAACCAGATATTTGGTTAATCAATATTGCTTGCCGCGATCGAACCGCTTTGTTGGCACGACTATCTAGTGCACTCACTTCACTCAATTTGAATGTGCTTGGTGCAGACATCACCACATGGGGCGACGGTGCAGTACTCGACATATTTACTGTTCAGTCATCAGCGCCACCGAACCACACCGAAGTAACCAATGCAGTCATTAACGCTCTTGGTGGTCGTCGCGTGAAGGTGTCTGGGCAACCACTTTCACTTACTGCCATTGTTGATAACAGTGCCCACCCGTGGCACTCCGTTCTTACGGTGACCGGACCAGACCGCCCCGGACTTCTCCGCGATGTCACGGCAACGCTTGCAGACTTGAAGATGGTGATCCACCACGCCTTCATCAGCACTACCCATGCTGCTGTTGAAAACAAGTTTGAAATTTCCGATCGACATGGACGCAAACTTGCCAGTAACGAAATTGACAAGATCGTTCGATCCTTCAGGTAGCCCTACCTAGAACCCAGCCATATATATGGCGTAGAGTCGTGACGTGACCGTTACTGAATCTGCCCCAACCGGAACCGAGCGCTGGACCAACCAATGGAAAGAGCTCTACGAAGAAGTCATTAACACCGGTCTATGCACGGGTTGTGCCGGCTGCGTGATTTCTTGCCCACATGAAGTAATTGGTTACAAGCATGAGGAAGGTAACTACAAGCCTTTCCATCTTGAAGAAGAACTTGGTATCGACAATTGCACGCATGGAGAAAAGGGTTGCACCAGTTGCACACGCGCGTGCCCTCGATTCCGTTCATGGGAACCAGAAGCCGACATGCACATGTTCGGCAAAGTTCGCGAAGAAAGCCAGATGTACGGCCAATACAAACAGTTGCTGTTGGTTCGCGCAGCCGACGACAAGGTGCACGAACTAGGTCAAGATGGCGGCTTCGTGAGCGCAATGCTCATTTGGCTCATGAAGAACGACTACATCGACGCCGCGCTCACCAGTTTTTTGGAAGGCGACGGAACATCGTGGAAGGCGCTTCCTGGAATTGCTCGCAACCCAGAAGATGTTCTGCGCGCTGCTGGCAGCCGCTACACCTATTCGGCCAACACGCTTGCACTGAAGCAAGCTCAAGAAGAAGGACTCAGCCGTCTCGCTCTTGTTGGCATGAGCTGTCAATCATCGGTTCCTCCAATCATGTGGAAGCGCAAAATTGGCAAGGTCAGCAAACCGTTCTTGTTCAATATTGGTTTGCTCTGCTCAAAGACCTTTGATGATGCAATTTTTGAAGAACTCTTCTTGGCTAAGTACGGCCTGAAAAAAGAAGAGATGGTCAAGATGAACATCAAGGGTGCGTTCCAAATTTGGATGAAGGACGGCTCATTCCATGAAATTGATTTGAAGGAATGTCACCAGTGGACACGTGAGGGTTGCAAAACCTGCCCAGACTTCGCTGCAGAACATGCCGACATTTCAACTGGCGGAATTGGCGAGGACAATGCATGGACATTGTGCGTTGTTCGCACCGAACTTGGTGAAGAAGTAATGAACCGAATGATTGCTGACGGCAGCGTGATTGCTCGCCCTGCAGAAACCGACGCAACTGCAATGAAGTTGCTGAAGCTACTCAGCACCGTAAGCCGCAGGCGTTGGCCAGCAAATGCACACCCTGCCCCACTCGTTGGTGTTCCACCACCGAAGAAAAAAGCAGACGGTTCGGCGCCAGCCGCTCACTAACTATTTCTTTGCGAGGCGCACTGCTTTCGCAAACACATCGTTCAGCATTTTTTCGGTGAGTTTTCCCGTGAACGTGTTTTGCTGACTTGGGTGATAACTGCACACGAGTGTGTATTCACCCGCATCCACCACAACACCGTGCCCAAACTTTGGTCGGGGCTTCATTCCCAATTGTTCACAGGCCGCCTTCAGCGCAATTGACCCAAGACACACAATCACCTTCGCGTTAGTAAGCAACTCGAGTTCACGCTGCAAATATGGCGCGCACTTTTTCTCTTCTGCAGGCGTTGGCTTATTCTGCGGTGGCGCACAGCGAACAGCAACAGTCACCCATGCATCGGTGAGTTGCAATCCATCGCTTCGGTTTTCTGATGACTGCTGATTAGCAAGCCCAGCTTTGTGCATGGCGCGAAACAACCACTCGCCACTTCTGTCACCCGTAAACACGCGACCAGTTCGGTTTGCACCGTGTGCGCCAGGTGCAAGGCCAAGTACAACAATTCGTGCGGCTGGGTCGCCAAAACCCGAAACCGGCTTACCCCAATACTCTTCGTATTTGTAGGCGGCACGTTTTTCGACTGCAACTTTTTGACACCACTTCACCAATCGTGGACAACGTTCACAATCGTGAATTTCCTGTTGCAAAACACGAAGTGCCCGTGCATTAGTGGTCTGAGATGGCTTCGTCACTGCAAGGCACGATAGTTTGGAAAGCAACTCATGGCACGCCCAACGAAGAACTCACCGACATTGATCTTGATGGTTCGGCACGGGCGCACGCCAACGACGGGAAAAGTGCTTCCGGGCAGAGCCGCGGGGCTGCACCTCGCCGATTCGGGCAAAGCAGAAGCCGAAGCCGTTGCCAAGCGCATTGCAGAGATCAAGGGTGTGTCTGCTGTGTATGCATCACCGCTTGAACGCGCTCGCGAAACTGCAGCACCAATTGGCAAAATTCTTGGTCAAAAAGTGAACATTCACAAAGGTTTACTTGAATGCGACTTCGGCGACTGGACTGGCGCACAACTCACTGCACTCATGAAGAAGCCAGAGTGGACGACGGTGCAAAAAGCACCGAGCACGTTCCGCTTTCCACATGGCGAAAGCTTTACCGAAATGCAACAGCGCATGGTGAGCGCACTCGATGACATTCGTGCAAAACACCCAGGTGGAATTGTGGTCTGCGTTTCGCATGCCGACCCAATTAAGGCTGCAGTTGCCCATGCCATGGGAACCCACATTGATTTGTTCCAGCGAATCGTTATCAGCACGTGCTCGGTATCCGCTGTCGCCTATTCGCCAAGCGGCCCCGTTGTACTTACCGTTAACTCAACTGGCGGATCGCTTGCCGATCTGCGCCCTTCGTGATCTGAGTTACTCATGAGCGACTTTTACGAATTCGACGAAACTGACGCCTTCACTACTGGCGCACTCGGACAACCTGGTCAGCGCACATTTGTTATTCAAGTTCGTGCCGACAGCAGTCGCTTCACCATGAAGTGTGAAAAGCAACAAGTTGCTGCGTTGTCGCAATACATTCGACAATTGCTTGCCGACGCACCAGAGGTGCGCGAACGTCCAATGGATGAAATGCTGCAGTTATCCAACCCAACAGAGGTGAATTTCACCATTGGCACCGTTGGCATTGCATACGACCCGCGCAACGACCGCATGGTCATTCAAATTGAAGAACTCGTTCCGTTTGACGAAAACGATGAGCCCATCATGGACGCCGAAGTCACGCGCATTCGCATGCAGATAACCCGCGGGCAAGCCGTTGCTTTCTGCGATCACGCAGATGAAGTTGTTGCAGCTGGGCGACCACCGTGCATTTTCTGCGGACGCCCAATGAATATTGATGGGCACATGTGTCCGCGAATGAACTAATCCCCAAGAACGATCTCGTTCAACTGTTGAAGCAGGGCGAGATGGAACTCGTTTCCCGCATGCCCTACAGCAGCAATGCCACATTTTTAGTAAATATCACCAACGGCGACTTGCAGTGCCAGGGCATCTATAAACCGTTAAAAGGTGAACGCCCACTGTGGGATTTCGAGCCTGGCCTACACAAACGCGAAGTCGCTGCATACGAACTGTCGGAAGCTATGGCACTCGACATTGTTCCTCCAACCGTTCTGCGCGACGGGCAATTTGGTGAAGGCTCCGTGCAGTTTTTTGTTAACGCCGTTCAGGACGAGCACTACTTCAGCATTTACGAAAACCGACCAGAACTACATGACCGTTTGCGCGCAATGTGCGCATTTGACATTGTTGCCAACAACACCGACCGCAAAGGCGGACATTGCTTGCTCGACACACAACAGCGTGTATGGGCAATTGATCATGGCGTGTGCTTCGCCGCAGATTTCAAGTTACGCACCGTTATTTGGGAGTTTGGTGGCGAAGAACTTCCACAAGAACTTCGAGAGGTCATTGAACCACTCGTTGAATCAGTGCCCCTCAACGTTTCCACCTTGCTCAATAGCGACGAAGTGTTTGCGTTACAGGAACGCGCGCAGTGGATTTGTGAAGGTGGCGCCTTCCCTATTGACAAAACTGGCTCGCGCTACCCGTGGCCACTGGTATGAGCGAATCACAGTACGACCTCATTAATCAAGCAAATCTCGATGGCCTTGTTCGCCTCATTGACGATTACTGCGAAACACGAAGCTGGCACGAACTGCTTGGCTTGCGCGATGCATGCAAAGCAGCTGTTACCAACGGCCGTCAAGTATGGCCAGCCTCAACGCTTGCCGAATACCGACTTGCGTTGCTTGCACCAGCAGAAATTGCCGTGCAAGTTGTAGACGAAAAAGCCGGCAGATTCACCATGGGGCCGCTGACTGAAGTGATTGCGCAAAATCACCAGTGGTCTGAACTCAGTGAGTTTCTTCAGCCATCACCAACTTCTACCTACATTGCATATGAATGCGGTATCCGTGGTCAGCGCGTTGACGGCGAACTTTTCCCCGCACTTGAGTCGCCGTGCAGTTTGCTGCCAGTGGAAAGCAACTACGCGCTCGCCGAATACCACGACAACGAAGCCAAGTTTCCAACACCTGCAATTCCTGAAATGGGAAGCGCGATCGCTGTTCCTGCATCGTCGGCAAACGTTGTTCACGACACCGAAGCATCGACCGCAATTCACCAACTAGTCGACGCTTGGACAACACAGTCCAACGGTGAACTTCGCATTTCCTGCGTAGAGGGTTCGGTGCTCGACGCACTAGCCGCACTCAACATGCAAGAAGCACGATTGTCCTTGCTCACCTCCGGCGAAGCGCTCGCCTGGCTTACCTGGGCTGGCGCAAGTGGTGGTGCTCATGGCAGAAGGCGTGGCAACGCACTGGGTCGCGATGCTGCGTGGTGGACTATCGCATCTTTGACGGAGAAAACTTTTCACTGGCCGCTTAGCGAAGAAGAACTAGAAACTGCAGTTGATTCGTTGCAATGGTTTTGGTGGGACACCAACGAGCCAGCAAATGGTTGGAACGTGAAACTATGTGTGCATCACGCTGAACGCAATCGATCGTGGGCAATTAGTCTGAACGATTGGAAATGACACCGCGTTCACGAAAAGCAAAAATGTTCCGATTGATTGGAAGTATGTGTATCGGCGGTGCAGTTTTTTTTGCAGGCGTGATCATCAACCGACTGTGGATCAGTAACTACTTCTCAGATAGAGCTGCAGAAAAAGCTCGCGAAGAACTACTTACGTCATGGAATCGTCCAACAGAAACAACTTTTCCGTTTTTGTCACCGGCTTCCACCATTGCTTCTGACGAGATTGGGCCAATCAATGTTCCAACAAATCAAGAAGCCTTTGCCCTTCTGTACATTCCACGGATTGGCAATGAAGTATGGGCAACGCCAGTTTTTGAGGGCGTGCAGAGCAAGCAACTCAATTCAGGTATTGGCCACTATCCGCACTCGCAAACTCTTGGCGAAGAGGGCAATTTTTCTTTGTTTGGACATCGAAATTCCTATGGTCAGCCATTCATTAACATCCAGAACCTTCAGGTTGGTGATGAAGTCATTGTAGAAACAAAAGATTTTTGGTTTGTCTACACCTTGAAACACGACAAGATCGTGCGACCTAATGCGACATGGGTTACTGGAAAAAGTCGTCTACCAGAATTAGATCTCGTCAACGATGAACCATTCAATGTCATCACTCTCGTGACATGTGAGCCACGCCATTCCACTGAGAAACGCTGGGTGTGGTGGGGTGTGCTAGCAGCGGTTTATCCACATTCGACGCCACCACCTGCTCTCGTCAAACCAAACAATTAAGCGTTTCTAAACCTTCTCCTTAAGCCGATACCACACGCGGCCAGTAAGAGGAAGGCAGTAACTTCGGCAAGCAGATTCTCACCGGTTGCAGGCAACTCATTGCTCACGGTGATCACAACTGGCGGTGCTTCAACGGTTGGCGTAATGGTTGAATTCACGAATCGACCAAGTTTGTCTACTGCCTGATAACGAATCGGTGTTGCAGTTCCATGAAATGACGGCAACGGATCAAATGTGACTGTGCCATCCGAGTTCACGGTGTACGTACCTTCACCCAAAACAGTCAATGACATCTGATCACAACTGTGCATTACCGGTCCAGAATTCTGAGTTGTGACCACATGTGCGCAAATTCGCAATGTCGACATCATTGCACTGCTGCCTAGGAATTCGTCGTTTGAGAATACCGAGATGATTTGGTTGGTATCCCATGAGTCACGTGACACATCCTCAACTGCCCATGGATTAGCGGCTGGCTGCTCAGTCGGCGCTGGAGGTGCAGGAGCTGGCGATGGAGGTGCAGGCGGAACAATTGTCGGAATCAGAATGTTCGTAGTAACACCAATTCCCGACAATCCGGTCCAGTTGTTTGCAATTTGATACGTCACTGGTTGCGTAACTGTTCCCAAGAATCCTGTGCGATGAACGAAGGTCACCTGACCCGAGGTCGTGTTCACTGTGTATGTTCCATCATCGGTCGTTAAAGACGTACGCGTGCAGTTCGGCGCTGTGTCGGTTGGGCCACACAAACGAATGCTGTTTGGAACAAGTTCTACTGTGCCTGTGACTCCTGAAGGAACTACGCCACCATTGTCGTTGTTCCATGGCGAAAGCACCACTGACGAACCCTGCTCTGCAGTGCCGGTATCAAGTTCTGTAATTGGTGCAGGTGGAGGCACAACGACTGGATTCAGCGTTGAATGCGCTACTTGTCCAAGTGAGTCACGAACGCTGTATGGCATCGGTGCCGCTGTGCCGCTATATGTTGTCTCCGGTGTGAACTGAACGGTGCCATTCGCTTTCACGACATATGTTCCTTCACCCGCAACGGTGACAGTTGTTTTGGTGCAAGCCGGTGCAGTTTCTGCGGCGCCACAGAGCAACACGGTTGTTGCATCAAGCGGATAGGTAATCGCACCCGGTGAGTCATTGCCCACAGGAGAGAGTGTTTGCATCTTCTCCATCACACCAATTGACGTATCAGGGCGTGCAGTTGGCTTTGGAATGATGGATGGTGTCAACGTGCTCGTTACTGTCACGTTCAAAGCATCAGTGATTTTGTAGCTGATTGCAGTTTTTGGTCCAGAAGTTGCCGTGCTCAACGCTGTATAGGTAACAACACCTGTGGTTGGGTTGAGGGTAAACGTTCCTTCATTGGCAATGGTGACTGCTGAGGTGCCACACAATGTGGTTGCAGGATCCACAATGCAGACCGTCGAATTCGTGAGGTCAGGACCACCAGTAGCTTTAGCAGCAAGCGCATTCGTTCCAAAGATTGGAGCGAAATCTTTCGTTCCTCCAGCAATCAGCGAGACTGTTCCCGGGCTTGCAACAGGTGCAGGTGGTGCCAGAACAGTCGGAGTAATGGTCGTGTTCACTGTTTGGCCGATTACATCGGTTACTTGATACTTCACTGCAGTTGCAGTTCCCGTAAACGATGGCAACGGATCAAACGTCACGGTGCCATTCGCATTAACGGTGTACGTACCTTGGTTCGTAATAGTCAAGGTTGTCTGCGAGCAATTGTTCGGAGTTTGAGCATTCGGGGCAACACCGCACAACTTCACTGTCGTTGCATCAAGAGGCGCAGTTGGCTCGCCTGGTGTGTCGTTGGTTAATGGTGAAATAGTTTGATTTGCATCCCAGTTGCCCGTGTTCGTGTCAGGTGTGGCAGTCGGTGTTCGCGGTGCATTGACAGTTGGAGTGATGGTGGTATTTGCCACTTGGCCAAGTGTGTCTGAAACCTGATACCTCACTGCTGTTGCCGTGCCATTGAATGTTGGCAGCGGATCAAAGGTGACCGTTCCATTCGCATTTACGGTGTACGTACCTTGGTTAGCAACTGTCAACGTGGTCTGCGAGCAATTGTTTGGAGACTGAGCCGGAGAAATTCCACAAAGTTTCACCGTTGATGCCACCAACGGCGCGCTTACTGCCCCAGCCGTGTCATTCGTGAGAGGTGAAATTGTCTGGTTCGTGTCCCAGTTATCCGTATTGGTGTCTGGGTTCGCCACAGGTGGTTGAGGAATCACTGGCGTCAACGTGCTCGTTGCGGTTTGACCAGTTACGTCGGTGACTCGATACGTCAGTGCTGTCTTCGTACCTGCAGTTGCGTTTGCATCTGCGACGTATGTAACTACACCAGTGGCTGGATTAAGCGTGAAGGTTCCTTCTCCGGCAACCGTCACCACATTGTCGGCGTCGCATGCTGCAGGACTTGAACTTGGCGTAATTAGACACGTTGCCTTTGCCCCGCTGGTCTGCAATTGCGTACCCGTTGCAAGTCCAGATGTTCCAGTAATCGTCGTAAAGGTTGCTGTGCCACCCGGGATTACGGCCTTGGTTTCTGGTGTTGCAACAGGAGCCGGCGGTGGTGTCACTGTTGGGGTGATCGTTGCATCATCAATGCGACCCAGAGTGTCTGTTGCTTGATACGTAACAGGTGTAGCCGTGCCACTAAAGGTTGGAAGTGGATCAAACGTGACGGTGCCATTCGCATTGACGCTGTACGTACCCTCGTTAGCCACAGTCAACGTTGTTGCGTTACACGAGGGGGCTGACTGCCCAGATGCACACAACTTCACAGAAGTAACTACGAATGGGAAACTAGAAGACCCTGGTGTGTCATTTGAAGTTGGTGTAATTGTTTGGTTCGTGTCCCAATTTCCTGTTGAAGTGTCGTTTACTGCGGCAGGCAAAGGCGGCAAACCAACCGTTGGCGTAATTGTGGCGCTATCGGTTTGACCAAATGAGTCAGATACTTGATACGTGATTGGTGTCGCTGTACCTGTAAAGGTTGGCAGCGGGTCAAATGTGACAACGCCAGTGACAGGATCAACCGTGTACGTTCCTTCTCCTGCAACAGTCAATGTTGTTGCCGTGCAATTAGGAGTTACTTGCCCAGAAGAACACAACTTTACTGTTGCTGGGTTAATGGTTCCGCTGCCGTCAAGGTCGTTCGTTAACGGATTTATCACTTGATTCGTGTCGTAATTTCCTGACGACAAATCATTCACCGCGTCTGGTGGTGTGCGAACAGTTACCGTAATCGTCGCACTTGTCACTTGACCAAGCGAGTCTGCGACTTGATAAGTAACTGGTGTTGCTGTTCCAGTAAATGTTGACAGCGGGTCAAATGTGACTGAGCCATCCGCATTCACCGTATAAGTTCCTTGGTTCGCAACGACCAACGTCGTCACATTGCAGCCATCCGGTGTTTGACCACTACCGCACAACTTCACTGTTGTAGCAACAAGCGGTGCACTGGCATCGCCGGGTGTGTCATCTGACAAAATATTCAGAGTCTGATCGGTGTCATAGTTGCCTGTCGACGTATCGGCAATTGCGGCTGGTGCAGGAGGAACCACTGGCGTCAATGTGCTGGTTGCTGTCTGGCCCGTGATATCCGTAACTCGATACGTAATTGTGGTTTGTGCTCCTGCGACAGCATTGCTATCTGCAACAAAAGTGACCACACCAGTCACAGGGTTCAGTGTGTAGACACCCACGCCTGAAATTGAAATTACATTGTCAGAATCACAGGTAGTCGTTGCTGGAACGTAGAGACAGGTTGCATTCGCTCCGCTCGTCTGCAAGGCAGTGCCAGTTGCCAAGCCTGAAGTTCCCGTAATTGTCGTAAACGTTGCGGTACCACCACGCAGAACAGACTCTGTATCTGCAGTAGCAACGGGAGCAGTCGGTGCAGCCACAGTTGGGGTAATGGTCGCGGATACATATTGTCCAAGCGTGTCTGCCGCTTGATACGTGACTGCGGCAGCAGTACCCCTGAATGTTGGTAACGGATCAAACGTGACTGTGCCATTTGCATTGACCGTGTATGTTCCCTCGCCAGTAACTGTAAGTGAAGTCAGAGTGCAATTGTTTGGAGTCTCAGTTGATCCGCACAGCTTCAAGCTTGACAACACAACCGGAGCACTATCTGCAAATTGATCATTGGCAAATGGAGAAATGACCTGATTCGTATCGTAGGCACCGCTTGATGTGTCATTTGATGCAGTTGGCTTTGGATACACCGTTGGCGTGTAGGTCGCAGAGGTTTTTTGATTGGTTGAATCTGTGACTTGATAGATAACCGCTGGTGCCGTTCCGCTCCAATTGGTGTCCGGGGTAAACGAAATAACTCCTGTTGTTGTATTCACCGAGTACGAGCCATTCGTTACTGAAACCGAGGTGGCAGTACAAGCTGGTGCAGTCTCCCCTGTTCCACATAGTCGGACCGAAGTTGGATTAAGCGTGATCAGCGGATCTGCCGTGGTGTCATTTGACAACGGGTTCTTTGTTTGCACCACATTCAAGAAATCCGTAGAGGTGTCATTCACTGCAACGGGAGCTGCAGGAGGAGTAACACTTGGGGTAATCGTTGCGTTGACAAATTGACCTAAGTCATCAACAGCCTGATAAGTGATTGCCGTGGCAGTACCCGTAAATGCAGGCAGTGGGTCAAACGTGACCGTTCCATTCGTATTCACGGTGTAGGTGCCTTCGTTCGGTACCGTCAGCGAAGTAAGCGTGCAACTATTTGGCGTTTCACTTGTATCGCACAATTTCATCGATCCAAAAGGCCGTCCCGGCACAGATGCATCATTTGAAAACGGTGAAATGGTCTGGTTTACATTCCATGCCCCACTCGACGTGTCATTAATCGCGGCAATGACAGTTGGCGTGTAGGTCGAAGAAACCTTTTGATTCGTGGAATCGGTGACTTGATATGTCACAGGCGTAGCAGTGCCGGTCCAGTTATTTGTTGGGGTAAACGACACCACTCCCGTTGCCGTATCAACCGAGTACGTTCCACCAGTAACCGTTACCGATGTTGCGTTGCACGAAGGAGCACTCTGCCCACTTCCGCACAAACGAACCGACGCTGCATCGAGTGTTATCAACGGATCAGTCGTTGTGTCATTCGCCAGAACATTCTTTGTTTGCGTCACATTCACTTGATTCGAAGATGTATCCGCAACAGCAGTCGGTGCGGGAGGCGCTGTAACCGATGGCGTGATAGTTGCATTTACGTATTGACCCAGGCCATCTACTGCTTGATATCGAACGGGCTGCGTCACCGTTCCCGTGAAAGTTGGCAACGGGTCAAATGTGACGGTTCCATCTGCATTCACCGTGTAGGTGCCATCGGCGGTAGTCAATACTGGCTGGCTGCATGAGTTAGGGCTTTCTGCTGGCGAAGTGCCACACAGCGCAAGACTTCCCAATGGATAGCCACTGGCATTCGTGTCATTAGAAAATGGCGAAATGGTTTGATTGATATTCCACGCACCAGTGGAAGTGTCGTTTGATGCTGTTGGAGTAGCTACAACAGTCGGCGTGTACGTAGATGATGCGACTTGATTCAGCGAATCTGACATTTGATACGTAATGGGAGTTGCAGTTCCCGTGAAATTATTCGTTGGAACAAAGGTGATTACTCCCGTTGTTTGGTTAACACTGTAAACACCTCCAGCAACCGTTACCGATGTTGCGTTGCACGAAGGAGCACTCTGCCCACTTCCGCAGAGACGAACTGAAGACGCACTTAATAGCGCGTCGCTACTTCCCGAGGTGTCATTCGTTAGCGGATTCTTCGTTTGGGTGATATTGAGCAAATCAATCGAGGTATCAGCTGTTGCAGTTGGTCGCGGTACGACTGTTGGAGTAATGGTTGCTGACGTCGTGCGTGGTGTTGCCTGAGTATCGGTGATTTGATACGTAACTGGCGTCGCGGTACCAGTGAAGTTGGGCAACGGGTTAAATGTGACGGTGCCATCTGCATTGACGGTGTAAGTTCCCTGGTTTGATACTTCCAGAGTCGTAACTGAACAGTTATTTGGAGTCTGCCCACTTCCACATAGCTTGAGTGTTGAGTTATTTGCCGGATATCCAGTCTCAAATTGATCATTGGTCAGGGGTGAGATTGTTTGATTGATATCTTGACCGTTAGTTGAGGCATCGTTTACACCAGAAGGCAGGCTGCTCGACGGCAACAACATGGAGTAGTCCTCCACTTCACCCGTTCCAAGTTTGCCAGTTGCGTCGGTGATCGTGTCATAACTTAAACGCACACGCGCGTAGGTGACTCCTGCACCAACATCTGAGGGAACCGTCCACGTTAAAGTTGCACTTGTTGCATTAGCAACTGGGTCAGTTGCACATGTGCGCTCGCTGTACGCAAAAAACTCGTCTCGGTTGAAGTCAATCCATCCGCACAAGTTCGCTGTGCGTTCTACACCTGCAAGAGCAACAGTGGTGCTGTACGTTGATCCAGGATTTCCAAAATTAATAGTTGGCGAATTCACCCAGGCAGCAACACCATCGTCTTTCTTCGCATTATCAGCCAGCGAAGTCCAACGTGGCACAGCATCAGCGTTTGTATTTGCATACAAAGCCGAGGCTTGGTCTGCTTCAACCGTTGCTCCTAATTTCAGGGAACCAACACCATGGCTTGCTACTCCTGAAGACTCATATGTCGTTGGCACAAGACCGAAGTCCTCTGCCATGCTCGCCGTGAGGTTCCACGTATCTTCGTTACCTGTACCACCAGATGTCTGTTGAAACAGTTCAAATTCAACGGTCGTAATCGTTCCATTTAATTGCAGCGAACCACAGACTGCTGACGACCCAGAAGTGCTTGCGTTACAACGCGTGCTGCTCGATTGGCCATTGTCTTCGACATATCTCCCATCGGCGGAAACCAAAATGTTGGTTCCACTGAGTTTTGACATGGTGACGCCTGAGGTAACCACTCGCATTTCGCTCCACGAAACTCCACTCGCAGCACCACCCCAACCAGCGAATGAAAACACCGGATTAACTACGGGCTGACTAAAAGTCAGAAACAAGCGTCCTCGGCCGCCGCAAACTTCATTTGCCAGACAGCCTTCATTTGATGTCGTGAGCTTCAGGCCAGGCTCTGTGACCAAACCTGTGGCTACGAACATTCCCGCGGCACCGCCACGTTCACTCAACGACTCAGTTGCGTCATGAATACACAAGTACGGACCAGTTACGCCAACGGTGTAGGTAATTCCATTTGGAAGAACTGTCTGTTTAGATCGATTGATGCTTCCGCCGCCTGGACAATTTGATGAGTTGGTTGACATTGTCGTTGAATCAAAAGCCTCGACCCAGTTCCACGTTGTTGAAGTAGGCCTAGTAGTTCCCGAGAATGAAAGTGCATCGTTTCCAATAACGTCTTGAATAGCCGCGTTGGTATCGGCTGACGATGATGTGGGTGCAAGATAGGACACTCGTACTTCAGTTCCTGAAGTTACCGAAGAAGGCAATGTAAGGCTCACCGATGAACCACTTATTGAAATTGCTGTTGGGACCACAGGTGATTCACCCACAAACACCGTGAACGCACTCAACGATGGTGTTGGCGATGACTTCAGTGTTTCATTGAACTGAAGCGTCACGGTGGTTCCAGATGCATTGACAGACGAAAGTGTTGGCGGTGCAATGTCTGGTCCAGCAGTCGAGTTATTCGTTACCGCTTGCGCCGAAAGCGAAACAGCATCATTTCCCGCCGAGTCTTGCACCGCCAGGTTCGTCGCCCAACTGTTTGGCGTCGGCGCGGTGTACGAGACTGTTACGGTCCTCCCCGCTTCAACAGCAGAGCCCAGCGTTAACTGCACAACAGAGGTACTCACCGCCACACTGCTGACGGAATACGACACCCCATTAACCAAAACAGTGAAGTCCGATGTAGAAGCGGTAGTTGCGTTCAGCGTTTCGTTGTAGGAAAGCGATAGCACCGTTCCTGCAGTATTCAACGATGCCGATAGAAGAGTCGGTGCGGTTGTATCGCCAGGAACTGTTGAACTATTCGTCACCGCCGAATTCGTAAATGCAAGAGCATCGTTACCAACTGTGTCCTGTACAGCATTGTTAGTCGTTGCGTTGTTTGAGGCAGGAGCAATATACGAAACCGTTACGGTTTGATTAGAGGTGATTGTCTGCGAAAGGTTAAAAGTGAAATAGTTACTTGGCGTAACCGTATTGGTTCCAGTTACCGTCACCGGGCTTCCATTTACCAAGATCGTGAATGCGGTATTCAATGGATACGTGTTCCCAAGCGTTTCGCTCCATGTCAATCTCATTTGATTTCCAGCAGCCAAAACTTCGGCTGAAATTAATCTCGGAGGGCCTTCAGTTGAATTATTCGTAACTGCAGTTGCGGAAAATGAAAGGGCATCGTTACCAGCCGTGTCTTGCACTGCGTTATTTGTCGTTAAATTGCTTGCTGACGGTGCGTTGTACGCAACAGTCACGGTTGATGAACCAAGTACCGCTGGTGACAATGTGAGTACAACATTTGAGCCACTAATTGATCGTGTTGAAACAGTTGCTGGAGTGCCATCAACCAGGACAGCAAAATCTGTAGTTGCTGCAGTTGTTGCATTTAGCGCTTCGTTATAAGTAAGCGTAAGCGTCGTTCCGTTTGTAGCTAAAACGGCAGAACTCAACACAGGCGCAGTCGTATCCACGGTTGAGCTGTTCGTAACTGCAGCGGAACTTAGCGATACAGAATCGTTTCCGGCAGCATCTTGAATCGCACTGTTTGAGTTTGTGCTGTCTGGCGTGGGAGCGGTATACGAAACCGTAACCACAACGCCTCTTTCTATAGGCGTAGCAAGTGTAAGCCGCAGCGTTGAAGCACTAATTGAAAGTGAGGAAATAGTTTGAGAAACGCCACCGGCAGTGACCGTAAATGCACTTGTAGGAGCAGTTGTGGCAAACAATGTTTCGTTATAAGTAAGTGTCAATAACGTGCCAGCAGAGTTGACCGTTGCAGAGCTAAACACCGGCGCAGTGAGGTCAACCGTCGAGCTATTGGAAGCAGACTGAGAAAGCCGCGAAATTGCGTCATTGCCTGCCGTGTCTTGAATTGCACTATTGGCAGTTGTTGAATCAACCGATGGAGCCGTATAGGAAACAACCACTGTCTGACCCGAACCAACTGGAGATGCAAGAGTCAGCTGCACTCCTGAACCGCTGACGACAGCCGAGCTCACAGTACGTGTAATGCCATTAACAGTTACTAAAAATGCACTGGTAGGAGCAGTTGTCGAGTTAAGCGTCTCGTTATATGACAGCGTAAGGACGGTTCCCGTTGAGTTAACCGATGCAGTACTGAACGCAGGCGCTGTTAAGTCGACTATTGAACTATTGGTTGTTATCGCCCGCGATGTCAGTGAAATTGAGTCGTTTCCGACTGCATCCTGAATGGCTTGGTTGGTGTTTGCAGAATTAGTTACAGGTGCCGAGTATGCGAATGTAACTGATTGACCAGTTCCGACTGTTGTAGCAAGTGCCAGCTGAATCGTCGAACCACTCACCGTTACTGAATTCACCGTTACTGGCACCGAATTGACCGTGACGGTGAAAGCACTGGTAGGTGCAGTTGTTGAATGAATTGCCTCGCCATAGGTAAGTGTCAAGATCGTTCCGGCACTATTCACCGCTGATGAAACATAAATTGGAGCAGTCGTGTCGACGGTGGAACCATTCGTTACCGCTCGTGAAGATAGTGAAGCCGCATCATTTCCAACGACGTCCTGAATGGCTTGGTTGGTTGTTGCAGAATTCGAAGCTGGAGCAGCATATGAAACTGTCACTGTTAACCCTTGGCCGATTACCGATGCCAATCCCAACTCAACGCTCGACCCGTTCACCGTTACAGAATTGACAACGAAGTTCGATCCACCCGCAGAAACGGTAAATGCGCTGGTTCCCGATGCTGTAGCGCCGAGTGGTTCGTCATAGGTAAGCGTTAACTTCGTTCCCAGGCTGTCCAAAACCGCTGTAGAAAGTACGGGAGCAACCGTGTCTGCTGGAGTTACTGCATTAGAACTTGCCGAATTTGCTGAAGTTGCATCAATATTTCTAGCGACAGCATAAAACGTATACGAAGTTCCGTTCGTCAATCCTGTAATTGTGCAGTTGCCGGACGAGCCCGTAACGACGCAGTTTTTTGTGACATCGCCATCAACATAAACGGTATAGCCCGTTGGGGTTACGCCACTTCCTGCCGCAACAGTGACAACTGCCGATCTGTCGCTTGCAACTGCGGTTGGTGCCAGCGGACTACCTGGCGCAACATTTTGCCACGAGTATCGTCTCAAATACCTTTTGGTCGCTACGTTGCTGTTACCACCAGCAATGATGTTGCCGGAGGATTCAAGCGCCAGTTTTGCACTGTTAAAGGTTCCATTCATCGCAGAATTTGTATTGAACGCTGTCTCTGCGATACCCACCGATGAATACCTCAGAAGAGCAGTGGATGTTCCTGCAACAATCTTTCCATCAGATTGAACCGCTAATGAAAGTATGGCGGTGGTGATAGTTGGAAAAGACCCGTCTACCGAACCATCTGCGTTGTAGCGCTTCAGACCAAAAGTTCCTGCAACAAGAATTTTCCCGTCGCTTTGCACGTTAATGGCATTCACAGTTGCACCAGGATTTGCCGTAAACGCACTATCAAAAACACTTGCAGTGGTGTACCTCTTTAATCCGAAGGCTCCACCAACCAATATGTAATCAACACCTCCGACAGTTTGTGTTTGTAATGCATTGACAGTGCCGCCTGCAGCAACTGTGCTTTCTAAAACTCCGTTTGCTGTGTACCGCTTAAAGTCTGTACCAACTCCAGCAAATATTTTTTGCGCAGTGGAAGAGCCATGGACGAGAAGAGCGTTGTGCTGTCCAGTTTGTCCAGTGCCGAATGTCGTATCTTTTACACCATCTGCCGTGTATCTAAATATCTGACCACTTGCACCAGACAATATGTAATTTGTCGTTCCAACAGTTTGAACGGCTAACGAATAAGGAACGAAGCCTTCCCACTTTGATGCAACTGCGATTGAACCGTTTGTGTTGTACGCGCGAGTACCGCCGTTGTCTGTAACCCAGATTTTTCCATCTGGTGCAACGACAATGGCAGTTACATCTCGGTCGTGCGCCGAAGTTGGCCACGTGGTGTCGAGCACTCCCCCCTGTGTTGCGGCCTTTACATTGCTGCCAAACAAACTCAAAACAGGAAGCAATAACAAAGCAACCAAAATGATGGTTGCAACAATTCGGCGCAGGTTGAATCGAGTGCGAAACAATTTCATTCCACAAGCGCCATCACGATGAACATCGCAACAAACGCTAAGTAGATGAAAAATTTTCTCTACAGGTGTATTTTTTTAATTATTGCGTGAATGGCTTGACAGCCAAAGCATCACCTGTGTAACACTCACTGAATATGGGCGACCAACTTCAGGACCGCAGGGACCTCCCTGCAACAGGCCACGATCTCGTACAACTGGCCGACCGGATCGACACTAATTTTTCACAGGTTCGAACATTTTTTAATCGAGTTGAATACAAGTTCATCGACATCGACAAACAGTTCATTGAAATCGACAAACGATTCAACATCCTCGAGTCAAAGATTGACAAATTGCCAGGAAGAATCTCCCGTCAAATATTTGCCGCAGTGGCTTCGTTTACTGGAATAATCGCGGCAGTTGTTGCCGTAACTATGCAGGCAATGAATTAGCCGCGTGACTTAAGCAGCTCGATGAGCTGTGGCAAAACCTTGTGAACGTCGCCAACAATGCCAAGGTCTGCAACACCGAAAATTGGTGCTTCCTTGTCCTTGTTAATGGCGATGATGTTCTTCGAGCCCTTCATGCCCACCATGTGCTGCGTTGCACCAGAGATACCGGCTGCAATGTAGACGGTTGGCTTTACAACCTTGCCCGTCTGACCAACTTGGTAGCTGTAAGGAACCCAGCCGGCGTCAACAATTGCGCGTGATGCACCAGGTGCACCCTTCAACAACTTGGCAAGGTCTTCAACGAGTGAATAGCTGCCTGCTTCGCCAAGACCACGGCCGCCCGAAACAACGATGTTTGCTTCGTCCAACTTTGGTCCAGTGCTTTCTTCAACGTGCACTGCAGTTACGCGTGCTGCGCCTGCTGCGCCAGTGTCTGGCACTGATGCCGCAACAACGCTTGCTGCTGCTCCGCTTGCCGACTCTGCAGCAAAGCTCTTTGGACGGAATGACACCAAGTGTGGGCCTTCGCCTGTGAATGCAGTGTTCACGAGTGTGTTGCCACCAAAGATTGGTGTGGTTGCAACTACACCGTCAGCCGAGTCGGCGATGTCGGTGTTGTTCGTGATGACGGTGCGGTTCAACTTCACCGACAAGCGAGCCATAACGTCGCGACCTTCGTAGTTCTGCGGGAACATGATGACTGATGGTGCATCTCCACCGTCGATCACTGCCTTCATTGCTGCCGACACTGCTGGTCCAGGCAACTTGCCAGCGAGATCGCCAGTTGCGTACACCTTGGTTGCGCCGTATTCGCCGAGTGCGCCAGCTACTGCTGATGCATCTCCGCCAATGAATGCTGAAACGTTTGAGGAAAGTGAACGTGCTTTGGTGAGCAGTTCAAGAGTTCCTGTTGTTGGTGCGCCACCTGCGGTTTGCGCGAATACCCAAATGCTGTTGATTGCCATGACGTGTTACCTCAGATCGCTTTCAAGTTTTCAAGGAATGAAACAATTTTGTTAAATGCATTGCCGTCGTCTTCGATGACTTCACCGGCTTGACGTGCTTCGGCTTGTGTTACAGCAACAATCTTTTGTCCTGCACCAGCCCAACCTGTTGGCGTTACGCCAAGGTCGCTTGCAGTGAAGGTGTCAATTGGCTTTGACTTTGCAGCCATGATGCCTTTGAAGCTTGGGTAACGCGGCTCCACAACACCAGCGGTCACGCTGATGACTGCAGGAAGTGGGCACTCAACTTCGTCGTAACCCTCTTCTGTCTGACGATCTGCCTTCAAGCTTGAACCGTTGATGGTGAGCTTCTTTGCAAATGTCACTGAAGGCAATCCAAGAACTTCTGCCATTTGTTCTGGCACTGTTCCGGTGTAACCGTCGGATGATTCGGTTGCTGCGATGATCAAGTCTGCGCTACCCATTTTCTGAATTGCTGCAGCCAAAACTTTTGCAGTGGTGAGTGCATCGGAACCTGCAAGTGCTGGATCACTGATGAGCACTCCCTTTGCTGCGCCCATTGCAAGCGCGGTGCGCATGCCCGACATTTCACCATTCGGTGCCATTGACACGATGTTCACATCGCCACCACCGTTTGCGGCTGCGAGTTGCAATGCCATCTCTACGCCGTAAGCGTCGGACTCATCGAGGATGAGTTTTCCGTCGCGCTTCAACGCGTTGGTGGAGCCATCAAGGGCTCCAGGGGTGGCTGGATCGGGGATTTGCTTGACGCAGACGACGATGTTCATGCCCTCCATTGTTACCGATGAGTACTGGATTTACCCAACCCTGTGCGGACTGATTTACCGATAAAATTCAGTCCCCGTGCGAATTCTCCTCATTGTCAACTCGTTCGCGTCGTCCGTCACACCCCGCAACACTGTGCTCGTCCACGAGCACCTGGCCAAGCGCCACGACGTGCAGGTGGTGGAAACGAACGAGCGCGGCCACGCCACTCGGTTCGCCCAAGACGCGGCAGCCCGAGGCCTTGACGCTGTGGTTGGTTTTGGCGGAGACGGAACGCTGAACGAAATTGCAACGGGCCTCGCCGGCAGCGACACGGCCCTTGCCATGTTGCCCGGCGGTTCGACAAACGTTTTTGTTCGCACGCTCGGCATTGCTAACGACCCGATGGTTGCACTTACTCAATTGATGACGGGCATCGACCGCAATGAAATTGAACGCGTGAGCCTTGGTCAAGCAAACGGTCGCTACTTCACTTTTCATGCCGGAATCGGTTACGACGCTGCAGTAGTGGAACAAGTTGAACGACGCTCGTCACTGAAGCGTCTTGTGGGCCAACCATTGTTCGCCTATTCCGCATTGCACTCTTGGTTTAAGTCATACGACCGCAAGTACCCGCACTTCACCATGAACATTGATGGTCGTGCTATTCCAAACGGATTCTTTTCAGTGGTGCTCAACACCAACCCGTACACGTTTGTTGGCAAGCACCCCATTCACTTGTCTTCTGCTGCGTCGCTAGAAAAGAAATTGGTTGTCGTTACCTTCCGCAAGATGACTACGCCGCTCATGTTGAAGACGCTGTACTCAGCGTTGCGTCGCGGTGGGCTTGAAACCTCATCAGGTATCGACATTGCAACAGATGTCGAGCACGTGAAGATCGAATTCCCTGCGCCATTCCCGTATCAACTGGACGGCGACTACTTGGGCGACACCACGTCGATTGACATTAAGCATTGCCCTGAGGCACTTCGCTTAGTGCGACCAACAATCGAGTTCTAAAACCTAATTCGCGTTAGCAATAACGCCGAGTGCAATATCGGGCACGTTCGTGCAGATGCCGTCAATTCCCCACGACACCAATTCAGCCATTCGTACCGGGTCGTCACATGTCCACGTGTTCACCGCAACTCCATTGCGATGCATGGTGTCCACAACAGAGCGCGTCAATGTTTTAACGTACGGGTGATAAGCCTGATGTCCAGAGTTCAATAAATCTTTCGCCAACGCGTCTGCATCGCTATCTGCAACACCCATATCTAGCCAGGCCGTTGGCAATTCGGGCCACAAACGATGCACGGCATCAACGGTTTCGCGCCTAAACGATGAGATCAACCATTGATCGGGGGCGCCGCGAGTGCGCAGGTAATCAACAACAAGCGTTGCCAACTTGTCATGTGGGTCGAAGTCGGGTTCCGACGGATCATTTTTGATTTCAATATTCACCCACATACCTGCACATGCATCAAGCGCATCCGCAAGTGTTGGAACGTGATCCGGGATATCGGAAATGTTTAGTGTTGCAAGCACCCGTCCATCGGACAATGTTGGGTTGTGATGAACAATCATTTCGCCCGAAGCACACAAGCGAACATCAAGTTCAACTGCGTCGCTGTGTAACTCACGGGCACGCGTAAATGCCACTGTTGTGTTTTCGCGTTCGGCCGCAGAAGCGCCACGATGAGCCATAACTTGCGCGCGCACTGGAGCGCTGTCGCGATTATGTGGCACCCAACGAGCAATGGTCACAGGCGAAGGGTACCGCCAAAATTGTCACAATAAAAAAATAAAAATATTTTCTTGATCTACTTGAAAGTGCCCCAAGCGGTGTCTATCGTGACACCGTCCTACTGGCTCTAGAAGAACTTCAAAGGTGACTACCGTGTCAATTCTCGCAACAAGCCTTGCCCTCGGATCCGCTGATTACTCGTGGCGCAAAGCAGCACTGTGCAAAGACACCGACCCAGAATTGTTTTTTCCCGTAGGAAGCACCGGACAGGCGCTCCAACAAATCACCGCTGCAAAGTCAGTGTGTGGAGAATGCACCGTGAAAACCGAGTGCCTCGAATTCGCTATCGAAACCAACCAGGACTGTGGCATCTGGGGTGGAACGTCTGAAGAAGAGCGCCGCGACATTCGCCGCAAGATGGCCGCTGCACGACGCGCTGCACGCGCAACTGCATAACTAGTTCGTAATCGGAACTCGTAAGTCGACCACGGTCCCCTGACCGTCTGTCATTCCCGCAATACCCGTTGCATCGCCATCACTCTTGGTTCCAGCGCGCATTGAAATAGTTCCCGCAAGCTCTGTGGTTACCA
>JACCDI010255844.1_pt1 | contig 25245 bp, 31 predicted proteins | sample 7442791 | NCBI WGS metagenome assembly JACCDI01 (sample SAMN15323434, study PRJNA562643) | freshwater metagenome | isolation source: river surface water | place: USA:Blue River Watershed | collected 2017-08-15
GGATCATCATGCGGTTGACCATGGACATGTAGAAGTCCGAGCCAACAAAAGGAAAGGCGGCCAAAGCCAGCAGGCCCAGCACCAGCAACAGCTGGACACTGCGGGGCAGGGTTTCAATGTGAATCTGTGGAGCGCTCATGGGGTTCTCACTGCTTGAAGAGGCCTTCAGGCTTGTACAACAGCACCGCAGCCATGAGCACATACACCAGCATGCCCGAGACCTGCGGCAGAAGCACCTTGCCGAAGGTGTCTACCAGACCGACCAGCAGCGCCGAGATGAGGGCGCCGCGCACCGAGCCGATGCCGCCGATCACCACCACCACAAAGCACATGATCAGCACCTGGCCACCCATGTTCGGGTAGACGCTGGAAACCGGTGCTGCGATCATGCCGGCGATCGAGGCCAGCCCGACGCCCAGCGCGAACACCACGGCGTGGATCAGGGTGATGTTCACTCCCAGGGCTTCGGTCATCTCGTGGTTGAAAGCGCCCGCACGGATCTTCATACCCAGGCGGGTCTTGGAAATCAGCAGGTACAGGCCCAGGGCCAGCAGCAGGCAGACGCCCGACATGAACAGGCGGTAGATCGGGTAGGACAGGGTGTCCGTCAACGGAATCGAGGCCGACAGCGCCTCGGGCACTTGCAGGCCGTGCACATCGTCGCCCCAGAGCATGGATCGCAGTTCCTCGAACACATAGATCAGGCCAAAGGTCAGCAGCACCTGGTCAAGGTGATCGCGGTGGTAGAAGTAACGGAACAGCACTTTCTCCAGCAGCAGGCCGAAGGCCACCGACAGCGCGGTGCCGACGATGATGGCCAGGGTGAAGCTACCCAGCATGCCAGCCAGTGACCAGGCCAGGTATGCTCCCAGCATGAAAAAGCTGCCGTGGGCCAGGTTGACCACGCCCATGATGCCGAAGATCAGGGTGAGGCCAGCGGCCAGCATGAACAGCAACAGGCCGTATTGCACGCTGTTGAGGAGCTGGATCAAAAAATTGACGAAGTCCATAAATAATCAGGGCAAATGCCCTTTCATATGCCTCAATGCGGGAGGGGAGAGCTGCACAACAAAACTCCCCCCCTTCCTGTGGGTGCGGTCAGGAATTACAAGCGGCAGCCAGCGCCTGAGTCGGCCAAGGCCTTGGCGGCCACGCCAATGACCTTGTTTTCCTTGCCGACAACCTGGCGCAGGTACATGTCCTGCACCGGGTTGTGGGACTTGCTCATGCTCCACTTGCCGCGTGGGCTGTCGATGGTTGCGCCTTCCATCGCTTTGTAGAGCTCGCCCTTCTTACTCAGATCGCCCTTGACGGCATTGGCGCCCTGGATCAGCAACAGGCCGGTGTCGTAGCCTTGCACGGCGTACACGTCGGGCTGCATCTTGAAGGTCTTGGCATAGGCCAGGCGGAACTCGTTGTTGCGCTTGGTCTCGATGCCATCACCGTAGTGCAGGGTGGTCAGTACGCCTTCGGCAGCGGGACCGGCGGCATCGATCACGCCTTCGGTCAGGAAGCCGGAGCCGTACAGCGGGATTTTGTCCTTGAGCCCTGCAGCCGCGTAGTCTTTCATGAACTTGGCAGCACCACCACCCGCGAAGAAGCAGGCCACGGCGTCGGGTTTGAGGGCGGCGATTTCGGTCAGAAGGGCCTGGAACTCGACGTTGGGGAAGGGCAGACCGAGCTCCTTGATGATCGTGCCGCCGGCCTTGGTGTAGCTTTCCTTGAAGCCTTCATAGGCCTCGTCGCCGGCTGCGTATTTCCAGGAAATCCATACTGCCTTCTTGTGGCCGCGCTTGACCATGGTTTCACCGAGCGCCATGGTCGGCCGGCTGTTGGTGAAGCTTGTGCGGAAGACGTTGGGCGCGCACTGCGCGCGCGTGGCGATGTGTACACCAGCGTTGGGGATCAGGTTGAGCACGCCGCTCTCGCGCGCCACGCGGTGGATGCCCATCTGCACGCCCGAATGCACGGTACCGATTAGTACATCCACCTTGTCGCGCTGCACCAGCTTGTTGGCGTTTTCAATGGCCTTGGCCGGTTCGGATTCATCGTCAACCTTGAACCATTCGATCTCGCGGCCGCCGAGCTTGCCGCCCTGTTCGTTGATGGCCATGCGCACGCCGTTTTCAATGGCCACGCCCAGCTGTGCGAAGGTGCCGGTGTAGGGCAGCATGAAGCCGACGCGGATCTTGCCGCTTTGCGCGAGCGCATGCTGCGGAACAAGCAGGCCAGAAGCGGCGGTGCCTATGAGGGCTGCGCCCTGGCTGAGCATCTGGCGGCGATTGAGTTGTGTCATGGTTGTCTCCTGTTAAAAAAATTGAAGATTCACTGCAATTTCACAAAAGTTCATTCGGCAGGGCCGATGGTTAGAGCGATTTCGGCCACGCCTTCTACGCGGCCAGTGATCTTGTCGCCCGGCACCACAGCGCCCACGCCTTCGGGTGTGCCGGTGTAGATCAGGTCGCCGGGTTGCAGGTGGTAGTAGGTGGACAGGTCGGCAATGATCTCGCGGATGTTCCAGATCAGCTTGTCCACGTCGGACGACTGCTTGGTGGCACCGTTGACTTCGAGCGCGATGGCGCCTTTCTCGAGCACCACGCCGGGCATGGGCACGATCTCGGTGCAGACGGAACCTTGTTCGATGTCCTTGCCGGTGTCCCAGGGGCGGCCCTTGTCGCGCGCCACCAGCTGCAGATCACGGCGGGTCATGTCCAGACCGGCGGCGTAGCCGTAGACCAGTTCATGCGCGTTAGCTTCGCTCACGCGAAAACCCGATTTGCCAATCGCCAGCACCAGTTCCATTTCAAAGTGGTAGTTGTTGGTGCGTGGCGGGTAGGCCACTGTGGAGCCGCTGTCTACCAGGGTCTGGGGCGACTTGGTGAAGTAGAAGGCCTGCTCGACAGACTTGTCCACCGGACGGCCCATTTCGACGGCGTGTGCATGGTAGTTGCGGCCTACGCAGAAGATGCGGTTGATCGGGAAGCGTTCGGTTTTGCCGCAGATGGGCAGGGACTGGACGGCAGGGGGATTGAAGAGGTAGGAAGTCATGTGGTTTATCCGCGGTTCTCGTAAACACCCAGCTTGCGGTGCAGCGGGGATTCATCGGCAATGAAGACAAAGGAGGGTTGATCGGCGCGCAAGTTTCTGAGGGTCACGGCTTCGTAACCCGGAGCGCAGCAGGTGTCGGCTTCGACCATGCTGAACGTCTTGTCGGCGATGGCCGCTTCGACCTGGCCTTCGATGACGTGGAACACCTGGGCGGGCGAGCGAGCCGGCAGGCGCAGGCTCTGGCCCGGGCGCAGCATCAGGGCGTAGAAGCCCAGGATGTTCTCGGCGTCGCCACCGGTTTCGGGGTTGATGTAGGTGACCTGCACGCATTCTTGCCCAGGCTCGTCGGCAGCCAGGGCCAGCAACGCGGCTCGGGTGTCTGCCCACGGGTAACGCAGCATCGGGTATGCCTTGCTGGTGCGCTCAAACATGCGGGTGGGTGCTACGCCGGCGCGGACATTCTGAACATCGCCCCGGCCGGGGACGATCGTCTGGCGGTCACCGTTGATGTGGTAGCTCGCCTCCATGTAATAGACCAGGGGAAGATCGAGGACATCGAGCCAGACCACTGGGTCGGTACCGTCGTGGCCGTGCTCGTGCCACAGGCCGGTGGGGGTCAGGATCAGGTCACCGCGGCTCATGGGGCATTTCTCGCCGTTCACCGTGGTGTAGGCGCCTTCGCCTTCGACGATCATTCGCACCGCATTCGGTGTGTGGCGGTGGCTGGGCGCCCATTCGTTGGGCAAGAGCAGTTGCATCCCCAGGTACATCGCGGGGCTGGCCTTCATGTTCTCCAGGCCGTGGCCGGGGTTGGCCAGCACCAGCACGCGGCGTTCTGCTTTCTCAATTGGGGTGAGCTCGCCCGCCTGCAGCAGCAAGGGTTTGAGCGTGCTGTAGGCCCAGTGCGTGGGTTGGGTCTGGCGCGTGGGAACCTTGGGCGGCAGCACGGCGCGCAGGCTGGGCCACAGGGGCACCAGGTTCAGATCGCGCAGGTCCTGCACGTATTGCTTGGGCAAGTCTTCAAGTCGTCCAAGATCACTCATGTCAATGTCCGTGGTGTGAATTTTTAGGGAAATGTCTCTGTTCTGACTTATTTGTCTGCAGAGGAGGTGAACGAGTCCGCATAGAACTCTTCCTTCGGCAATCCTGCCTTGGTGGTGTAGTCCCGTTGTGCAGACTCAATCACGACGGGAGCGCCGCATGCATAAACCTGAAAATTTGATAAATCGGGGTGATCTTCCAAAACAGCCTGATGTACAAATCCTGTGCGGCCTTTCCAGTTGTCGGATGCTTCTGCGTTGGAAATGACGGGGACGTATGTCAGGTTTGGCATGGCAGCGCATTGCGCTTCAACCCATTGCGACATGTAGAGATCGTCAGGACGACGTCCTCCCCAGTACAGGGTGGCCGACCGCTTGATTCCCTGATGCTGCATATGTTCAATCAAGGCCTTGATCGGGGCAAAACCCGTACCTGATGCCAGCAAGACCATGGGTTTATCCGAATCTTCCCGCAGGTAAAAGCTGCCATAGGGCCCCTCGGCCCTTAGGACATCTTTCTCCTTCATGGTCGAGAAAACCTGATCAGTGAATTTGCCGCCTGGCATGTGACGGATATGCAACTCAATCTGGGGACTTCGCTCCAGTTTGTGAGGAGCATTGGCCATGCTGTAGCTGCGGCGTGTGCCGTCACGCAGAATGAACTCGATGTACTGGCCAGCTCTGAACTTCAAGGGTTCAGTCCCCGGCAACTGCAATCTCATCACCATGACGTCATGGGAGACCTTTTCAAGGCTAACCACACGCACGGGCATCTTTTTGACGGGAAGTCCGCCTTCTTTGGAAACCAGTCTGGATTCAAGCACCACATCACTTAGCGCAGATGCGCAGCATGTCAGCACGAACCCTTGAGCCTCCTCATCTTCTGACAATGCCTTGTCTTGGTGCGGACCATGGACGACGGTGCCGGAAACCTTTTTGCATTTGCAAGATCCACATGCGCCATCCTTGCATCCGTATGGCAAACCAATGCCTTGTCGAATGCCGGCGGCGAGCAAGGTTTCGTTAGCCTCAGTGCGAAAGTGGAGCCCACTGGGCTCCACCGAAATTTGAAAACTCATGGTGATTGATCGATCTTTAAGTCACCAGGTTCAGAAAAACCCGGCCGTTTTCAATCTTGACTGGCCAGGATTTGACTGGTTCAGTGGCGGGGCCGCAGGTGACGGTGCCATCACGCACATCGAACAAGGCCTGATGAAAGGGGCATTCCACCATGTGGCCCTCAACAAAGCCGTCGCACAGCTTGGCATTGCCATGGCTGCACAGGTTGTCAATGGCATAAACGCCGTCTTCCAGCTTGAACACCGCAATGTCATGGCCTTCAGGTGCCACGGCGATGCCAGCGCCTTCAAACAGGTCGGCTTCAGAGCCGACATCGGTCCAGTTGCTCATGATCAAATCGGGTAGATGATGGAGTTGGGGATCATTTCGCTGTCATAGACGCAGATGCGTTCGGCGAATTTGAAGCCCTCGGGGGTTTGAACGATGGTGTCGATGTAGCGGCCCACGTTGAACACCGTGCTTTCCTTGTCGTATTTGGTGCGGAAGACGGCGTAGTTGGCCTCGCTGTGGATGCGCCCCTCTTCAACCTTACGCACCATCGGTGCCCCGACCACATGACGCTGGTAGTAAGGGTCGTGGTAGATGGTTTCGGTGATGCCATAGACACGGTCCTTGAGCATGCCTTTGCTGGTCAAGAACAATGTGGCCAAGGGAAAGCCGCGCTCATGGTTCTCGCGAGGCTGCACTTTGTAAACACACTGCTCTGTGAAAAACTCAGGCCACTGGTCCCAGTGGCCACTGTCCACCGCGATCGCGTAATCGGCATAAAGTTGCTGAATGCCAAACCAGGTTTGCATGTCCACCATGATCAACCTCCCATCACCTTGCGCCAGTATTCGTACATGCCACGGATCAAGGTCTCCGTGACCATGTGATCGGTCTCGCCCACGTCGCGACCACCCAATTCCACCAGTGCGCGATGGTCTTGCTTGGTTTCAAAAGCGTCTTGGGAGAACTCAATCACTTCGCCGTCGTCGGCAGACACAAAGCCTGCCGGGCCAAACAGGTTGGCCTGACGCAGTCGGCGGGTCGTCATTTCCGGGGTGTCGTCCTCAAACCCGAAATGTGTCCATACAAAGTCAAAGGCGCCGTGGCCATCGGGCTGGATGTGGCGCGTGGACACGCTGTTGACCTGTTGCTGGAAGATCACGCTGGGAAAAAGCGTCATCATCACGGCGGTGGGCATCTGATCACCCATGCGCCACCACTCTTCAGGCACGATGTCCAGAAAGCTGGGGTCGTTAAGCTGCATGCTTTCCTTGAAGCTGCTGACCTGTGTCACTTGCGCCTTGTCGCCACTGGCCTGACCGCCTGTGCCGCGGGTCGATATCATGGCTGCGTGGCGATGGTATGCGTCCATGCGCAATTCCGACTTGTTGTCTGCACGCCAGAGACCAAAAGTCACAAACCAGGTGTGCAGCAAGCCCGGGTGATAGGGATCCTTGATGTTTTCCTGCATGAGCTTCCAGTTGCCGGGGATGCGCTGGCGGTTGTAGCCCAGGATGGTCAGCTTGCGGCCGTTGAAGAGACGGTCAAAGTACTTCAGGATGGTGGGCCCCATGTAGTCTTCGAGCGACTCGACACTGTGGTCGAAAGAAGCAAAGACCACGCCGCCGCGGGTGGCGATTTTGAGCTGGGTCAGGCCATGGTCTTTGGGGTCGAAGTCTGCCGGCATGCCGCCATTGACTTTGCCGTCCTGGCGCACGCCTCGGCGGAAGGGAACACCTTGCAGCTTGCCGTCCAGGGCATAGCTCCACTGGTGGTAGGGGCAAACCAGTTCCTTTTTGTTGCCATGGCGCTCACGGCAGAAGGCCATGCCACGGTGGGCACACACGTTTTCCACCACATGAATCTGACCATCCTGGCTGCGGGTCAAGATCACCGAACGTTCGCCGATGACCGTACGTTTGAAGTCACCAGGATTCGGAATCTCGGCTTCCAGGCCCACATATGACCAGTGGTTTTTATAAAAAAGCCGCTCCAGTTCCTTTTTGTAGCTGTCCTCATTGGTGTAAACGGCGAAAGGCACACGGCTGGTGTCGTTCCTTTCCCAGTGAATGGCTTGCTCTTGCATGGCGTCTCCTCTTGAAAACTTGACGCTGATCATGCTGGCATCACACAATTAAGTAAACTGGATTTTTGATATAATTAAAATTCAAAAATCAAATAATCATGGACATCTCCCGGCTCGATCTGAACTTGTTGGTGGTGTTTCACCACCTGCTGCTGCTCAAGCGTGTTTCGGCGGTTGCCCAAACTCTGGGGATGAGCCAGCCAGCGGTCAGCAGCGCCTTGGGGCGTTTGCGGGCCAGTTTGGGCGATGAGCTTTTCCTGAGAACCCAGGGCGGCATGGAACCCACACCCTATGCGCTGCAACTAGCGGAGCCCGTTGCGATTGCTCTTGACGGCCTGCAACAGGCATTGAACGTTCGCGCAGCCTTCGATCCCGCCAACAGTACCCGCAGCTTCACGATTGCGATGACCGATGTTGGGGAGATGTATTTCCTTCCGGTGTTGGTGGATGAGTTGTCATCCATTGCACCCGAGGTAACCCTGAAAGTGGTCAGCGTCACGCACCCTTCGCTCAAGGAAGACATGTCGACCGGCCGAATCGATTTGGCCATGGGACTGCTGCCCCAGTTGCAGGCGGGCTTCTATCAACAGGCACTGTTTCACCAAAAGTACATCTGTTTGATGCGCAAATCGCATCCACTTGAACTCAAGCACAGACTCACCCTCAGTGCTTTCACCGAGGCTGAGCACGTGCGAATCGTGGCAGCTGGCACTGGCCACGGGCGGGTGGATGTGGCACTGGATAAGGAAGGGTTGCGCCGGAAATTTCGGCTCACCGTTCCACACTATGTCGCCTTAGGGGATGTGTTGAAACATTCGAACCTAATTGCGACGGTGCCCGAGCGATTTGCCGACCGTATTCTCAAACCCTTTGATCTGGTCAAGCGCGATTTGCCCATCGAGGTTGATCAAAGCGCGATCCACCAGTTCTGGCACGGCCGTTTGCACAGAGATCCTGGCCACCAGTGGCTACGACAATACATCAGCAAGCGTTTCGGGGATGGTAAAACACCATACGATGAGCGACCAATCTGACACCCATCGATTGTGATGAGGATTACCATCCCGTCGACCATCGTTGAAGCCTCTCCAGGACCTCGCTTTTGGGCAAGCGTTGACGGGGGTGCTGCCAGATGCGTGACAAGCCTTCATGGAGCAAGGCAGTCCCGGCTCGCCCAGACCCCTCCATCTCGTCAAGCATCCACAGCAGGCCATACACCGTGCATTGGTGCCCATGCGCTTGTGTCCGCAAGTGCCGATCCCCCGAGACCAGCGCGTGATCCTGGCGCCGCGCACAGCTCAGCGCAAAACAATCTGGCAAGGACAGGCCGGGTCGTTGTCTGCGAAGCTGCTGTGCGAAGTCCACTTCTGCGGGTTCAAGGGCCACCATCCCCAGACCGAGCTTGCGCAGCAGGGGCCCGTTGTCCGACGCCAGTTCGCGGGCATAGAGCAGGTCTGGAACCACCATCGTGAGCCCGCATGAGAACGCGTGCGCCAGCAGACCGCCCCGCTCCAGGTCGATCAAGACAGAGGTGTCCGCGACCAAGATCGTCATGATCCCTCAGGCGATATGCCCCATCAGCCGTCGATCCAGCTCGCGAACACTGACGCCCAGCAGCTCGGCCGCACGCGATTCCGATATCGCGCCCTCTGAAACAGCCCGCAGGCATAGACGCTCCATCCGTAGGGGCACCTCGGCCTTGAGCATGCCCGGCTCATTGGAGGACTGGCTGTTCCAACCCAGGTGTTTGATCTGCGCCCAGAGTCGCACATAGGTGGCCTTGGAGATGATCCCAAGTTGGGCGCATCGCACCACCATGGAGGAAATGCTGACTTTGAATAGCTTCTTGAGTTCGGCCAGTTCGCCCAGCGATATGGACGTGCGGTGTGGTCCCAGCAGGCGAAGCATCATGTCCCTTGGCATCAGGAAGGCGCCTGCAAATCGATCCGCCGCTTTCTCTTGATCCGCATCACGGTGTCCAGAGAAGCGCAGGACCAAATGAGCCAGTTCATGGGCCAGCGTGAACCGTTGGCGTTCTCCGCTGTGCCCTTGGTTGACCACGATCACGGGCACGTCAGGATGGCCGGGTCGCTGCACAAACGCCTTGGAGCCCGACATGTTCTCAGGCAATTCGAGCGCAATCACCTTGACGCCTTTGTCTTCAAGAAGCTCGGCCATCATGGGTATCGGGTCGATGCCCAAATTCCAAAGGCGTCGCAAGGTATCGGCGGCTTGCTCGGCGTCCTCGATTTGGTTGACCTGAAACGAAGGGTCGCTAGACGCCACCCAGACCTGCTCGACGCCCGGTAGCAGCTCCTCCAGTTCCAGATAGCGCTCAACTTGGTCCAGCACAGACGCTTCGACGGCACGCTCTTCCTTGACACCTGCGTGCGGCGCCTTGCGAAAGTCCACGCCCGTCAGTTCAATATCGCGCTCGCTAAGCAGATACGCCGGGCTGACCTGCAGGGCCTCGGCAATGGCCAGCAAGATCGTGGAGCCCGGCATCATCTCGTCGCGCTCGTATTTGCCGATCGCTTGGGCCGAAACCTGTCCGTGGATCGCAGCCTCGAGTTCACGCAGCGACAATCCACGCGCTTCACGCGCCCGCTTGAGTCGGTTTCCAATCATGATGCTTTCTGCGCCGGATGGTTTACAATTTGATCTGATGAATTTTATTTTGTAAACTTCGCATCGTCAACATCCCTCATCCCGACATGAACGACATCATCTGCCCGCATTGCGGCAAGGCTTTCAAAATCGACGAGGCTGGCTATGCCGACATCCTCAAGCAGGTGCGCGACAGCGACTTCGAGCACCAACTGCACGAGCGCCTGGCGCTGGCCGAGCGCGACAAGCAAAGTGCCGTCGAACTTGCCCGTGCCCAACTGACGGCGCAGCTGCAACAGCAGGGGGCCGAGCGGGAGGCCGAAATCCAGCGACTCCATGCCCGGCTGGAGGCCGAAAACGTGGCCCGTCAGCTGGCGGTGGCCCAGGCCCTTGGCGAGGTGGAAAAGCAGCGCGACACCTTGGCCGGCGAGTTGGAGAGAGCCCGCCAAGAAACCCAGACCGTCCGGGCGCTGGCCGAAGCCCAGCGCATGGCCGAGTTGCAACAGACCGCCGCCAGCAAAGACAGCGAAATCCAAGGGCTCAAGGCCCAGCTGGCCGAGGCGCAACTGTCGCAGCGACTGGCCGTCACGCAAGCCCTGGGCCAGGTCGAGCGACAGCGCGACGAGTTGCAGGCCCATTTGGCGCAAGCCCGACTGGAGAAGCAACTGGCGGAGCAATCCCTCAAAGATCGCTACGAGGTGCAGCTCAAGGACCGCGACGAGGCCATCGAGCGGCTGCGTGACATGAAGGCGCGGCTGTCCACCAAGATGGTGGGCGAGACCTTGGAGCAGCACTGCGAAACCGAGTTCAACCGCATCCGCGCCACCGCTTTCCCACGGGCCTACTTCGAGAAAGACAACGACGCCAGCACCGGCAGCAAGGGCGACTACATCTTTCGGGATGTGGACGAGTCCGGCACCGACATCGTGTCCATCATGTTCGAGATGAAGAACGAGAGCGACGCCACGGCCAGCAAAAAGCGCAACGAGGATTTTCTGAAAGAGCTGGACAAGGACCGCAACGAAAAGGGCTGCGAATACGCGGTGCTGGTCTCCTTGCTTGAGCCCGACAGCGAGCTCTACAACACCGGCATCGTTGACGTGTTCCACCGCTATCCAAAGATGTACGTCATCCGACCGCAGTTCTTCATCCCGATCATCACGCTCTTGCGCAACGCGGCGATGAATGCCGTCAAGTACAAGGCGGAGCTGGCCCTGGTCAAGGCGCAGAACATCGACATCACCAACTTCGAGAACCAGCTGGAGAGCTTCAAGAGCGCCTTCTCGCGCAACTACGACCTGGCTTCGGGACACTTCCAGAAAGCGATTGCAGAAATCGACAAGTCCATCGACCACCTGCAAAAGACCAAGGACGCCCTGCTTGGCGCTGACCGCAACCTGCGCCTGGCCAACGACAAGGCCCAGGACGTGACCCTTAAAAAACTGACCCGGGGCAACCCGACCATGGCCGCCAAGTTCGCAGAACTCAAACGCGCAGGCGGCCCCCTGCAAGAGGAATGAACCCCTGTATGGCTGCTGTTGCCCCTTCGCCCCCATCCCGAAGGGTTCTGGTGGCTGGCGCCACCGGTCTGGTGGGCGGCCTGTTGCTCAAAGGTCTGCTGGCCGATGCCAGCGTCGCGCAGGTCCACGCGCCGGTGCGTCGCCCGCCCGGTCTGTCGCACCCGAACTTGCACATCCTGCCCGTCGATTTTGGGGCGCTGCCCGAGTTTGCGCCCCTCGATGAAGCCTACCTGGCCCTGGGGACCACGATCCGGATCGCGGGCAGCCAGGCGGCGTTTCGGGCCGTGGATGTTGATGCAAACCTGGCCGTGGCACGTGCCGCGGTGCGGGCCGGTGCCCGGCGCATCGGGCTGGTCAGCGCGGCCGGCGCCGACGCCCGGTCGGCGGTGTTCTACAACCGGGTCAAGGGCGAGCTTGAAGACGCGCTGCGCCAGCTGACCCTTGACGGCCTGGTCATCGCACGACCGTCGCTGCTGCTCGATGGCCGCGCGCATCTGGGACAGCCCCCGCGCATGGCGGAGTCCTTGACCATCCCACTGGCCCGCTGGGTGGCGCCGCTGATCCCTGCCACGTACCGGCCCATTCATGCCGCAGCGGTCGCCCGCGCCTTGCTGCACGCGGTGCCCACCGCACAAGGGGTGCGGGTGCTGTCGTCGGGGGAGATGGCGGCGGGTTGAGACCCTGGCAGCGTGATGGCCTCGATCGCCCTGCATCGCTGTAGCGCACACGACCCCGTTGGGCCCGTGGGGGTGGCATGATGGTGGGCCTGTGGATTTGAATGGCCGCGTCGCATGCCGCTTGATACTTGGCTGATTTACCTGGCCGCCAGCATCGGCCTCTCGCTCTCGCCTGGGCCCAACGGGCTGCTGGCGCTCACACACGGCGCGCTGTATGGGCACCGCATGACGCGCTTCACCATCCTGGGTGGGGTGCTGGGCTTTGTGGCCCTGATGGCCTTGTCGATGTTTGGCATTGGGGCGCTCATCAAGGCCTCGGTGACCTGGCTGGTGGTGCTCAAGTGGGTGGGCGGGGCCTACCTGGTCTGGCTGGGGGTGCAGGTGTGGCGCTCGCCGCCCATCTCGCCCCAGGTCGATGCGGCCGAGCCCGCGCCGCCCGCCCGGGTGCTGTTTCGCCAGGGCGCGCTGTCGGCCGCCACCAATCCCAAGGGCCTGCTCTTTTTCAGCGCTTTTTTGCCGCTGTTCATTGACCCGGCGCGCAGCCTGCTGCTGCAGTTCGCCATCCTGGCCGGGACGTTTGTGCTGACCGAGGTGATCACCGAATACGGACTGGCCCTGACCGCCCACCGCATCCGGCCTTGGCTGGCCCGCGTGGGGCGGCGCTTCAACAAGGTCTGCGGCGGCCTGTTTGTGGCCATTGGCGCTGCCCTGCCTTTGCGTGCATGATGGCAGGACGACACCCACAGGAGGATGCCCCCATGGCCCCATCGGACAAGGTCAAAGGACCCGCTTCCTATTTCCCGTCGATTGAAAAGACCTACGGCCAGCCCATCGCCCATTGGATGCAGTTGCTGGCGCAGGTCGGCGATCAGCCGCACATGGCGCAGGTGGCCTGGCTCAAGTCCACGCATGGACTGGGGCACGGCCATGCCAACGCCCTGGTGGCCTGGTTCCGTGCGCAGCCGCGCCAAGACGCGGCGCCATCCCAATAAGTCAGGAGGATCCCATGGCAAGTCTGGCCAAGAACACCATTTGTCTGTGGTACGACCGTGAGGCCGAAGCGGCCACTCACTTTTACGCCCAGACCTTTCCGGATACCCGGGTGCTGGCGGTGCATCGGGCACCGGCCGACTATCCATCGGGCAAGAAGGGCGATGTGCTGACCGTTGAGTTCGAGCTGATGGGCGTGCCCTGCATCGCCATGAACGGCGGCCCTGATGTGCGCCATGGCCTGGCCTTCTCGTTTCAGGTGGCCACCGACGATCAGGCCGAAACCGATCGGCTTTGGGATGCCCTCATCGGCCATGGCGGACAAGAAAATGCTTGCGGCTGGTGCACCGACGCCTGGGGCCTCTCGTGGCAGATCACGCCGCGCGCCCTGACCCAAGCCATCACCGACCCCGACCCCCTGGCCGCCCGCCGTGCCTTTGAAGCCATGATGACCATGACCCGCATCGACATCGCGGCCATCGAGGCTGCCCGTCTGGGCCAAGATGGCGATCGAGCCCGAGGCGCCTGAACGGCTGGCGAGGCAGCGCCGCTGGCGTACACTGTTTTCCAAGTCCCCACCCATGAGGGACCTGAACCCAAAGGAGTGAACCATGGCCACATCCGTGATGCTGCAACACCCGGCGACCGGGCTGACCCGCAAGGGCTATTTCGGCTACAGCTGGACCTATCTGTTTTTTGGCTGGTTTGTGCCGCTGTTTCGCGGTGAGCTGGGGGTGGCCGCGCTGCATCTGCTCTTCTCGCTGTTCACCTTCGGGCTGTGGCAAATCATCGTCTCGTTTCTGTACAACAAGCAGTACATGACCCGCATGCTCGAAAAAGGCTATGTGCTCAAGGACAGCGAGTCGCGCATGGCGCAGGCGCGCGCGGCCATCGGGATCATGCCGATATGAGCGGCTGGCAGCCCGCGCAGCTGTCGACCCTGATCGCGGCGTCGCTCAACGGGACGCTGTCCTTTCCTGCGCTGTTGGGCGCGCTGGCGCAAGCCGGTGTGGTGGCCTATCGGATCGATTACAGCGCCCGGCAATGGCGCTTTTACGGCGCGCAGGACGACACGCTGGACCTGCCCTTGGCGTTGCCTGACCTCCCCCCGGTGGCACCGGTGTGGGATGCCTCGGCCTTGCGTGCCGCCATTCTCGAGAGCCAGACCCAGGGCCAGTCCTTTGCCGATTTTTCGGCGCGCGCGACGCGCGCTGGGGTGCAGGCCTACCAGGTGTTTCTGCAGGGCCAGCGGGTGCTCTACCAGGGCCGGCACGGCGACACCCACCTGGAATGGTTTCCCGGCGCGCAGGCGGCGCACGCTGGCAACGTATGATGGGCGCCATGAGCGATGACCTGACGCCGCTGCCCCCCATCGCCCTGGGGCGATATCGGCATTACAAAGGGGGGCGATACGAGGTGCTGGGGGTGGTGCGGCACAGCGAGACGCTGGCGCCCATGGTGCTCTACAAGCCCCTGGACCACGATGTGGGGCTGTGGGTGCGGCCCTATGCGATGTTTCTCGAGACGGTGGTGCACGAGGGCCGCGAACAACGGCGCTTTGCCCCCCTGGATTGACGCACGCCGGGCGGCCGCTTCAGAGGGCCATCAGGCGGGACTGGCCCGAGAGCAGGGGCCGCACCAGGATGCGGTAGCCATCGGCGTCAAAACCTGCGGCGACGCGGCTGAGCTGGCGCGCCTCGTCGACATGGCTGGCGCTGCCCAGGTAGCACCAGTTGCGCACCACATGGATTTGCGCGCCCAGCTCGTCTTCTTCGATCAGGCCCACCGCGCCAGCGTGCGGCCAGCATTGCACGCGCAAGGCCTCCAGCCCCTGCAGCAGCCGCGCCTGGTGCGCGTCCGCGTGCTCCTGGCCGCGGCACAGACCGGCGCACAGGCCAATGCTGGCGCGAAAGCAGGCCCGGCCGCGCGCCAATTTTTCCAGGCCCAGCGCGCCCTGGCACAGGCGCTGCGCATCGGCCAGCTCGCGCAGCATGTCCAGGGCCGCGTGGCGGCTGGCAAACAGGCCGTACAGATCGGGGGTGTTGGCAAAGTCCAGCGTGCGGGCTTCCACCACCTCGGGGATGCCATTTTGTAGCCGCAAGCTGCACAGCGAGCGGGTGCGCCGCAGGCGCTGGTTGAACAGCGGCTGCTGCTCCTTGATCAGGCGCGCCTCCAGCAGCTGCGCGCCCACATCGCCCGCGGTGCGGATGTGGCTGATGCGGCGGGTCTGGCGCAGCATGCGCACCTCGTCGGGATTGCGCAGATGCGACAGCAGGCGCGCGCGCAGGTTCACGCTCTTGCCGATGTACAGCGGCAGGCGTTCGGCCTCGCCGTGGAAGATGTAGACGCCGGCAGCGCTGGGGGTGTCCTCGATGAGCTGGCGCAGGTGTTGCAGGTGCTCGGTGGGCAGGCTGGACGTGTCGCTGGGCATGGGCCAATGCTAGCCCAGCCGACCAACCTCTGCGCTGACAGGCCTTGTCAGGCGCTGGCCATCAGGGCGTCGTCAAAAATGGCCACCGCGCGCGTCCAACCGGCCGAGGCGCCACGGATTTTGTGCGGGAAGCAGCTGATGAAAAATCCGTTGGGCGGCAAGGCCTCCAGGTTGTGGAGTTTTTCCAGGTGGCAGTAGCCGATGTCGCGGCCGGCTTTGTGGCCCTCCCAGATCAGGCTCGCGTCGTGGCTGTCGCCGTATTTTTTGGCGGTGTGGACAAAGGGGGCATCCCAGCTCCAGCCATCGGTGCCGGTCAGGCGCACACCGCGCTCGAGCAGGTACATGGTCGCCTCGTAGCCCATGCCGCAGCCGCTCGAGACATAGTCGCTGTGCCCATAGCGCTGGCCCGCACGGGTGTTGATGACCACGATTTCGAGTGGCTTGAGGGTGTGGCCGATGCGACGCAGTTCGGCCTCGACGTCGGCGGCGGTGACCACATAGCCGTCTTCGAAGTGCCGGAAATCGAGCTTGACGCCGGGCTGGAAGCACCACTCGAGCGGCACCTCGTGGATCGCGATGGCGGGCTTTTTCTGGCCCAGCGCCTGGTCCATGGTGGAGTGAAAGTGGTAGGGCGCGTCCAGGTGCGTGCCGTTGTGCGTGGACAGCTGCACCTGCTCCACGGCCCAGCCCTCGCCGTCGGGCAGGTCCTGCTTTTGCAAACCCGGGAAGAAGGGCGTGATCTGGTCGACGGTGTTCTCGTGCGTGAAGTACTGGATCTTGGGCGCAAACGGCGGCGGATCGCTCAGCACATCGTTTTCCAGAAAGATCGACAGGTCAACAAAGCGACGGGGCATGGGGGCGGTCTCCGGCAGGACGAGGGTGGGGGTGCACGCCATCTTGCCACGTTCGTGCGGCCCCGCCAATGCGGGCCTGTGCCCGTGCGGGCAGGCATTGGCCTTGCGGCGACTTGGCCCGGCAGCGCCTGCCTACAATCCCAGGCCATGGAGCACATGGGATGAGCAAGGCGTTCACACGCGAGAGCGATCACGAGGACGAGGACGAGGCGCCGGGCTTGCCGGCCCTGCCCGCGGGCACGCGCAACTACATGACGCCAGCCGGCTATGCGCGGCTGCGCGCCGAGCTGCTGCAGCTGATCGATGTCGAGCGCCCGCAGGTGGTGGAGACCGTGCACTGGGCGGCCAGCAACGGCGACCGCTCGGAAAACGGCGACTACCTGTACGGCAAGAAGCGCCTGCGCGAGATCGATCGGCGCATCCGCTTTCTGACCAAGCGGCTGGAGCTGGCCGAGGTGGCCGACCCCAGCGCGCACCACGGCAGCGACCAGGTGTTCTTTGGCGCCACCGTGACCTACGAGGAGTTGGGCGGCGCCACGCGCACGGTGCGCATCATGGGCATCGACGAGGCCGACAGCCTGCGCGGGGACATCAGCTGGGTCTCGCCGGTGGCGCGCGTGCTGCTCAAGTCCCGCGTGGGCGATGAGCTGCGCCTGCCCACGCCGGCGGGGGTGCTGACGCTGGAGGTGCTGGATGTGCGCTACCCGGCACCGGGCACCGGCGACGAAGCCACGCGCTGATCCGGCGCCCGCCTTGCCGGCACCTTGGGCCTAGCGGCTGGGTTGCTGGCGCTCGGCGCGCAGCACCGAGGGCGTGCGGCGCAGCTGGCGCAGCACCGCGTCCAGGTGCGAGACATCGCGCACCGACAGCACAAAGCGCAGCTCGGCGGTGTCTTGCGCGGTTTCTTGCCCCATGTCCACATGCACGATGTCGGACTCGGCCGCGGCCATGGCGCCGGCCACGCGGGCCAGCACGCCCTTGCCGTTGACCACGCTGACCACGATGGCGGTTTCGAAGGCGCGCGCGGGCTCGTCGGACCATTCCACCCCAATGAAGCGCTCGCTGTCTTTTTGCTGGAGCTTGCGCGCATGCAGGCAGTCGCGGGTGTGGACCGCCAGGCCTTCGCCGCGGCCCAGATAGCCCACGATGGGGTCGCCCGGCAAGGGGCGGCAGCAGCGCGCATAGACCACCGACGCGTTCTCGCTGCCATCCAGGGTGATGGCGCCTTGCGAGACGCTCTCGTGCGCGGTAAAGCGCTCGCGCGTGATCAGGATGGCGTCGGGCTTATGCCCGCGCTCGGCCAGCAGCACCACAATGCGCTTGGCCACGATGCTGGCAATGCGCTTGCCCAGGCCGATGTCCATCAGCAGGTCTTGCTGGCTGCGGTTGCCGGTAAAGCGCAGCAGCCGCTCCCACAGGCCTTGCATCTCGCCGGTATGGTCGGGGATTTGGGCAATGCCTTCGGCGCGCAGCGCCTGGCCCAGCAGCTTCTCGCCCAGCGCCACCGATTCGGTTTGCGCCATGGTCTTGAGGTGATGCCGGATCTTGGAGCGGGCGCGGCCGGTGCGAACAAAGCCCAGCCAGGCGGGGTTGGGCGAGGAGACCGGGGCGGTGATGACCTCGATCACGTCGCCGTTGCGCAGCTCGGTGCGCAGCGGCACCTGCTCGCCGTTGATGCGCGCGGCCATGGCATGGTCGCCCACCCGGCTGTGGATGGCGTAGGCAAAGTCCACCACGGTGGCGCCGCGCGGCAAGGCCATGATCTGGCTCTTGGGCGTGAACACATACACCGCATCGGGGAACAGGTCGACCTTGACGTGGTCCCAGAACTCGGCCGCGTCGCGCGTCTCGTTCTGGATGTCGAGCAGCGACTGCAGCCACTGCGTGCCCAGGCGCTCACCAGTCTTGCCGGCCTGGTGCCCGCTGGCCTTGTACAGCCAATGCGCCGCCACGCCCGACTCGGCCACCAGGTCCATGGCCTCGGTGCGCATCTGGAACTCGATGTTGATGCCCGCAGGTCCCACCAGGGTCGTGTGCAGGGACTGGTAGCCATTGACCTTGGCAATGGCAATGTGGTCTTTGAAGCGGCCGGGCACCGGCTTGTAGAGCTGGTGCAGATGGCCCAGCGCGGTGTAGCAGTCGATGACCTCGGGCACGATCACGCGCAGGCCGTAGATGTCGGTCACCTGGGCAAAGCTCAGGTGCTTGGTGTCCATCTTGCGGTAGATGGAGTAGAGCGACTTCTCGCGCCCGCTGATGCGCACCGACATGCCGGCCTGCGCAAACACGGCCTCGACCTCGGCCTGCACCTTCTGGATCAGGTCACGGCGGCGCTGGCGCGCGCGCTGCACGGCCTTGGACAGCACCGAATAGCGCCAGGGCATGAGGTGGCGAAACGACAGGTCCTGCAGCTCGCGGTAGATCTGGTTGAGGCCCAGGCGGTGCGCGATGGGCGCGTAAATTTCGAGGGTTTCCGACGAGATGCGCTGCCACTTGTTGCGCGGCATGTCGTTCATGGTGCGCATGTTGTGCGTGCGGTCGGCCAGCTTGATCAGGATGACGCGCACATCGCGCGCCATGGCCAGCAGCATCTTGCGGAAAGACTCGGCCTGGTTCTCTTCGCGGGTGTTGAACTCCAGCTTGTCGAGCTTGGTCAGCCCGTCCACCAACTCGGCCACGGGGGCGCCAAAGCGCTCGATCAGCTCGGACTTGGTGACGCCGCAGTCTTCCATGGCGTCGTGCAGCAGGGCGGCCATCAGGGCCTGGGCGTCCAGCTTCCACTCGGTGCACAGCGAGGCCACCGCAATCGGGTGGGTGATGTAGGGCTCGCCGTTGCGCCGCATCTGCCCCAGGTGGGCGCTGTCGGCAAAGCGATAGGCCCGGCGCACCATGTCGATGTCGGCGCTGCCCAGGTAGTCCAGCCGGTCCATCAGCGCGGCAAAACTCGCCGCCGCCGCATTGGCCGCGGCGGGCGGAGCAGGGGGGGAGAGCTCGGTCGCGCGCATCCTGCAACTGTAACGCCAAAAGGCGCAAAACCATGCAAAACGGCCCCGAAGGGCCGTGTTGGAAAAGGGCCGCCCATCGGCGGGCCCTGTGCGCCGTGCTTAGTTGACGCGCTTGAGCATTTCGAGGCCGACCTTGCCAGCGGCGATTTCGCGCAGGGCGGTCACGGCGGGCTTGTTCTTGCTCTCGATGCGGGGGGTGTGGCCCTGGCTGAGCATGCGCGCGCGGTAGGTCGCGGCAAGCACCAGCTGGAAGCGGTTGGGGATCTGCTGCAGGCAGTCTTCGACGGTGATGCGAGCCATGTGGGGTCCTTGAAAAATCAGTCGATGTGCAGGGCGCGGAAGGTATCGGCCCGGCTGCGTTGCTGGGCCAGAAACTTCAGGCGTTGGGCATGAACGATGGCCTTGAGATCAAACAAGGCGCGCTCAAAAATCTCATTGATTATAACGTAGTCAAATTCTCGTGCATGCGCCATCTCTTGCGCGGCATTGTGCAGGCGCATCTCGATGATCTCGGGCGCGTCCTCGCCGCGGCGCTCCAGGCGCGCGCGCAGCTCGTCCCAGCTGGGCGGCAGGATGAAGATCAGCACCGCGTTGGCGTACATGCGCTTGATCTGCAGCGCGCCCTGGTAGTCGATCTCGAGGATGATGTCCGAGCCCTGGGCAATGCGGTCCTCGATGGTGCGCCGCGAAGTGCCGTAGCGCTGGCCGTGCACATGCGCCCACTCGACAAAGCCGTCGGCGGCAACCATGGCATCGAACTCGTCGGGCGAGACGAAGAAGTACTCGCGGCCATGGTGCTCCTGGCCACGCGGCGCGCGCGTGGTGTGCGAGACCGAGGGTTGCACCCGGGCATCAAGTTCGAGCAAGGCCTTGACCAGGCTGGATTTGCCGGCCCCGCTGGGGGCGGCGACGACGAAGAGGTTGCCGGGGTAGTCCATGGGAGGGGTCATTCGAGGTTCTGGACCTGCTCGCGCATCTGCTCGATCAGGACCTTCATGTCCACCGAGACGCGGGTCATCTCGAGGGTGGCGGATTTGGAGCCCAGGGTGTTGGCCTCGCGGTGCAGCTCCTGGATCAGGAAGTCCAGGCGTTTGCCCAGCTCGCCGCCGCGCTGCAAGAGGGCTTCGATTTCATCGAGGTGGGCGCCCAGGCGCGCCACCTCTTCGGCCACGTCGATGCGGATGGCAAAGGCGGTGGCCTCGGACAGGGCGCGGTCCTGCGCGGCCTGCAACATGTCTTGCGCCGCGCCGGCTTGGGTCAGGGCCTCCTGCCAGCGGTCCAGAAAGCGCTGGCGTTGCTGGGCCACCAGCAGCGGCACCAGGGTCGCGGCCTGCGCGGCCAGCGGCCGCAGCTGGGCAATGTGCTGCGCAAACACCGCGTGCAGGCGCTGGCCTTCGCGGGCCCGGGCCTCGCGCAGGGCGGCCAGCGCCTCGTCGGCCAGTTCCAGCCACACCGCGTCGGGCAGGCCGCGTGCGGCGTCGCCGCTGCGCGCGTCCGACAGGCGCAGCACGTCCGAGACGCTCAAGGGGCGGGCTTGCGGCAACTGCTGCTGCACCGCCTGCTGCCAATCCTGCAGCTGCGCCAGCCATTGGGCCGAGGGCTGGGGCAGGGCGCCAGCGTCCTCGCGCTCGAGCTGGGCGCGCAGCTCGACCTTGCCGCGGCGCAGGCCTTTGCTCAGGCGCTCGCGCAGCTGCGGCTCCAGGTGGCGACATTCTTCGGGCAGGCGAAAAGACAGGTCGAGAAAGCGGCTGTTGACCGCGCGCAACTCCAGACCGGCGCGCAGATGCGTCCCCTCCAGCGGCAGGCTGCGCTGCACGCTGGCATAACCGGTCATGCTGTAAACTGACATGGCGTTCCAGGCAAGTGTGGCGTGCGCCGCTGCCAGCGCGACGCCTCGGATGAACCCGGGATTATCTCAGACCCTGCCGGTGTGCCGCCTGCGCCCCCCGGCTTTCGACCCAGACCCCAAGATGAGCTCCAGCCCGATTCGCGCCGACCGTGCGCCCGACCAGCTGCGCCCTGTGCGCATCACCCGTGGATTTACCCTGCACGCCGAAGGCTCGGTGCTGGTGGAATTTGGCCGCACGCGCGTGCTCTGCACCGCCTCGGTCGACGAGAAAGTGCCGCCGCACAAGCGCGGCAGCGGCGAGGGCTGGGTGACGGCCGAATACGGCATGCTGCCGCGCGCCACCCACACCCGGGGCGACCGCGAGGCCGCCCGCGGCAAACAAAGCGGCCGCACGCAAGAGATCCAGCGCCTCATTGGCCGCTCGATGCGCGCGGTCGTTGACCTCAAGGCCCTGGGCGAGCGCACCATCGTGCTCGACTGCGATGTGCTGCAGGCCGACGGCGGCACCCGCACGGCCAGCATCACCGGCGCCTGGGTGGCTGCGCACGACGCGGTGCAGTGGTTGCTGGCGCAAGGCCGCATCACGGCCAATCCCCTGCGCGACCAGGTGGCGGCGGTGTCGGTGGGCCTGCACGGGGCGCAAGCCCTGCTGGACCTGGACTATGTCGAGGACTCGTCGTGCGACACCGACATGAACGTGGTGATGACCGGGGCGGGTCACTTTGTCGAGGTGCAGGGCACCGCCGAAGGGCAGCCCTTTAGCCGCGCCCAGATGGACGAGCTGATGCAGCTGGCCGAGCAGGGCATTGCCCAGTTGGCGCAGGCGCAGCGCGCCGCCATCGCGCAGCCCCTGAGCTCGGCTGCTTGACCCCACAGGACTTGCAGATGGACACCCGCGAACTGGTGCTGGCCTCGAACAACCGGGGCAAGCTGGCCGAGCTGCAGCAGCTCATGCAGCCCCTGGGCGTGCAGCTGATCCGCCAGGCCGATCTGGGCATTGGCGAGGCCGAGGAGCCGTTTCACACCTTTGTCGAGAACGCCCTGGCCAAGGCCCGGCACGCGGCGCGCGCCAGTGGCCGTCCGGCCCTGGCCGACGACGCCGGCCTGTGCGTGGACGCGCTGGGTGGGCAGCCGGGCGTGGACACCGCCTTCTACGCCATGCGCCTGGGCTACCCCAAGGGCGACGACCACAACGTGACGGCGCTGCTGGCGCAGCTGGCCGATCAAACCGAGCGGCGCGCGGCCCTGGTGAGCACCCTGGTGGCGCTGCGCCATGCCGACGACCCCGAGCCGCTGATTGCGGTGGGCCGTGCGGTGGGCGAGATCACGCGCGAGCGGCGCGGCACGCAGGGCTTTGGCTTTGATCCGGTGATGTACATCCCGTCCGAGGGCATGACCTTTGCCGAGATGAGCGAGGCGCGCAAGAACGCACTCAGCCACCGGGGGCAAGCCGCCCGCGCCATGGTGGCGCTGATGCGCGAGCGCTGGGGCTGGGGCGCATGAGCGAGAGCGACGGCGTCCGCAGCGATCTGAACCCGCTGGACCCCATGCAGGCGGTGCGGCCGGGTTTGCTGCAGCTGAGCAGCCTGCCGCCCTTGTCGCTGTATGTGCACCTGCCCTGGTGCCTGCAAAAATGCCCGTACTGCGATTTCAATTCGCATGCCTGGCGCGGCGCGGCCCTGCAGGGCAAGGGCCTACCGGCCGACGAGCCGCTGCAGCGCGCCTACATGCAGGCCTTGCTGGCCGACCTGGAGGCGAGCTTGCCGCTGATCTGGGGCCGCTCGGTGCAGACGGTGTTTTTTGGTGGCGGCACGCCAAGCCTGTTTGCCCCCGAGGTGATTGGCGACTTCATTGACGCCCTGCGCGCGCGGCTGCGCGGCTGGGCCGAGCCCGAGGTCACGCTGGAGGCCAACCCCGGGACCTTCGAGCGCGAGCGCTTTGCCGCGTTCCGCGATGCCGGGGTCAACCGGCTCTCGATCGGGGTGCAAAGCTTTGACGACGCCCATCTGGCGGCCATTGGCCGGGTGCACAACGGGGCGCAGGCGCTTGCGGCGGTGGAAGAGGCCGCGCGGGTGTTCGAGACCTTCAACCTGGACCTGATGTACGCCCTGCCGGGCCAGACCCTGGCGCAGCAGGCGCAGGACCTGCAGACCGCGCTGTCGCTGGCGCCGCCGCACCTGTCGGTGTACCACCTGACGATCGAGCCCAACACCGTGTTTGCCAGCCGGCCGCCGGTGCTGCCCGACGACGACCTGGCCTTTGCCATGCTCGACCAGATCACCGAGGCCACCGCCCGCGTGGGGCTGGCGCGCTACGAGGTCTCGGCCTATGCACGCGAAGGCCATCGCTGCCAGCACAACCTCAATTACTGGCAGTTTGGCGACTACCTGGGCATTGGCGCCGGGGCCCACAGCAAGCTCAGCTTTGCGCACCGCATCGTGCGCCAGGTGCGCTACCGCGAGCCCTCGCTGTATGTGCGGCAGGCGCAGCAGGGCCAACCGGTGGCGCAACACCACGAGGTGGCGCGGCGCGATCTGCCTTTCGAGTTCATGCTCAACGCCTTGCGCCTGCGCGAGGGCTTTGCGCTGGCCGACTTCCAGGCCCGCACCGGCCTGCCCACCAATGCGCTGGAAGCGGGCCTGGCCCAGGCCGAGCGACAGGGCTTGATTGAGCGCGATCTGTGGCGGGTCAAGCCCACCGAGCGGGGCTTTGATTTCCTGAGCGATTTGCAGGCGCTGTTTCTGGCCGACGCCTGAAGCGTTTCAAAGCATGGCCGTGCGGCGCTGCAGCAGCAGGCGCCACAGGCCAATGACGATCAGCGCACCGGCCAGATCGCCCACCACCATGGGCCAGATGTCGACCCACACCAGGCTGGCGCGCCAGCCGGTCAGTTGCCAGGCGGTCTGGTGCGCCAGCGCGTTGAGCAGGGCATACAGCAGCACATAGCGCGACAGGGCCGGCCAGTGCAGGTCGCGCAGGTCATGTGGGAACAGGCGCAGGCGCTCGAGCCCCAGGCGCAGCAGCCAGGGCATCAGCCCCGAGACCAGGCCGTTGAGGAACAGGCCCGTGGTCCACGGTGCGCCACGGAGCAGGTCGATGGCCCAGGTGCCCAGCACCAGGCCCAGGGCGCCCGGCGCGCCCAGAATGAGCACCAGAAACACCCGCAAGCCTGCCGGCAGAAAAATCCAATTCACACCGGGGGCGTGCTCCAGCGACGTCAAGGCCCAGGCATTGAGCTCAAAGAGTGCCAGGTAGAGCAACATGGCAAGCCCGACCAGCAAGCATTGCTCTAGCCAGGTCTGCCAAGTCAATCGCATGGATCAACCCGAGTGGGCCTTGAGGAGGTGTTGTCCAAGCCGATCAAGTTCGGCCAGGGCCAAGGCCGTGGGATGCAGGAACTTGGCCCGTTTGTCATGCGGTGGGTGTTGTGTCTCGAGGAAACCCAGATCCCGCAGGCGCAACAGGCGCTTGTGCAAGGTCGCGGCCGAGCCCAGCTCGCGCAAATCAATGGCTTCGCGCACGGTCATCGGCATGTTCTGGTGCCAGCGCAAGAGCACGGCCTCCAGCAAGGCCTTCTCATTGGGATCGAGCACCACCCGATCTTCCGCTTGCACCACCACGCGGGACATCTCCAAAAACCGCAAATAGGCCTGGGCCAGGGGTCGCATCAGGCCATCGGGTGCTCGACGGGCGTCGGTCATGTCATTCCACCTTGGCCGCGTCGCGCAGGGTTTTGAGCTTGCCCTGCACGATTTGCAGGGCCAGGGCATTGCGAATCTGGGCCTTGACGTTATCCAGCGGAGCGGCTGCAAAGGGGCGCTTGTCTTCGCGCGTCCGCACTTGCCAGCCGGTTGGGGTTTGCACCGGCGTGCTGTGCAGCTGGCCTTTGTTCAAGGACTGCACCACCTTGAGCACCTCGGGCGTCAGGCGGCCCTCGGGCAGCCAGTCCGACAGACCGCCGCGCTCGCGCGAGACCGGATCGCGCGAGAGTTCTGCAGCCAGGGTGGCGATGCCGGTGCCTTTTTGGAAGCGCTCAATGGTCTGGCGTGCAGTGGCTTCGTCGGCCAGCA
>JACCDI010102687.1_pt1 | contig 25242 bp, 27 predicted proteins | sample 7442791 | NCBI WGS metagenome assembly JACCDI01 (sample SAMN15323434, study PRJNA562643) | freshwater metagenome | isolation source: river surface water | place: USA:Blue River Watershed | collected 2017-08-15
ACGACGCGCCCGACTTTGGACGCAAGCATTAATTCAGCGCGTTAATCGCGGCATGCACCCGCGCTTCAATGTCTTCGCGCGGAAGGCCCGTGGGCAGTTCTTCGCCGACCTTGTACGTAATCGTCCCCGATTTCCAGATACCGGTCTTGCGCGGGCTTAACGTACCGCTGTTGACCGCAATCGGCACGACGGGCAGGTTTATAAGCTTATACAATCCGGCAAATCCCGATTGCAGTGGCGGCTGGCTGCCCGGCGCGACGCGCGTCCCTTCGGGGAAAATCACAATGGGCCGCCCGTCTGCGATCATCTTTTTCGCCAAACCAAGCATAGCGCGCAATGCGGTTGCGCCGCCATTCCGGTCAACGGGTATCATGCCATAAGCGCGCGCGGCGGGCCCCCAAAAGGGAATGTCGAACAGTTCTTTTTTGGTGACCACGGCGGGCTTGTTAAACATACGGGGCATGTCGATCGTCTCAAACATGCTTTCATGCTTGATCGCATAGAGGACGGGCTTGTGCGGCAAGTGGCCCTCAATTTTAATCGTAATGCCCAAAATCCGGCGGTAGCAGGCATATTGCCAGCGCGACCAGCCGCGCACCGCCCATTGCATCAGCGGAATGGAAAACCACTGCGCGAAAAACGCGGTGGCCACGAAAAACACCGATCCCGTGTAGAAAATGGCAATGTATAAGCCAGATCGGATCATCGCGATCATCGGCTACATACCCAGCAGAGACGCGACAGCCCGCAACCAATATTTATTATATTCTTTGAACAGGGCGCCCAGCGATGGGTGGGTCGATACGGCATCATTGGTGACAGCCACATTGGCGGACAATTCCCGGTCGAGTTCAAAGCGCGCGCGCCGCATATGCCAATCATGCGTAATAAGCCGCAAACTGGTCACTTTGTTCCGCTTGGCCCATGCCGCCGTTTCCAATGCGTTCGATCGCGTATCGACCGACTGGAAACCCAGATCGATGCAGCATTTAAAATATTTCGACGAACCGGGATATTGCGCGGCAAGCTCCCGCGGTTTTACATCGCGGTCGACCCCGGAAATCAGCATTTTTCGCGACTGCCCCGATGCCAATATCTCAAGCCCACGGTCAATCCGGTTCGGACCGCCCGTCAGGACAACGACGGCGTCGGTTGGAGTGATTGCGGCGGGTTGCGGCAAAAGCAACGCAAACCAGGCGAAGCCAAGCATCCAGACAAGCAACACAAAAGCAATGGACCGTCTGATCATAACATTCTCTTCAACGCCGAAATCACCGTCATACGCGCCATAAGCATGGCAAGCGCCATTACGGCAAGCGGAATGAGCGCAAGGATCGCCCAGCCATAATAGGGAAAGTGCGCGCCAGACAGAAGTCCGGGCTCAACCGCCGCGAACCGGCCACCCACAGTCATGATTACAACCGCTGCAACAATGAAACCTACGATGCCGCCGAGCAACGCATCCAAGGCAACGCGGCGTTGGAACAAGCGCGCGGCCTGAACATCGGTGCCGCCCATCATGTGCATAATCTCTATCGTTTCCCGATGGGTATTCAGCGTGCTTCGGACCGCCAAAATCACGACAGCCGACGTGGCGACCAGCAGCAAAAGGAATACGGCCGCCGCCAGCCATAGCAGCGCGCGCATGAGCTCGAAAAACGGCGCCATCCAGCTGCTGTGCGAATCCACCCGGATGTTTGGCGCAACCGAACGCAGCGTTGATTGTAAGCTGGCGAGCGTTTCGGCCGTGGGTTCAGAGGCGAAGCGCACATCGACCAACGCCGGGACGGGTACATCGGCGTCAATAACGCCCGTGCCCAGCCATGGTTCGAGCAAAGCACGCACTTGCGCATCCGGCACAGGCTTCACCTCTGCAATGCTGTCCAGCTTGCGCAGCGCGCGGGTGACCGCTGCACGTTGCGCTGCGCGCTGTGCAGGGTCTGACTCGATGATTTGCACCGTCACTTGCCGTGCGAGATCCTGACCCCCTTGGCGCGCGGCCTCAGCAAGCGTCAGCCCGCCTGCCGCCACCAGCAATGTCAGAAACAACATGATGGCAATCACCCATGGCATCGGCCCCGATAAACGGCCTTCGGGGATAAGCTTGCGGTCATGCGCAGGAAGGGCGAAATCCAGCAGCATCAGTTTTCCAAAACCAATGGCCGTGGCGGGTGACGTAGGGATCCTGTGGGATCAGACAAGCGGCCTTTGTCGAGCCGCATCATCTGCGCGCCCTCAATCTCTTGCAGCAAATGGATGTCGTGCGTTGCGACGACGACAGTGGTTCCCAGCTTGTTCAGCGCAGCAAACAACTGAAGCAACCGGCGGGCCATTTCCGGATCGACATTTCCCGTCGGCTCGTCCGCCACAAGCAGTTCAGGGCGGCCAATGACCGCGCGGGCAATGGCGACCCGTTGCTGTTCACCGCCCGAAAGCGTCGCAGGCCTTGCTTCTGCCCGTTCGGTCAGGCCAATCCACGCCAACATTTCGGCGACTGGGCCGCGTAAATCCTTTTCTTGAACGCCGGAAATGCGCAACGGCAGGGCGATATTGTCGAAGGCGGACAGATGCGGAACCAAGCGGAAGTCTTGGAAAACGACACCAATCCTGCGCCGGAACCCCGGCAAGCGGTTGCGCGGCAAGGTGATGGCGTCATGCCCGAACATGCGGATGGCACCCCGGCTTGGGCGATGCGCGAGATATAATAATTTCAGCAACGATGTCTTGCCCGCACCCGATGTGCCGGTCAGGAAATGGAAGCTTCCGGGATATAAGGTAAAGCTGAGGTCGGTGAGTGTTTCCACCCCCGCTCCGTATCTTAACCCCACATTGTCGAATTCTACCACGCTCTGCATCAATGCGATAAATGACACAAACGGCGTGACGGGGCAAAGGCTATTCATGCGACCAGCGGCCGATGAATTGTCACCGTCCACAGCATTTTATGAAAGCAGGGTTGCAAGTCATCGGCGGCTGCTGTTTATGCGCAGAGATGCTGCTCGTCTGTCCATCCTGCCGCACACGTTATGCTGTCCCTGACAATGCCGTTGGGGTTGACGGTCGCCAAGTGCGCTGTGCCAACTGCAAACATAGCTGGTTTCAGGCGGCGGTTGCGCCACAGGTAGCACCGGCACCCGCCGCTGTTGCACCCGTGGACACGCAGAGCGCGCCACCCGCCGAGGCAACACCGCCAGCGCAGGCGGTGCCACCGGCTGCACCCGTGGACGAGCCTACGCCCGCACCCATTCCGCAACCTGCGCCCCCGCCCCCGCCATTCGTTGCGCCAAGTGCCGTGGACACAGAACGCAGTAATGATGCCGACGCGACGGAACCTGCATTTCCAAGTTTTGCCGACATGCGCGCTGGATCCGCTGAAGGCGACGCCGCCTTTGCCGAACCCTCTGTGCCGCGCGGCGGATTATTGGACGATGCGCCTGCGCAGAGCCATTTTGCCCATGAACCACCGTTCAAGGCGCGCCGAAATCTCTCGAAGATATGGATGATGGCCGCTGTCGCCCTTGCCATTTTGGTGGCGGCCATTGGCGGCGCGATATCCTATTTCGGAATGCCCGGAATCGGCCTTTCAAACGCGGCGGCGGAACCCGATCTGACCATCGTTTTGAACGACAATCTCGAACTCAACGAACGCGAGGATGGCACGCCCTATTTCATCGCGAGCGGCAGTATCGTTAATCCGACAGCCGTGGAGCAAAATGTGCCTGAAATGCTGGTCACGCTGAAGGATGCGAGTGGCCGGTCCGTCTATAGCTGGAAAATGAAGGCAAAGACACGCGCGCTTGGCCCCGGAGAAAAGGTCGATTTTAGCGAGGCACGGCTTGACGTTCCGCTGGCTGCCAAAGAAATCAGCGTCGGCTGGGTCCTGTCCGGCGAATAAGGACGCGCTGTTTCGCACGGGCATGCCATGTGGTCTGGGTATTTGGCACAAGGTCACTTGAACTCACAGGCGCACTTGGCTATGCGCTCCCCACGGCCAACAGGCCAGCGCCGCCTTAGCTCAGTTGGTAGAGCATCGCATTCGTAATGTGTTGGCGAACACCCCATTTTTCCCAGAAATGCAATACTTACAGTGATTTAGACACGCTTGCTGTTGTATAGTTTTTACTATACAACAATTTCATGACCGAAGGCATTGTAAAAGCTAGTCAAAGTCGTGCTGACCCGACAGTGCGTGACCGTACGCAGCCCATTCCAAGTTCGCTGCAGAAGGTGACGGGTTTTGGAACGCTCACGATTTACAAAATGGCGGCGTCTCCATTCTGGTATGCGCGGTATTATGAGGACGGAAAAATCGTTCGTCGTAGTTTGAAGGTTGCTGACAAAAAGGAAGCGATCAAAGCTGCCAAGAAGGTCTTTGTGGATCTCAAGCATCGCAAGATGAACAATCTGCCGTTCACAAAAACGAGTGGTTTTGAAGTTTGCGCTCGTGGTCTTGCCAAAGAGAATGAAGCGCGGTTCAAGCGTGGTGAATTATCAAAGCAGAAGATTAGTTATGACGCAGGGCGTCTGGAAGCTGACTTACTACCGCACTTTGGAAAGTATGAGATTGCGGACATAGATTACAGCGTCATCAGCGATTATATCAACAAGCTCAGTACGCCAGATCGTCCGCTTACGATCAACACGCTGAAGATACATCTGTCGCATATCAAGACGATACTAATGTACGCTCAGCGAGTTGGGGTGATTACGGGGCTTCCAGCGTTTCCGCGTTTGAAGACAACAGATACAGCCCGTCCTTGGTTCAACAGCACTGAGTATAGTACGCTTCATTCCGTCTGTAGGTCACGCATTGGCACGAAAATACGGGTGGATTCAAAGGCTGGAAAGTTCCTGCGCAATGTTGAGATTACGCAAGAGGTGTATGATCTCATCATCTTCATGACGAACTCGTTCGTTCGTCCAACGGATATAAAGGTGCTTCAGCACAAGCATGTCGCAATCGTTCGCAAGAAAGATACATTTTTGCGACTGACGCACCCACCGACGAAAAGTCACGGGCAGCCAATTGCTACGCTAGAGCGTGCGGTTATTGTTTATGAGGAGTTGCTTGCTCGGCAGCGCAAAGAGGGCTTCGGGAAACCCGACGATTATTTGTTTTGCCCCCATCAACTAAACCGTGATTACGCACTGCGTGATATCACGCGGCAGTTTGATCAAGTTTTGAAGGTCGCGGGATTGAAGCAAACTGCAAACGGCGAGGCGCGAACGCTCTACAGCCTTCGTCATACATGCATTATGTTCAGATTAATCAATGGTGAGGGCATCGATACAATCACTTTGGCGCGCAATGCACGGACATCGTCTGAAATGATTGATCGGTTCTACGCAAAGCACCTCACTGGTGAGATGAATATTGCTCAATTACAGAGCGGCACCATCAACGATTGAAGATGAAAGCGGGTCAAAAAAAGGCTGGGAAATTCGGCGCATTCCCGCTAATGGACACGCCATTGCCGCCTTAGCTCAGTTGGTAGAGCATCGCATTCGTAATGCGGGGGTCGTAGGTTCGAATCCTATAGGCGGCACCATTTTTTCTATTAATATCAATGCTATATTGACCCAAGAAGCGGGATATAACGCTAACTGTGTTGTATAGATTTTAACTTCATTTACAGAACTGAGTATACAAAAAACCCCGCACGCGGCGGGGTTTTCTAAAGGAAGGTTCAGCTTCTGTTACTAGAGGGCGTAATGCAGTTGAATTATGCCACTCTCATCCATTGCGGGTTTGTTAGATTTCAGCATATCATCAACAATACGCAGCGTAGTCAGTTCGTTCTGCAGGAAATTTGAGTAAGGATCATCGTCATCAGGGGAAATGTAGCCATATTCCTTTGAGTAGATCGCCACATCGCCATCTCCATCATAAACTGCGTTAATTTGGTCAAACAACTTTCTTTTGTGGTCAAATACAACATAGCCGTAGACAATAGTAGCGGGGTCGGGATGAGCCTCTCCCTTCATAAGCGTAACCGTCCAGTTTTTATAAGTCATATATATAATCCTTTGATTATCAGGGGCGCTCAACGTGGTGCTGAGCTATTTTCGAGAGCTGCTGATTGCATCCTTGTCGGGTAACCCGACAAGGATGGTCATGTAGCGATCATAAGAGCATCATTGGTCTGGGCGGTTGGCGGTATTATCTTGCCTGCACTGCGAAGATTGTTTGCCAAACGCAGTGTCGCTCCCATGATCTTCCGTGCATCATATTTGCAATTAGCAACGATGTTACAAAGATACTGATCGCTCGGCGCAAGTACCTTCTGATCAAGAAGGACTGATTGCATCACAGGAACCCAGCGATTGGCTTCCGCAAATGGCATCGAGATCAAATGCGAACGGCTCTTGATGCTGTTCTCGATTTTGCAGATGTTGTTGGTGGTCATGATAAACACCGCTGTTTCGCAGTTCATGACTGACTTGATGGATGGCAAATAGCGCGGGTTGAGAAGGTCAAATTCATCGAAGATGAAATACCGAAAACGGGCAAGGGGCACAAACTGGGTTTGATATGCAACTTTCTCGATTAGCTCTTTGGCATCCGTAGTAGCAGTAATTTTGTAAAAATTGTAATCGACCGCGGCCGCGTTTGGTGACCCAAAGCTATCAATCGCAGCAGGCAAAATACGAGCTAATGCAGATTTTCCTGTACCATTTGGACCGTAAAGAATGATACCGTTCACACCAGAAAACGGGAAGGGCATTGAGCCAGTTACAAGCTGCGATACGAGGTCGTTTGCTTTGTCACTGCCGTAAACGATATCAGTGATGTTCTTAGGCAAATATACGTTGTTACTATTGGACATTTCAGTTTCCTTTAAAAAAAAGGGGAGACAAAATGCCTCCCCGTTTGTGCTGCATGAATTACGCTGCAGCAGCAAAATCAGTGTCGTTCACCGCAGAATTGATGAGAGCGTCAAGTTCGTCAGCCTCCGAAGCTGGCTGCTCTTCTTCTTTCTGCTGTGACCATTCTTTATGATCAGCGTTGTAGATTGCAGTGAGCACCGCCTTTGTGACACCTTCAGTTTGCACAACCGAATTGATGATCAAAGTGCCGTTAACATCTTGCGTTGCCACAAGAATGACCTGCTTACCTATTGCGCCACAGTCGAGTTTCGAGGAAATTGCGTCTGCGTCAATCACGGCAAGGTTTACATTTGCAAGTTGCCTGACAGCAGCTTCAACCTTGTCTACTTTCGGAGCGCCGCCGTTCGTCTGCTGACGACGCACTTCCTCGACGCCGCCAGCATTACGCAGAAACTTTGGAAGTTCCTGCACCTCGACCTTTTCAGCAAGTGCAACACGCAGCGCTGAACTGTATGAGCTTGCACGACGACGATCTGCGCCGAACACCACTTTGATGATATTTGTCATCGTGTGCGATTTTGTATCGATGCCAAGATTGCGCTCATTGTTGTGACGCTCAATCGCAGCTTTGAGCTTTTCGTTCTGAACCTTGTCAGAAGCCATCAACGAGTAGAGGTGATAGCAACGCTGCAAAATAACATAAAGCTGCTCGTTTGCGGTGCGATGTACGCCGTTGAGCCAGATTTCTTGATCTGCAACGAGGCTAACAATGGTGTTGTATGCGTTACTGATGACAGGAGCGACCCATTCAGTCTCTCCTGCGTCTACAGTGATAGTTGCGTTAGCTGGAACGGCGATGCTGGGCATAGCTACACCATTGCTATTGCTGACAGATGCATTTGCTGTTGCGGCGGTTTCGATGACAGTGGTATTCATAATTTAGACCTTTCATTCTCGGTGGGCGGGATGCTTTCCGATAATGTCCATCTAGATTCGACGGAGGCAGAAGTATAAATGCCACTCTGGAATTAGTTCTGCGCCAGAGGTGCGTATTGGGGAGTGATCAATGTACGAGAAGATGATGCACGGGCGCAGGGTCTTGTATTTCCGTCACGCTCCGCCTGCTACCAATCTTGATGATACTGGCGCTAGGGACACTATACCCAACGACGAAAACGATCCTGGCTATATGTGGAGCGTTTACTATTACTGGTGGGCATTTTTGCGATTGAGCGAGCGGTACAAGCAATGCTGCGAAAATGACGGCGAGGGTGAGCTTTCAGAACTCTACAGCTATTTCGGTGATATCCGTGATGGTGACTTTATGCGTTGGTGGACAAAGGGCGGTAACTCCCGCGACGGCAAACGGACAAAGCACTCGGGGCGCAGTCTGTTTTCGCTAGGTGCCCGCTATCCTATCAGAGAAATAAACGACCCTCTGCTTGACAAGGAACTCGGGACAGAGCGGATCGTATTGAGCATTCCAATTGGCGCTGATCTTACTCGCCTTACTGCTGAGTTTAAGCGACTTATGCGTCCGCTCATTGAAGACCGTATACGGGAAAATGGTGAAGAGAAGCGTGAGGCATTGTTTGAAGTGACAAGTAAAAATCCTTCATTGAAATCCCTCCACAAATACCTGATCGCAAGGGACACAAAGCAACGCCGCCCTGACCATGGTCGCTATGCACTAGCTAAAGAACTTGGCATCACTGCGAACATAGAAGGCGGTGAAAAGGATGTGGATCACAAAATCGCAGTTTCGAACGAACTGAACCGTCGATTGGGTAAGGCTGAGTTGCTAATCCGCAATGTCGAGCGTGGCAGGTTCCCTGATTTCACCGACTATGAAAAGCCTGGCAAGCTAGCGGAGCCTCCTCGTGCTTTGCGAGAGAAAGCGACTAAGCCGAAGAAACCAGCCCTTGATTTACAGGATATGGATGAGGCAACGCTGCTCTAGCTATCTGTCGGGTATCCCGACTTTATTAAGCCAAATCAAACTCCACGCTTTCAGCGTCAACCAATGAACGGCATTTGATACTCATTGATGTAAGCTGCTTTGCTAATGGCTGATAGCGCGGGAGCACTTCAAACTGCTCAGCGGCATTCTGCAATCTACTCGCACATATTGCGACTGCGCCCAGACTTGGTTCTGACTGTGATGATCGCAACTTACGCATGTATCCTTCAGAACAACCAAGCCAATGCTCAGAAAATTCGCTCTCGCCAGAAACAAGCTGCTTGGATTTAAGATACCCAAAAACTTCCAAAATAGTGTCTTTTTTCATAGTTTTCCTCACTCCGTGATAAATAGACTGTCAAAGGTAGAGTGAGAGTTTCTCAATCTATTTATCAAAAGTGAGGTTAAGGCTGGCGCGCCAATCGTAATGCGCTGCAAATCCGTTCTTGGCATGGCTCTAGGGCATTGTTACGCCCTAGAGCATTGTGACGGTAAGCAATTCGTGGGACTCACTACACGGCTTCATCGCACTACCCATCGGTTACCGCTGGATGCCTAAAACGACGACCCTATGTGTCTGTAGCGTTTGCGATGTCGGAATGGTTGGAAGTCTTGAAGTTAGCCCAAAAAACCATAGGCTCAAAGTGAGTGGGAAGAACACTTTACCCCACAAGATCATTGCCCATAGCCGCGATATGAGCTGGCATTGATCTGCGTCTGACGGCACGTAATAGGAGATCGCAAAACCTGCCTCTCTCGTGATTTTATCACGAGTTGTGTCCATATCGTTAAAGCATACCTCAGCGAATGTATAATTCATCATTGCCCCGAAAGGGGCAGTGGTATGGCTCCCTAACGAATGAGCGCCGAGTTAAATTACAAAAACACTTCGAAAAATATTTACCGTAAGAATTTCGCTTCTGCGTAATGTGAGCAGAGCAAAGCGATGCGAACATAGCAGAGAGCGAATGTGGAACAGCGAAGCTGGAACGCATGATGATGCTCATGAATGATGATCTATGGCTTGTTCATTAAATCGCATAAACATGAGAAGGCAGGAAAGCGGCTTGCAAGTTTTCGCTGATGGGTCTTACTTCTTGCAGCTATGATGCGAGGCAAAGGGCTGAACATGGCTGAAAAATATCAGATTTATGCCAGCGGCGAGCAATCAAACCGAGTTACAGTCTGGCATAATTATATCTACGCAACTCATCTCAAAAATGGCACATGGATAATAACTTTCGTCAGCGAAGGCGAAGATGGACGATTTAGTAGGAGCGCACGAGATATTCACCAGCCAACTGAGTTTGTAGATGCGCTTCATGCCGAAGACGTGCTGGATATCGATTACGATTCAGTGGCAAGAATGATCGGAAACCTTTTTCAGATAAACGCCGACTTTGCGGTAGCATGCGCCGCTTACAACGACATTCGTTATAAGGGCGAGCTGGCAGTGAAGTTCAATTGACAGCGTAGACCGTGTTCGGGCTGACTTTCACTTCTTTGCAGATTGCACGGATTGATGCGCCATTTCGTTTCATCCATTGAATTTTGGCTATCTGCGCTTCTGTCGTTGGCTTGCGACCAAAACGAACTCCCCGTTCTTTCGCCTTTCTGATTCCGACGATCTGACGTTCTTTGCGTATAGTGTTTTCGAACTCACTGAAGATCCCCAAAAACTGAAAGAACATCGATCCCATCGCAGTACTGGTGTCGATTGCTTGTTTGAAACTGAAGATATCAATCTTGCTGTCTTTCAGCTCGGTCAGCACGAGAATGAGATTTTTCATGGAACGCCCCAAGCGATCTACTGACCAGACGACGACCTTATCAAAGCGACGGAGCTTGGCGTCGTGCATCAATCGCTTCAGTTCGGGTCTATCTTCAGTCGCTTTCGTTCCGCTGATTTTCTCGCTGTAGACTTCAACGACTTCCCAACCCGATCTCTCAGCAAGAGCGTGAAGCTCTTCGAGCTGACCTTCGTAGTTCTGATCAGCCGTTGATACTCGTGCGTAAATTGCTACCTTCATCTCTCAAATCCCGTAATCGGTCGTGTAGAAATAATAGCGTATAGCCAGCCACTTAGGACCGAAAGCCTTCTGTCGCCTCAGAACGAGATTTTAGATGTTTTTGGAGGGACTAAAAAATAACAAATCTCTGGGGCCGCAGACGGCCCCAGAGACAATCGTTCACTTCCACTATCATTATTCTACCGCAGCCTTTGCGCGCATATCGTCTGCCAGCTTCCTAAAAAGCGCAGTGACTTGGGCTTCGGGAAGTGCTTCGTAGAATTTAGTACCTCCGTGACGGTTAATCTCAGCAAGCCAGCGACGATAAGCTGCGGTGTTTCCCTTTTCCCTTTTGAAGAACGTCGTGCGCTCATCTGAGTTATATTTCTCTATCAGTACGTTCATGATCGAAGGAAGCACACTCTGCGATGATGTGGGTCTTTCGATGATACTCGCACGGACGTCGGTCTGGTGCAGAAAAACTTGTAACGCCGTTTTTAGATCCGCATGGGGATACTGGGAGACGATTTCCGCCCACCACCAAAGGCACGCAATCGCGTTATTCCGTTCGAAGCCACGCGCGCCTGTCGCGAAAAAGTGATCCCGAATTTGAGACTTTAATTTGGTCTTATCTGCACCTTCCAACAGCCATCTTTTGCGGGCGTACTCTAAACATGGACCGTGCGTAAGCCAAACCCAAAGGCGCTCGTCACGGGCGAGGTAACGATCAATACCCTTAAGTGCATCGTAAACGAGTAACGCATTCTCAACATCAACCTCGCCACCGCTTTTAGGATTTAGCTTAGAAAGAAGATCTAGATCGACTTCGGTTTCTTTCACTGGGATGACGTATTCGGGCAACAAGATGTCTTCGAATGTTCCCGATACATAGCGATCCAGGTTCTGTTCGATTTTATCGCGTAATTCAGCCACAAGGCCGCGCTTGATAACGTGTAGATTCACGGTTAAATTCCTTATTTTTCTAGAAAGGCGTCTGCTAGTTTACCAAGCGGACGATCTAAAAGCCTTTGGGCGGCAACAAAAGGACGGCGGTCCTTAAGGTCGATCTGCTTAGAAGCTGCTTTCGCTTCTAGGATGCGAGCCCATTTCTTATCCGCATATTCGTCTGGTTTATGGATCATAGCCTCGATCATTTGTGACAATGCCGAGAGAAAAACCGTACTTACAAGTGCAATTCTTCCATTTGTCGATCTCTCAAACTGCTTAAATTTTTGTAGCTGTACCGCGTTTGAAAAAATCTGAACAAAATCATCTTCGATATCGACGGTGAATTCCCCGTTTCTGAGATCGTCAGCTTGTTGATATTCAAAAATTGAACTGATGGGTTTCCAAAAATCTTTCTCAGTCACGTAAGTAGTTGGGGGAGCCAGCGCTAATACCTGTCCATTTGAAACCGTAAAAGTCTCATATCCAAATTCGGGATTTATCTTAGCCGATGTCAGCTCCGCTTCCTTTTTGGCAATAACATATCCCGAAAATTCGACGGTATTTCGAAGCAATGCCCCATCAATTACAAGTTCCCCGTTTGCTGGGATTTCATGTAATTTCGAGTAAAAGGTTGAGCGGCAGGAAACCTTAACCCAATAAGCGGCTTTCTCAGCCGAAATGAGGTCTCTGATCTCCTTAACGCTACACGAGAATGCATATTTCAGTTTGAATTTTGAGAAATCTTGCTCGTCTAAATCAAACGAAAAAGAGGCTTGGAACGCGGCTTTCAAATAGTCGTCCATGTCTCGACATAAAACGGGGTAGCCAAATGACTTTTCGGGATCATACTTCATTTGCTTGCTCCCTTGATCAATTCGGAGTGGCTTGCGACCAATTTTAACCCGCCCACGATCGGACGTGAGAGCTCGACAGAAATCTGAATGCGCTCTCCTTGCGTTAAAGAAATAACAACTCCGCCGTTCACCAATGAACCGACATCGCTGCTCTGGATATCAAATGGATCATCAAAGTCCGAGCCTACCTCGTGCACTCTAATCATAGCGCTGGCGGAGCCAGAGGGTGTGGCGAAAATGTTTACTTTGGTATCGTTCTTTTTGACAACGCGAACAGAACGTAAATGGATTGGATGCGAGGGCTTATCGCGCTCAATATCTTTCTTTTGATCCTCTTCGGTTGCACCAGAACCGCCAGTTGCATCCCCATCGTTAGGCCCTCCCTTGTCGGTTATCTTCCCAGCACCGCCTTGAAAACCAGCACCGCCATCTAATCCCTCGTCGCCGTCGCCTTCGGACTGTCCTAAATCGGAGATGTCCTCTGACTGAGCAAGGTTGTTTAGTTCGTCGTCCAGCTCGCTCTCGAGAGTAATCTTTCGAATTGGGGGTAGTTTGATGGGTTTTGGAGAAAAGATAAATTTGCCGTTTGGATCGATTTCATCGGTAATCTTATCTCCACGATCGTCACCAGCTTCATCGGCAAAGAACTCTGCCATGAAATCAACTTTACCAAATTCTTCGTTTTCGCTTCCAGCGTGACGATCGACATACCTTTTGAGCTGATCGGTAAGCGCATCAAGGGCGACTTCTCCCCTCCGCTTATCTTCTGAAGTAGGCAACCAATCTACGCTAAGCAGATTATGAGACGGAGGCTCCATCAATCGAATAAACTGAGAGCCTTCATCGTTCAGCACTTCCACCAGCCCCACAAAGTCGCGATACTTTCCAGGTACTTTTTTCCAAAAGCCAGGCACTGCGTCGGTGATAAGCATATTGTTGCGTATTAAAGCTAGTTTACGTGGAGAGCCCTCACCAATTGTCATTCTCAAAGATGTCCGTCCTAGATGAATGACTTGGGTCTCTTCTTTGATCACCGCATCATCATCAGAAAGGCATTGAATGTAGAACTGAGCGTCTTCCAATTTTTCCGCTGTTTTGTTCTTTTTCATCGCGGCGTGAATTATAGGATTTTTCGAGAGAGAAAGGACATTCTCCTGGTTAACGGTTTGGCCCTTTACCTTAATAGAGAGCTTTCCTCGCAGAAATGCAGCAAAGAAGTTACTAATCGCAAAGCCAATAATCAACTTATCCCAATTTTCCTTAATTAGGCTACTCCAACCCATGATATGGACAGTGGTGCCGACAGTGTCTCGCACCATCCATTTATAGGCATCTGGCACGTCATTTGGTTCGACGGCTTGATACTTGGTTTTTTCTCCCCAGTATCCAGTAGACTTGCAAATTCCGCCATCGCGCTCAAATGACATGAGTACGGCTCTACCTTGAACAAGGCTTCTAATTTGTCCGCCCTCCTCTTCCCAAACCGTTGAAACAAAAATGGTTCGAAGGTCTGAACACGCTAGGGGCGCTGCTTTGCCGATTCCGTGCGAACCTGCGCGATTTGAATCGCCGCCAGACTGACCAACCGTCTTTAAATATTGGTAAAAGGGCTTACCGACTACACACGGCCCACGCATTCCCTTTGTGTAATGGTCTGATACTGAAAGAACAGGGATTTTGGACTTTTTGATTGTAGATTTTGCAGCTTCAAACTCCTTGATCATGTCTGAATTTTGCTGAGATGTTTGTTTGTCGCAAAGTTCAACTATTTCACGGAGGGATTCAATGCTAGGAAACGCTTCTGCTGAAATTTGTGTTTCGTCAAACTCAACATGTACTTCAGTTTCTTTGTCAATCGCAGCGTCAATGCTGTTCTGAATGATTTCCCGCGTCAGGTTTTCAAGCCGATTAGACTTGAATTCGGCAATCGAAGGATCATTCCACCCTTGCGAACTTCCATCTTCGTTAAACTGAAATGCCCAATCGATCATCATCATTAATTTCCTCTAATAAATCTTTTAAAAAGTTAGCAACCAGATTTGCGACGGGCGGCGATACGGAATTGCCAATAAGGCGATACATGGGACCATGCGCTAATTCGGGCCATTTGAAAGTGTCTGGAAAGCCCTGAAGCCGAAGACACTCCCTTTCTGTAAGTTTTCTGAGACGGCCATTGTCTAACAAGAATGGAACGTTATGCCCGCCTGCTCCCATATTGGCCGTCAGTGTTGGGCAAACCCCATAAGGCTGCGGACGTAAAATTACTTTTCTGAGTTGAAAAAGGCGAACATCATCATGCTTTTTGGCTTCGCCTGAAATCCAAGCGCCATATTTGTTCTGCTCACTCAAAAAGTAATAATCGTCCTCGACAGCGCCCAACTCCAGCATGCTTTCCAGCGACTTCAATGGTGCTTTTGGCATTGGCCCTACAAATGGATTGTAATCGAAGTGGTCTTGACTGGTTGCGACCATGAAAAGACGTTCCCGTCGTTGGGGAAGCCCCGCATTTTTTCTACTATCAACAACGACCGCATTATTCTCACTAAACCAATAGCCAGCTCGCTGAATCTCGCTCCTAATGGTGTCAAGCCAGAGCCCGCCCTCGCCAATTGCGATATATGGCGAATTCTCGAACAGCAATATTTTGGGCTTACGTGGGCCGAGTCTTTTAACTAGCTTCATTATTTCAAAAAAAAGCTGCCCTCGCTCATCTTTAAAGCCAAGCCTATTACCAGCCTGAGAAAAGCTCTGGCATGGAAACCCCGCGTGCAACACGTCAACGGGCGCAAAAGGGTAATCTTCGTCGTTTAATGCCCTTAAGTCACCGCAAATGGCATCAACCTCTGGAAAGTTGCTACGATAAGTTGCGATAGCGTCGTCATCCCAGTCATTAGCCCATAGGGTTCTGAAGCCAGCCGCTTCAAAGCCAAAGCAAAAACCACCTATGCCGCAAAACAGAGAACCAACGGTAAAGCTCATAGCTTAAATTCGTCTTCGCTCTTGGAACGGGCGGATGCTTTGAATTTAGCGGATACAACAGCTGACTTCTGATCGATGGCCTTAAAAATCTTTTTAACGTCCTCATCGGAATAGGAGTAATTAGACTTATTCGACAAATTGCCGAGCAGGTCTAATCCCTTTAGAATTTTTTTTGTACGCGCTTCAGCTAGGCGAACAAATGCACTTCTTGGGTCTTCTTCGGTCATAAAAATCTCCTATTTTTCGAATGTAGGCACGAATAAAACTTTCCGCAACGTAAATATGCAATATGTACGTTTTTTTGTGTAATATATTTCCACTTATATGATTTTACAGGTTCAAATGAATGGATAAATGCGACATTTACGCCTATGGACGTCAAACATTATCCTGCATAGAACACTTCTCAATTTTCACTATACCAACCTTCTTGCCAGTTTTGTCTACATACGAGTAGGTATAGATAGCGCCTGATTTCACCATAAGATTACTAATAGCATCGCCGCAAATTAACTCATTTGCATTATCGGCAGCCTCTTTCGACATAGCTGCCCAGTCGATCTCATCCTCTCTCAATGAGATCATATGAGTGTATGTTAGATTGATATCGTGCCTTTTTGCGCTGACAATTGACATAAATTCATCAATCTTCAGAGGCTTGGTTTCATTAAATGTCTTTATTGATTCCTCGTGATCTTGCCTAATCCGAGCCTTCGTAAATAAGTTTACGGCACCTTCCCTAATGAGAATATAGTCGATTGGATACCACATCGAATTTGACGGAGTTCCAAATACCTTATCGGCAAAAGGCTCCGATAACCCAGCATCCGCATATGCCAGCCTCATTTCCAGAGAAGTACCATTGACCACGACATCACCAGCGGCTCCGCTGCTCGGACTATGAAAACCTAATGACGCATCAACGTCAAAAGCCCGAACCTTGCTTGATAAGAATATGAGCGTACACGCCGACGAACATTCTCCAGCTGCCACCGTTGATAGTTTACGCTCTTTAATGACGGACGAGATTTCAACAGCGGCATCTATGCTGCCACCTGGAGATGTCAGTGATACTTGGATTACTTCGGGGTGCTTGCCGATCAACTCTTTGAACTGCTCTGCTACCTCTGCGGTAATGGACCCATCGATATGTAATGTACGACCATTTATCGATAGGACAGCTGGAACACCGAAAGGGTAAAAGCCGACTACGACTAGTGCATTTTCTACAATCGGAGAAGGTGTTTGGCTTAAATGTGCAACCAAGCCCAATGCACCGATTGACGCAAACAGCTTTGCTATGAGCGCCGATTTAACTGTGCCTGCTTTTGCCTGATGCCTTGTTGCTGATCGCCAGATACCGATAATAGCCCAAACGGAAATAGCTATCGACAAACCAAGCGCTGCTAGCGTGGCTGCTAACCATGATTTCTCCGAAAGATCACTTTGGTAAATTTCATCGACTGCATATGTGACAAGTAAGGTAACAACGAGTGCGGCAATCAGGCCATTCACACAGCATGATAAGGTCAGTGACAAGTTTCCTCGCCAATGATCCTTAATGTAGTGAGAAATTTGATTGCTGATTGTTTGCACAGCTAGGTCTGGTGGCACTGCGGTTCAGGCGATGAGTCAGCGTTCAATGCTTTTTGTCGGCGTCTGATTGAGAGATGCCGTCAAGGGCGTCTGTTGCCGCCTTATTGCCTCGCAATGAAGCCCGTTGAAAGTATTCCTTAGCCACCCCGCGATTTTGCTCGAAATGCCAACCATTCAAGTACATGTTGCCTAGTGCAAATTCAGCCTGACTATCATCTTGGCTTGCCGCTTTTTCAAACCAAATTGCTGCCATTGCTCGATCTTCTGGTACTCCGTCGCCAAACAAATAGGCGAAACCCACGGATGTTTGTGATTCTTTATGCCCCTTCTCAGCAGCCATTAAGAACCAAGGGAACGCCTTGATTTTGTCGACAGAATGTTTGTCGGTACCCATGTCATAAATCGCTCCCAACATATGACATGCGTTGATGTTACCTTGCTGGGCTGCCAACTCGTAAAGACGTTCAGCTTCCTCATAATCCTGAGGCACCCCATCTCCATCGTAATACAAGTGAGCGAGGGACAATTGAGCATCAACATTGCCACCTTTAGCTGCCTTGCCGTACCATTCGGCAGCCAATGCGCTATTCTTCGCAAATCCATTTTTTCCTTCTAGAAGCATGTTTGCCAGATTTCTCTGCGCCTCCAACTGTCCAAGCTCTGCCGCCTTTTGGCACATCTGAACAGCTAGCTTTTCGTCTTTTGGGACCCCTTCACCTGTAGCGTATAAATAGGAAAGCATGTTTAGTGCGAGCGGATGCTCTTTCTCGGCTGCTAGCTTGTACCACTTTACAGCCTCGGATATACTTTTCTCAAAATGTATCCCACTAATGTGCATAAAGCCAAGTGCTGCGTATGCCTCTACGTCGCCTTGCTCCGCCGCCTGCAAAGATGTTTGAGCAGCGAGCTTGTCAAGCCCTGGAAAACCTCGACCAAATGCATAATCGTAGTCTAGCTTGAATGGTTTTAGATCATTTGAAATCTGTACTTTCAAAGCACGATTTCTGAAAAACAACCAAGCGACGAATGCCACTGCTAGCGCAATAACCAGAAATAACTCAAAGCTCATGTCACCCTCTCAGCCACTTCAGATTATTTAGAACAGAGTCAGATCTCTGCAAAATCTTTGAAACTTTGCATCACCTTATCCGTTGAACGACATTCAGCAAGCTGAACATTAGTCACGCCAATTATCGCTTCCACTTCTGATGACAACGCCACAGATGGTTTTGCTCACTCGTCAAACTCGTCATTCTCATCCCAGCGATTGACCGCATAGTAGTGAATTATCTCACCGTTGTCTGGCGTAAGTGCGCTTGTCTCAAGGGTTATGATCAAGTCACGCTTCAGTCCACGAGTGCCAGCGAGATACAGTTCCAGCCCACCTTGCTCGTATAGGTCATAGAGAGATTCCCTAAGCGCAACATTCACCGTGCTATGGCCTTTGCAGCTTTTTGAAATGCGACCTCATCATTCTGAGGTCCATAGACATACCCACGCAATGCCTGTTGCTGATCTGCCAGCTTTGGAGCAGCTTGGCGAATCCCCTGCTGAATTGACGAAAGCTCCTCTGGCCGCTTCTGAGTAGCGTTCTGGAGGTTCGGGCTACTCGTACTGCTCTGGGTCGGCTTAGGCTGCTGAGTACCTCTTACAGGAACGGGTTTTGGTGGTTTCGCTTTGCGGGGTTGTTTCTGGTTTGCTAGCTTAACGCATCTTTGCTGAAAGATTGTGCCAAGCTGTGAAGTGCCAGCAAGAAATATGTCCATCGCCAGTTTCACCTGATCGCTGTCCGCACCACGAGCCATATCCACAACTGCGATGACGGCATTTCGCAATAGTTCAATTTCGTCACTTCCATCTTTTCTTGCGCCCATCTCTCACACTCCTTTGTGAGTGTATTTATCACTATACTTCAGAATCTTGGGAAGGGTTGAGATAGTAAAAGCACGCTATCGTTGTCGGGAAACCCGACCAGCTAGTCCCGACAATTGAGAAAATCATTGCAGCTGTAAACGCTAGCGAGCTTGATGCGCCCAATTAGGAAAGTGCAAAAGTGATGTGTGGGTCGTGTTGCCCGACCACGTGAATATTTCGCGGATTTATAGCATCAGCTAAACTGAAGCTGCGACTTATCTGCCTGTAATTTCACATAAAATATGATCGGGCAAACACGACCAACATATTGAAAATATGGTGTTTTTCTAATTTATACTATACAACAAACTATACAACTGTGTGATAAAAGCACTTGTTTTGCTAGGTTTGTGCATTATTCGTAATGCGGGGGTCGTAGGTTCGAATCCTATAGGCGGCACCATTTTTTCTCTCATGCACTTTACTTCGGCCCGCATTGGGGCTCGCCGCTTTGGCTCCAGTCGTGCACCAACTGACTGTTTATTCGGCACATAAGTCACTTCAGCTTGACCAAGCGCGACTTGCGCGGCAGTTGGGACGGTATGACCAATCTGACTGTTAGCGAAGCCGTACTTTCCCGCCGTTCCATCCGGGCGTTTAAGCCCGATCCTGTTCCTTTGGATGTGTTGCACCGGGTCATGGATACCGCGCGGTGGGCGCCTTCTGGTTGTAACTTCCAACCTTGGGAGGCAACGATCCTCACCGGGGAGCCGCTGGCGGAGCTGCAGACAAAGATGCTAGCATCGCCGATGCAGGACCCGCCCGAATATTCATGGTCAGAGCCCGAAGTCATCCCGGAATGTAAGGCGCGTCTGCAACAGGTTGGGGCGTCGATGTATCAGGCGATGGGTATCGGCCGTTCAGCCGCAGATCAGCGCAGTGATTTCGTGCGCAACAATGTCACGTCGTTCAAAGCGCCTGCTGTGCTGATGTGCTATTTCGACCGCCGCATGGGCTCGCCGCAATGGTCAGATGTTGGCATGTGGCTGCAAACGATCATGCTGCTGCTGCGTGGTGAAGGTTTGGACACATGCCCGCAAGAATTCCTCGCCGTGCATGCAAAGCTCATCAAGGAGTTTATCGGCGTGTCGGATGAAACGCATATCTTCTTCTGCGGCATTGCCATTGGCTACCGCGATGAAGAAGCCGCGGTGAATGGCTTTGAGCGCCAGCGCGAACCGGTTGAAGGCAATGTGCGCTTCATGGGTTTTTAAGCACTGCGCGTTGGGGCGCTAAATAAGCGCGCCTCCATTCAATAGGTTGCGCCGGGTATCCACGGCACCCATTCGTTTTCGCCAAGGCCAAGCAGCTCCGACGCGGTTTTTTGGCCGCTGGCGGTTTCCAGAATGCGGGCGAATATCTGCGCGCCCATGTCATCGACGCTGACGCCGTCTAATATGCCGCTGCAATCCACGTCGATGTCGTCCGCCATATTTCGTGCGAGGGCAGCGTTGGATGCAAGCTTGATGGTTGGCGACGGGATCGATCCAAAGACCGAGCCGCGACCTGTCGTAAACAAAATCAAATGCGCGCCGCCTGCGATCTGGCCCGTGGCAGAGCATGGGTCATATCCCGGCGAGTCCATGAACGTCAGGCCGGGCGCCGTCACTGTTCGGGCATAGTCTATGACCGCGTTGAGCGGTGTTGAGCCTGCTTTGGCAACCGCGCCCAAGGATTTTTCGAGAATGGTGGTGATGCCGCCCGCCTTGTTTCCCGGCGACGGATTGTTGTCGAGGCTTGCACCATCACGCGCTGCATATTCCTCCCACCAGACAAGCCGCTCGGCGAGCGTATCCGCGACGTCTGGCGACATGGCCCGGCGCACGAGCAGATGTTCGGCGCCATAAATTTCGGGCGTTTCGGACAAGATGGCGCGGCCGCCTGCGGCCACCAGCCGGTCAACCGCTGCACCCAGCGCCGGGTTCGCGGTTATCGCGGAATAGCCGTCGGACGCACCGCATTGCAGACCGATGGTGAGGTTGGCAGCGGAGACAGATTGGCGGCGACATAAGTTCGCGCTGCGCACAAGGCGTTCCGCAATCTCTATGCCTGCGCTAATCGCCGCAGCAGTCCCGCCCGCGTCTTGAATGTTCAGCGCATCCCCGCGAAAGCCGGGCATGTCCTGAATTTGGTTCACTTCGCAGCCAAGCCCTACCAAAAGGACGCCGGCGAAGTTGGGGTTCGTGGCGTATCCTGTGATGGTGTGACGCAGATTTTCAATGCCGCGGCCGTCCTTCGCCATGCCGCATCCCGAATGATGGGTGAAGGCGACGACGCCGTCGACATAAGGAAAGGCGGCCAGACGTTCCGGAGTGAAATGGGCCGCAATACGGCGCGCCACCGTCGCAGAACAGTTCACTGAGGTCAGTATGCCGATGAAGTTACGCGTACCCACGCGCCCGTCGGCACGAACAAACCCGTCGAAGCTGGCCTCGACCGGTTCGGGGGTGCGCAGGTCGACGCCGATCTCGCTGCCCGCCGCCGTGCGCGCGAAATGCAAATTGTGGCTATGCACATGTGCACCCGCGGCAATGGCTTCAGACGCAAGACCGATGGGTTGGCCAAGCTTGATGACCGCGTCGCCGCTCGCAATCGCGGTCAAGGCAACCTTATGACCGGCCGATATGGGTTCGGCGACGATGCACCCATCTGTCAGGACATCGCCGGCGGCAAGGTCAGCAATGGCTATCGCAACATTATCGCGCGCATTGGCAATGATGAAGCGTGGCGCCATCGCCTATTGCACTTCAACCTTTGCAAGGCGCGGCGACAGCAAATGTATGGCCGCAACCGCGAGGAAATACACCGTGGTGCATATCGCAAAGATGATGGTGTAATTGCCCTGGGTCGCATCCAGAACCAAGCCCGTCGACTTCGCCATGATCATGCCGCCAACACCGCCGGCAAATCCGCCGAGACCAATCACGCTGCCCACGGCCCGTTTCGGGAACATGTCTGGCGGAATGGACAGCAGGTTGGTGGAAAATGCCTGATGCCCGGCCAGTGCGATGCCGATCAGCAGAACCGCGAGCCACATGTTGCTGACACCCGTGACAAAGAGCAGCGGGAGCACACATAGGCCGGCGATAATCATGGTGACCTTGCGCGCAAAATTCGGTGTCCGCCCCTGTTGAATAAGCCGTGATGAGAACCATCCACCTGCAATGCTGCCGACATCGGACAGAAGATACATCAGGATCATCGGCAACAGTACGACCTTAAGATCGACGTCATAGGTCGTGCTGAAATATTTGGGCAACCAGAACAGCATAAGGAACCAAACCGGATCGGTCAGAAACTTTGCGGTCGCAAAGGCCCATGCTTCGCGCTTGCGGACAATCCGGCTCCAGCCGATTTTTTCGATCTTTTCGGGCGGATCATGTTCAATCCATTTCAGCTCGCCTTCGCTGACTCTGCCGCTTTCGCGCGGGTTGCTGTAGAGCCACAGCCAAAGCCCAAGCAGGACAACGCCGAATAGGCCGGAGTAAATAAATGTCTCGCGCCAGCCAAGGCCAAACGCCTGCATAAACAGCCACAAGGTCGGCGCGGTCAGGATGACACCAATTGTCGTGCCCGAATTGACCCAGCCGATCGCATAAGCGCGTTCTTTTTGCGGGAACCATTCGCTGCTCGAACGGACAACGGCCGGGAAGTGGCCGGCCTCTCCGATGCCCAGAACAGCGCGGGCAGCCATGAACGATGCGACCGAACCGCCAAAGCCATGGGCGACATGGCCAACCGTCCAGATCGTAATGGCAATCGAATATCCAATTTTCGGGCCAAACCGGTCGATGACATAGCCCATGAACAGAAATCCAAGCGCATATGCCGCCTGAAATGCGGTGACGATATTTCCGTAATCGTCCTCATTCCAGTTTAACTCGGTCTGAAGCGTGGGGGCGAGCAGCCCGAGCATCGTGCGGTCAATATAGTTGACTGTCGTTGCGAAGAATAAGAGGGCTATGATCGCCCAGCGATATCGGCCGGTTCGTTCCGGAATTGAAGCGGTCTCCATAAATCCTCCTCTCATAGATATATTCAGACGATTGGCGCGGCCTCTATTGTGCAGCTTACCAACAATGATGTGTCAAAAAATGCCTGTACCGATTGTCCGGGCGTAACCTGATGCACGCCCGTCACGGCGCCCGACGAAATCCATGTGCCCGCTTTGATGGCAATGCCGCGTTCACCCAAATTGTTGAGCAGAAAGCGTACGGAACCAATCGGACCATCGGGGAAGCTGTTGGCAGAGCCGCTTCCGGCGACGGCGCCATCAATTTCCAACCGAACTTCCCAGTCGGCAAAGTTGCTGTTCTGCCAGTCGGGTATCGCCTGACCAATGATCAAACCGTTATTGTTGCCGAAATCCGAAACGGTCACGGCTGGTCCCAACTCGTTGATGGTGGGCAAAGGCGAGCTTGCAATTTCGATGCCGACATGAACCGCCTCGATTTGGCGTTCGGCTTCTTCCAGCGTGTAATCCTTCTTGCCAAGCGGCAGGTCGGAGCCGATCTTGATCAAAAATTCAGCCTCGGCTGCGCCAAATCCGCCCGTGAAAATGTTGCCAGACGCGACAGCATCGGCCGACAAAGTGCGCGAGGTAAAGATAGGCCCGGCCAGACGGTTTGCGCCAAATTTTTCAGACAGCGGCGGGAAAATGCGTCCGACTTTCCATCCAATGACGGACTGACCGGTCGCATGAATCGCTGCGTCCTGAACCCTATAAGCTGCGGACAAGCTTTCAGGTATGGGGCCCGGATATTCCGGCAGATGACGGCCGTGACGCCGCGCTGCAACAAATTGGTTGGCAATATTCGTTGCTATCATCGGCAATCGTTTGCGCAGATATAATCTGCGTCCCTCATTGAAAATTCCGTTATGGGGGTTGTTATGGGAAACCGGTGTCATTTGCAAGGATGCGCCAGATGTTGTTCGCAACTTTTGCTGTATCGATATGCAATTCTTGCTATGCAGCTTACATGAAGAGCGTCCCAAAACCTCGGAACAAGGCGGCGGCAAAGCCGACGATCAATGATATCGCACGGCTTGCCGGGGTGTCAAAAAAGACCGTTAGCCGCGTCATAAACCGCTCTGGTTCCTTGCATGATGATACGCGGGAAAAGATTGAGGCGGTTATTCGTGAGACGGGATATGTCCCCAATCCACAAGCGCGTGCGCTCGCCTTGGGCCGCAATTTTCTCATTGGCCTTGTCCACGACAACCCAAATGCGCAGATGATACTCAATATGCAGCAAGGCATATTGGAGGCGCTGCGTGACACCGACTTTGAACTGGTCGTCCGTCCGGTGGACAGGAGTTCGCCAGACATGCTTGACGATGTGCGCAGTTTTTTGGTGCGGCAACGGCTATACGGGGTCATTTTGTTGCCGCCTATTTCCGAAATGGATGCCCTTGCGCGCCTGTGTGAAGAGGTGAACTGCAAATATGTGCGCATGGGATCGTCCGTGCTGGATGATCCCGATCATATGGTTGCGTCCAATGACAGGGATGCGGTGATTGAGGCGACGCGCCATCTCATCGCGCAGGGACATCGCCGCATTGGCCTGATTTCCGGACCACATGGTTTTAACTCGGCGCAAGTCCGGCGCGACGGGTTTGAATTCGCATTGGCAGAGGCGGGTATAAAGCTGCCCCGCAGTCTGATCGCCGATGGGCAATATACGTTCGAATCGGGGATTGCTGCGGCCGAAAGCCTGTTTGATTTGCAGCCGCGGCCGACGGCGATTTTTGCGTGCAACGACGAAATGGCCGCAGGCGTTCTGTTCGCGGCACGGGCACGGGGCATCGCCGTACCGGAAGAATTATCGATCATCGGATTCGATGACACGCCCATTGCCGCACGGGTTTGGCCGCCGCTGACAACGGTGCGTTGGCCCATTGTTGCCATGGGCCGGTCGGCAGCGCTGAAGATCATCGGCGATGCGACCTCTGTCTCGCCAGAGGATCAAGAGCCATCGACCTTTGTGTCGACGCTCGTACGGCGCGGCTCGGTCGCTCCGCCAATGAAATGACGATATTGCACTTGCAGATGACACCGGTTACCTTCATTGCAGATTTTGACAACAAACCATCGGGTTTGACGGGAAAGGATATTTATGAAGATCGCGCTGATCACCGAAAATAGCCAAGCGGC
>JACCDI011392089.1_pt1 | contig 25208 bp, 23 predicted proteins | sample 7442791 | NCBI WGS metagenome assembly JACCDI01 (sample SAMN15323434, study PRJNA562643) | freshwater metagenome | isolation source: river surface water | place: USA:Blue River Watershed | collected 2017-08-15
ATAATAAAAGGTAAATGTATTACAAATAATTGTCCTAATGATTTTTCTAAAGGTTTTAAAATGTTATTACTTAATAATGGTTTTTGTTTAAAATGTAGCACAGAGAACGGATTAAAAAAATCAAAAGAAACATTTTATAAAAAATACGGTGTTGAAAATCCTATGAAATCTGATGAAATAATAAAAAAACTAGAAAATACGGTTTTTGAAAAATACGGAGCTAAAAATTTTTTTCAAACAAGTGATTTTAAAGAAAAAATGGAACAAACAAGTTTAAATAAATATGGTGTTTTACATCATTCACAAAATGCTGAAATAGCAGAAAAAATGTTCACAAAAGCTTTTAATAAAAAAATATATACCCTTCCATCAGGAAAAGAAATAACATATCAAGGTTATGAAAATTTTGCGTTAGATTATTTGTTACAAATTGAAAATATAAATGAAAATGATATTATAAATTCAAGAAAAGAAGTTCCTGAAATTTGGTATAATGATAAAAATGGTAAAAAATGTAGACATTTTGTTGATTTTTTTATACCAAAACAAAATAAATGTATTGAAGTAAAGTCTACTTGGACAAATCAAATAAAAAATAGTGTATTTGAAAAACAACAAGCGGCAAAAGATTTAGGTTATGAATATGAAATATGGATTTATAGCAATAAAGGAGAATTATTAAATAAATATACATAAATCCAATAATAAAATTTATTATATTTTATCAACAAAATATATAATAAATGTCCAAAACAAAAATTAGAAGGAAAACAAGGAAATTAAGAAAAAATAAAACACATAAAAAAGGGAAACTAATTAAAAGACGCAGTAAACGTGCGGGAATGTATCAATTTCCTCCAAGAGCTTCAACAAAAAGGGGAAGAGACGAAGATATTGATGATGAAGAAGAATCAAGGGATACAAGACATTCTAAAGTTTCCAAAGCTTCCACGATAGAATCCCAAAAATCAGATAAAGAACCATTAAATATAAATACCGACTATATGATTGAAGATTTTGAAGATTTTGAAGTTAATGAACCAACAGAAGAAGACCTAAAAAATAGACCTTCCAGTACAAGAACATTAAGACCTTCAAGTACAACAACAATATCATCAAATTATGATGATTCATTTTCATTAAGTGGTAGTAGTCATATTGATACTGATGATTATGATGATAATATTAGATATCATAGAAAAAGCGACCCTGAATTTGGATTGGGAATGAATAGTAGTTTATCATCAGATTCACATTATTTTCCAGACTTTTCATCAGATTCGGATAATGATTACTTTTACGATGAAGAAAACCCAAAACCAGGTTTAGGACTTAATAAAATTATACTCGGTGATAATGAGGATAATGTTGATTATGATGAATATGTTAAATATAATAATTTATCATCAGACTCACATTATTTCCCAGACTATTCATCAGAATCAGATAATGAAGAAAAACCAGGTTTAGGTCGTTTTAAAAGTATAAGTAGCAGTGAAAGTTCTTCTAATAAATCCGGTGGAAAAACAAAAAAATCTAAAAAAACAAAAAAAACAAAAAAAACAAAAAAAAGACACAATTATAAAAAAATGAAGGGTGGTATGTTATTGAACACTAATTATGGTGTAACAAACCCATACCCACCACAAGACCAACACGATTAAATAGTAGGAATAAATTCCCAATCTAATTCTTCACAAATTTGTTTCCAAATAGTGTCCTGGTCAATTCTTTTCTCTCTATCCTTCAACATAGGAAAGTGAGAAAGATAATGTGATTCTCCAAGTAATTCACATAATTTATACGCAGTATAATAGTAATTTAAAAAGTTCACGCGATTATCTGGGCAAAATTTTGAATAAGGCCCTTGTAATTCAATAAAAAGATTAAAAAGTGTTTCTTCCAATTCTGGACTCATAATAGGTGGTTTTATTCCAAGTTTATCTTTTATAAAAGGAATATGTTCATAATATTTGTTATAACCTAATTTTTTAAGAATTTCTTTGGTTTTTTGATTAGTTATTTGACTTAAATCAATTCTTTCCTTTTTAATTTGTTGTTTAATATTTTCAATAACCTCTGGTGGGATTTGTGTAGTTTCTTTACCTTGAAATTGTGCTATGATTTCTTTGAAATGATTAATTCTTTTATAAGCATAAAAACAAACTTCTTTGGGTGGTTCTTTATACGAAGGTTTTTCATTTTCAATTAAATAAGGAACACTTCGTGCACATAAATTACATAATAATATACCTTCATCTTCTAATGGAATTAATTCACCTTTATAACAAAACATACAAACGTCTGTAGCATTTATATAGGCATTCATATCAATAAATGTTTCATCAACATTGGTCAAATATTTTTGAACAATACTTTGATTTTTTAAGTCAATTTGTTTTTTTTCATCATCATTATTTAATTTAAAAAAAGCATTTAACATTTTTGTTTTAGCTCCTCCTGATGATGTGTTATTTTCATTATTCTTTGAAATATTCTTTTTATTTTCAAAATAATCAAAAATCAATTTAGAATTATCCAAAAAATAATCCTTTTTCTTTTGTTTTAAACTTTTAATTTCAGTTGTTATTTCTTTAATTCTATCTTTAATATCCATAATTTCTTCTATTTTCATTATTCTAGGTTCATAATCATCTGTATAATGAATATCTTCTAATTCCATACCAGAGTCTAATATATCTTTAATATTCTGTTCATTTTCTTGGAGTTTATCTAATAATTCTTGTTTTTCTTCTTTTAAAAATGGTATTTTATTATTGGAATCTTTTGAAAATTCATTAATTATCTCTTTATGCTTACCATCAAGAGTAACAGAGTTTTTTTTACTAATTTTTATTTTTTTATTGGCTTTCGGCTTGAAGGAAGGCATAATAAAAAAGTTCTTTAAATTACTTTATTAAAATTTATTTAATTCAAAATAAATAAAAATATATATTTTTTGAAATGATCAAAATATAATTTATTTAGAAAAATAATAAAAATATAAGAAAGTATTTTATACATATACATACTAAAATTTGTGATATAATTCAGTTAAAAATACATAATACTTTTCTATAAATTAAGTAAAGTAGTAAATGGATATTAGAATAAATTTGGATTCATCATTAAAAGATTTAGAAAATAATAATTACAAAATAGACAGTATAAAGTTCCAGAAAATGATATTATTATATAATTCTTTAGAAGATGGCTGGAATATAAAAAAACGAAATGGTTCTTATATATTTTCAAAAAATCATGAGGGTAAAAAAGAAATTATATCAGATGATTATTTGTTACGTTTTATGAAGTCAAATTTTGATGTTAATAAATTGATTTCATCATAATTATTTATTTTAAAATATATGAATTAAATTAATTATTTTTTAATTAATTTATTTTTCCAAAAATTTTTTTCTTTAGCAATATTATAAATATGGGAGGTGGTCTCATGCAATTAGTCGCTTACGGTGCTTAACAACTTGGGCATCAACAGTGAGCTGCTATTATGGTTTCGTATATCACCATAATAGATAAACAGTGGAAATATACGATTAAGTAAATTTAATTACTTAACATATAACTCGCTAGTAAATTATTCTTTTTTGAATAATTCGCAAGATAGTCAAACTGCGGGAACTTTCCTTAGAGCTTTAACTACTACTTATTTATGGTGACATAAATAATACCGAGGGGTAATGACCTTAGGCATAGTAAAAACGTTAAAGATTGGATAATCCGCAGCCAAGTATCTTATATCGAAAAACACTTAAAAATATATTATAATATTAATATTATGGAATATGGTGAAATTTATTGCCTAACAAGTCCATCTGGAAAAAAATATATAGGTCAATGTGTTAAATATTTAATAAATGGTAGAAAATGGGGTTTTCTGAACAGATGGAAACAACATATTTGTGAAAGTAATAATAATAAAGATTATTCAAGAGCATTAAATAATTCAATTAGAAAATATGGTTCAGAAAATTTTAAAGTTGAACTTATAAAAGAATGTAAAATTGATGAAATGAATTATTATGAAAACCAATATATTTTAGAATTTAACACTATTACTCCAAATGGTTATAATTTAACTACTGGTGGAAGTAATGGAAGACAAAGTATTGAAACTAGAGAACTTAAAAGTAAAAGTATGATTGGTAAAAATAAAAATAGATTATTGAATAAAAGACCAAGAATAAGAGAAGAAGACAACAATTTACCAAAATATTTAAGATATTATAAAGATAATACAGGAAAAGAAGGATACAGAATTTCAAATCATCCATCTTTGATATGTAAATCATTTTTAAGTAAAAAATTAACATTAGAAAAAAAATTAGAATTAGCTATGGAATATTTAAATAATGTTAATAAGGCAGATATAAGATAAAGGTTCAACGAGTAGACGGCTGTCGGGAAATGATGATAGTTTTAGCCAAACTAGAATTTTCTTAAGGTGTACTCTGGCCCTTTTAGAGATATTAGGGATTATCGCAAGATGTTTATCTTACAGGCAACCCACAAATTACTTACTGGAAAGTCACATACAGAAGATACACTAACTTCGCTATTGAATCAATTGAACAAACATTCAATGGTCAAGCCGATTTTGGACGCAGAGTTCAATGTGTTATCAGCAGAAATGGTGATTTAGCTTACAGAACCTATTTACAAGTTACTTTACCAGAAATTAACCAACTTATGGGTGTTGGCTCATACTCAAACGGACAAATTTCTAACTCCGTTTATGCTCGTTGGTTAGATTTCCCAGGAGAACAACTTATTGCTCAAGTTGAAGTTGAAATTGGTGGTCAAAGAATTGATCGTCAATATGGTGACTGGATGCACATCTGGAACCAACTCACAATGACTGCTGAACAACAAAGAGGTTATTTCAAGATGATTGGTAACACCACACAACTTACCTTCATCACTGATCCATCTTTCTCTGATGTTGATGGTCCTTGTGACTCACTTGCCCCAAGACAAGTTTGTGCTCCAAGAAATGCTCTTCCAGAAACTACTCTTTACATTCCTCTTCAATTTTGGTTCTGTACCAACCCAGGTCTTGCTCTTCCATTGATTGCTCTTCAATACCACGAAGTTAAGATCAATTTGGATATCAGACCAATTGATGAATGTTTATGGGCTGTTACCACTTTGAGTTGCAACACTAACCCATACACTGGTGCTGAAGGTCAATACACTCCAGGACGCCCTGTTCCTGCTACTATTGCCTACAATCAATCCATTGTTGCTGCTTCTCTTTATGTTGACTATGTCTTCCTTGATACCGATGAAAGACGTAGAATGGCTCAAAACCCACATGAATATTTGATTACTCAATTACAATTCACTGGTGATGAATCTGTTGGTTCTTCTTCTAACAAGATTAAACTTAACTTCAACCATCCTGTTAAGGAATTAATCTGGGTTGTCCAACCTGATCAAAACGTTGATTATTGCTCATCCCTTGTTTGTGATGCTCTTTTATTCAAGGTTCTTGGTGCTCAACCATTCAACTACACTGATGCTATTGATGCTCTTCCAAATGCTATCCATGCCTTTGGTGGTCCAAACTCTATTGCTGCTGACTCAAGAGCTTACATTGATGCTAATGGTCTTTTCCATGATGCTGGTGCTGTTGACCAATTCTTTGATGCTGGTTATTCTGGATACTGGCACGGTCCAAGCAACCCATACAATGAACCAAACTTTGGTGGTCCAGCTGTTCCTCTTCCAACTGGTGTTGTTCCAGGAACTGTCCCAGACTTATCCACAACTGCTCATGGTTCTGTTGAATCCACTGTCTCTGATGCTGGTACCTTCGTCTTATCTGAAACCTCTTTGGATATGCACTGTTGGGGTCAAAATCCAGTCGTCACTGCTAAGCTCCAACTTAACGGTCAAGACAGATTCTCTGAACGTGAAGGTTCTTACTTCTCATGGGTTCAACCATACCAAGCTCACACTCGCAACCCTGATGAAGGTATTAACGTTTACTCATTTGCTCTTCGCCCAGAAGAACATCAACCATCAGGCACATGCAACTTCTCTAGAATTGATAACGCTACTTTACAACTTGTTCTTTCCAACGCTACTGTTGAAGGTACCAAGACTGCTAAGGTTCGTGTCTATGCTACCAATTATAACGTATTAAGAATTATGTCGGGCATTACGAATATCACCTGTGCCCAACAGTTGGCTGCCGTATTAGATATTTGCTTACTAATATGGATAAACAGTGTAAAGCAAATATATATTCAATCTGTGTTAATGAATATATTATATAACCAGCTAGTCTCTTTCTGACTATCAAGTCAAATGGAGGCAACATTTCTAAATTGCGGGAACATCATTAGAGCCTTTTCTACTACTTTATTGTTTGAAAAATCAATAAATACCTGGGGTAATGACCTAAGGAATAGTAATAACGAAAAGGATTTGATAATCCGCAGCCAAGCTCCTAAGTGTGATATTGCAAACATATGGAGAAGGTTCAGAGACTATAATGGAATGGGTTTGAAAAGATTAGCAATCTTTAATGATAACTTAAGGGATAGTCCAAACTTAAATTGAAAGATTTAGGTATAACAAGCTAAATTGGGGTGGTTTAGCTTATAGTAATTAAAGTAACTGAAAAGTTTATAATACAATTACAAAATAAAATAACTTAAAGACAAATTCATATTATATATTATAAAATATGAATTATACACTTTCATATAATTTTGAGCCACAATTGCAGTGTGGTATTATTAACTTTAATGATAAACAAATATTGTTGGATTTTGAGGATTTATTTTCGATTATCAACTTTGATAAAAAATTTATTTATTATGAACCAGAAATCAAATTATATCCTTATTATTTACGTCATAATCAAAAAATTTCTTATCTAGATTATATCTTTAAATATGATAATTCAAATATAGAATATAATTTTAAAAATGGTAATTCCTATGATTTAAGAAGAAGTAATATTATAATTTATCATAATTATCATAAAACTATTTCTCAAAAATATAAAATATTAGATTATAATTTGGGTCATTATTCTGAAATGGGTAAAGATGCCTATATATTAAAAAATCCAATGTGGAAAATTGAAGAAAAAGATAAAATTTATTGGTTAATGTATTGTGAAAAAAATACATTATGTAAATTATGTGACAAATCAATTAATAAAATTAAGGAATATGAAAATATTAATAAGTGTATTTTAACATTTCATAAACACTCTAATGGTTATATATTAACAACCAATAATACATTATTGTATATTCATCAAATAATTACAGGATGTTTTGGTAATGGTAAAGGAACAAAAAATATTAGTGTAGACCACATAGACCAAGACCCATTAAATAATGTTTTTGATAATTTAAGGGTCGCTACTAGAAAAGAACAAGAAGAAAATAGTAAAGGAATAAAAGAAGGCACTAAGAAAGAAAGAAAAACTAACGCAAAACATCTTCCTGATAATATAACACAACAAATGTTAAAAAAATATGTTGTATATTATGAAGATTATGCTGATAAAGAAAAGAAAAGATTGAGACAATATTTTAGGATTGAAAAACATCCAAAAATTAAAAAGATTTGGATTGGTTGTAAATCTAATAAAATGACTATTCTAGAAAAATTAAACGAAGCAAATAATAAAATAGATGAACTTAATAGTTTATAAAATAAAATTGAAAACAACTTAAAGAATAGTGTATATGAAACAATATATAAACATGATGCAACCAAGAATCGAAGAAGATAATTTATTTCATTTAAATCGTTTTAAATATCAACCACCACATCCATCATATATTTCTGGTTTTATTGATGGTGATGGTTGTATTTTTATAAGAAAAATTAAATATGGTTATCAAAGTGGTATTAGTGTAACACAATGTAGAACAAATATATTACAAGTGTTAATGTATCATTTTGGAGGTTCTATAAATACAACAAAAAAAAGAAATGATAAAAATGAAAACTTATTAAATGAAGATAATACTATTAATAAATATAATAAAAGAAATCAATATAATCTATTAATAAGAAGTAACGAATATGAATTAATTTTAAATTATATAAAGGATTTTATTGTTATTAAAACCGAACAAATAAATAATTTATATGAAATAAATAAAATAATTAATCTACAAAATAAAAATGAGGAAAAGGAATTTTTATATAAAAAATGTAGTGAAAATAATAAAAAAACAGTTGTTAATTCTGATAATTTGAAAAAAATAAATATTGAATATATTTCTGGTTTATTTGATGCCGAAGGTTGTTTTTATATAAATAAAAACAATTTTAACAAATTTTACGTATCAATTACTCAAAAAAACAATCCAATAGTGTTAGAAAAAATAACTGAATATTTGAATTTTGGATTCATTGATTCAGAAAAAAAATTAAAAATATATAAAAAAGAAGACTGTCTAAAATTTATTTGTCTTGTTAAAAATAATTTAATTGTAAAATTTAATCAAGCAATCGCATTTGAGAAATATTTGTCGACAAATGATTTTAATGAAAAAAATGAATTATATAAAATATGTAATATAGAAAAACATGAAATAGAAGTTTTCAGTAATTTAAATAAAAATGATAAAGGAAAAGATGGATATAAGAAAATGATATTATTGAGAGAATTAAAAGAAAAAATATGTAAAGAGATTAAATCTAACAAAATTTATGAGGAAAAATCAAATAATATGAAAGGAAAATTAAATCATAATTTTGGAAAAGAAAAAAATGAGGAAACCAAGAAAAAAATGTCTAATTCTATTCGTGATGCAAAAAATGGGATTAGTGATGAAAATATTTTAAAGGTTCGCGAACTTATAAGTCAAGGTAAAAAAAATATAGAAATTCAAGAAGAAATGAATTTACCGAGACATACTGTTTCTAGAATAAAAAATAATTTAATTGTTTGTCGTAATGAAGACAAAATAATTAAAAATAAAATTTCAAAAGAACAACAAAATATAAATAAAAGAAAAATATTTATAAACGAAATACTTTATGTTATTGATAAAACAAATGAAGGATTAAAACCAATGAATATATTAGATAATTTAATTGAAGAGAGAAATAATAAAAATATTGAAAATACACTAACTATTGATATTGTTAAAAATGTAAAAAGAAATATGTCACAAAAAATTATGCCGTTTTATAAATCAGAAGTAACACAAGAAATATATGAAAAATATTATAATTTAATAAATAATTAAATAAAAATAAAGTTATTTATTACAATTAAATGGAAAATAATAATATTTTAAAAAATAAAAAAAAAAGAAGGGTTAAAAAGAGAATAGAAAAACGGGATACAACAGCAGAAGAAGTAATATATATATTTGAAAAAATTTTAGATGGATGGAAAACTGTGAGAATTTATAATACTATTATTCAAAATAATCCGCAATCAAACGTGAGTAAAAAATCTGTTGAAAAAATATCAACCGGCAATTGTAAAATATTTGAAAACGAATTGGATAACGAACGATATCAATATTATATTAATCTTAGAGAGAATATATATAAATTAAATGATAAATAATTAAACAAATAAAAATAAATAAATAAAAATAATAACTTAAAAATAACTTTAAATTATTATTTACTAAAATGACTAAACTCGTTTTTTTAATTTTTGGCGCGAAAGGCTGGATTGGTGGTAAAGTCTGTAATCTTCTGAGAGAAATGGGTTATACATATTATGAATCTGAATGTAGAGCAGACAATATTCATGATGTAGAACAAGAAATTCTATCAAAACCAGATTTAACTCATATTATGAGTTTTATTGGACGCACACACGGAACATTTGAAGGTCAAAAAATCGGAACTATTGATTATTTAGAAAAACCAGGTAAGCTTGTTGAAAATATTCGTGATAATCTATATTCTCCACTTGTTATGTATGAGTTAAGCAAAAAATTCAAATTACATTTCACATATTTAGGAACTGGTTGTATTTTTGATTACGATAATGATAGACATCTTTTCGGAGATGAACAAACAGGTTTTACTGAATGTGATGAACCAAATTTTTTCGGTTCTTCTTACTCAATTGTAAAAGGTTTTACAGATAGAATCTTTCATTTAGTAGAACAACAAAATTCTTTAAATGCTAGAATTAGAATGCCCATTACAGATGAATTTAATGAGAGAAATTTTATTACAAAGATAACAAATTATGAGAAGGTTTGCTCAATACCAAACTCAATGACTGTTTTAAATGAATTATTACCAATTTTAATAAGATTAGCCGTAGAGGGTTATGGTGGAACAGTTAATTTAACAAATCCAGGACTGATTAGTCATAATGAAATTTTAACAATGTATAAAGAAATAGTAGATCCAACATTTGAATGGAAAAATTTTTCAATTGAAGAACAAAATACAATATTAGCATCAAAACGTTCAAATAATTGTTTGGATACAAAGGTTTTAGAAGATTTCTGTAAATCACACGATATTAAATTGAGTCCTATTAAAGAATCTGTTAAAGAAATATTAATTCAAATGAGTAAAAATAAGGATAATCAAAAACCAGTTGTTAAGAAAGAGCAAAGTAAACTTGATATTAAAAATCTATTAGTAACAGGTGGGTGTGGATTTATTGGTTCAAACTTTATTAATAATTTTAATAAATCATATCCAGATGTGAAAATAATTAATTTTGACGCACTCTATTATTGTGCGGATAAAAACAATGTTCATAAACATATTCAAGATTCAGATAAATATGAATTTGTTCAAGGTAATTTGTGTTCTTTTGATTTAGTAAAACATATTTTAGATTCACATAAGATAGATACAGTCATTCATTTTGCTGCACAATCTCACGTTCAAAATTCATTTGAAGATGCTATTCAATATACAAATGATAATGTTTTAGGCACACATACACTTTTAGAAGCGTGTCGTAGATATGGTAAAATTAAAAAATTTATTCATATATCTACAGATGAAGTTTATGGAGAGTCTATGTTGGAAGAGAATGAGGAAAAGAAAAATGAAGAATCAATTTTGTGTCCAACAAATCCATATGCGGCTACAAAAGCTGCAGCAGAACTAATCGCAAAGTCGTATTATCATTCTTTTAAAATGCCTATTATTATCACAAGAGGTAATAATGTATATGGTCCAAATCAATATCCAGAAAAGTTAATCCCAAGATTTATTGAACAATTGAAACAAGACAAAAAGGTTACAATTCAAGGAGATGGTTCAAATGTTAGAGCATTTTTACATGTAGATGATGTATGTAATGCTCTCAGTCTTATTTTGAAGAAAGGAGAAATTGGAGAAATCTATAATATCGGGAGTGATGAAAAAGATGAATATACAGTAAAAGAAATAGCGAAAATTTTAATTAGTAGAATGAAAAAGTTAGATATGAATGATGAAGATGAAATAAATAAATGGATTAGTTACATTGAAGATAGACCTTTTAATGATAAGAGGTATTATATTAGTAATGATAAGGTAAAAAGGTTAGGATGGGAGATAAATGTGAATTTTGATGAGGGTTTAAATAAATTGCTTTTTTAAAGAATATTAATAATATAAATTATTTACTTAAAGATTAAATAAATAATAAATTAATATGACTAACAAAATAAAGTTTAGTGAATTCTTAATAAAATTACTAGAAAAGTTAGAATTAACAATATGTTTTGGTGTAACTGGTGGTTATTCTATGCATTTAAATAATTTTTTTGGTAAGTCAAAAAAAATAAAAAGTATTTACAATCATCATGAACAAGCATCTATTTTTTCTGCGATAGGTTATGCTAAATATACAAACAAAATACCTGTTGTTTGCGTAACAGCAGGGTGTGGTGTAACAAATACAATTACAGGAATAATGGATTGTTGGCAAGATAGTGTTCCATGTTTAATTATTTCTGGACAAACAAATAGTCAAAAAACTATTAATTATAATAAGTCAAAAGGTATTTATTTTAGACATTATTCTGGTCAAGATGTAGATATAACAGAAATGGTAAAAGATATTACAAAATATTCTATGGAATTTAATCTTGAACATACAATTGATGATATAAAAGACATATTGATAAAGGTTTTTAGTGAATTATTTTTACCTAGATCTGGACCGGTATTATTGTCTGTACCATTAGATATTCAAAATCTATTAATAAATAATTATGATGATTATATTAATTTAATAACAGAAGCAGTACAAAATAATATAATTGATTTTAAAAATCAATCAATTTGTTCTAATGAAAAATACGATAATTTTATTTCTTTAATTAAGGAATCAAAAAATCCTTTAATTTTAGCAGGTGGAGGTATAAAATCATCTTTAAGTAAAAATAAATTTTTTGAATTTATTAGTAAATATAATATACCAGTTGTTTCCACTTATTCAGGTATAGATATTTTTGAATCAAATTCTGATTTATATCAAGGTAGAATTGGTATATATGGTGAAAGATGTGGAAATTACACTGTTCAGAAGTGTGATTTACTGATTATTTTTGGTTCAAGAGTTTCAGAAACAACAATAGGTTATAACGAAAATTTATTTAATTCTTGTAAAAAAATTATTGTTAATATAGATGATGAAATATTAAAAATTAATAAAATTAACTGCGATTTATTTATAAAATGTGATTTATTAAATTTTTTTACTAATTTACCAATAATAAATGATTATCAAAGTAATATTGAGTGGTTAGATAATTGTAAAGATTTGAAAAAAAAATATTTTTTTGATAAACCCTTATTAGAAACTACAAATACAAAAATAAAACCATATGATTTTTTTGAAAAATTTTCAGAATTAATGCCTGAAAATGCAATTATAACACCAGCGGCTGGTTCTATATTTTATATTTTAAGACATATGATAAAAATAAAAAAAAATACTAATATTATTATTAATTCTCAACAAGATCTCGGTTATGAATTACCTTCTGCTGTAGGTTCTTATTTTGGTTCATTAGAAAAAGAAGAAGATAAATTCATGGATTATTTCTGCTTTAATGGTGATGGTTCTATTCAATTTAATATTCAAGAATTACAAACAATCAAACATCATAATATTCCTTTAAAAGTAATTGTTTTTAATAATAATAAATATGGTTGTATAGAAGTTACACAAAAAAATTATTTTGGAAGTGAAAACATATATGGTATAGATGAACATTCTGGATTATCTTTTCCTTCTTTTAAAAAATTAGCTTTAGCTTATGATATTGATTATTTATATTTAGATTCAAATAATATAGAAGTTGATATATATAAATTATTTGATAGAATAGAAAAACCAATGATTATAGAAATAAACGCAGAATACCAAGATAGATATCCTAAGTTAGGAATATATACAGATGAATCAGGATTAATAAAACCAACACCATTTGATAAAATGAACCCACAAATTTAATAAATGTATGTATACATAAAATTAATAAATAATATAGCAAAATATATTATTTATTAATTTGTTTTATTTATCAAAAAATTCTTTAATTTTTGAACAAACATAATCAACATCTTCAATAGTCATACCATGATGTGCTCCTAATAAAAAACCTTCAGCCATTATCTTATCTGCGTTTGGAAATACTTGTAAATATTCACGATAAACTGGATGTCTTGTTACATTTCCTGCAAAACAAACTCTTGTTTGAATATTATTTTCTTCCAAAAATGTTAAAAGTTCTAATCTATTTTTAGTCATAAAAGGAATTGCTAACCAATCACTATTATACTTATTAATTGGTAAAATAATTTTGTCTTCCATTGATTTTAAATTTTCTAAGTATCTGTTGAAAATTAATTTTCTTTTTTCTCTAATTTCTTCAATACGGGATATTTGAACTAAACCAAATGCGGCGTTCATTTCAGATGATTTCATATTATATCCAACAGCTCCATATAAAAATTTATAATCATAAGGAATACCATCAATACTAAACTCAAAACGTGTTTTAACATCTTCAGAATTATCTCCAATTCTTCCCCAATCTCTAAACATTGTAGCACGTTTTAATAGTTTTTCATCATTAAACATAACCATACCTCCAGAACCAGCTGCTGTAATAAGATGACTTGAATAAAAACTTGTAATTGCTATATCAGTTTCAGGAGTATAAGTTATTGTATCTGCGGAATCTTCAAATAAAATAATTTTGTCTCCAACCCTTTTTCTTAGTTCAGCCCAATCTGGTTTGGAACCAATTAAATTAGGTAATAAAATCATTTTAGTATTTTCTGTTATTTTTTCACATACTTGTTCAACTGAAGGAACATATGTTCCTAACTCAACATCACAAAAAACTGGTTTCAATCCACACTGGATAATAGGTGCTAATGTAGTAGAAAATGTACAAGCAGGAGTAATTATTTCTGAACCTTTTTCTAAATTTAAAGCGTTTATTCCTAATAAAATAGCAGATGAACCACTGTTAACAAATAAACCAAATTTTTTACTAAATAATTCAGATACTTCCTTTTCAAATTGAACCGTTCTTGGACCAAAACCTGCTAACCACCCATCATTCAAGCAATCAACAACTGCTTGTATTTCTTTTTCGCCATAAGCTTCTTTTTTATGCGGAGCATACCAAACTTTTTTTTGGGATTCCATTGTTAATATAATATAATTAGTATATTTATATTATATTTTTTACATAATTTATTAAATTAACTATATATTAAATTAAAAATAATTATTTTCAATTGTATTAATATTTGAATCAAAATTATTTATATCATTTATAAATGGCATTAAATTCTTTTCTATTGCAAATTTTGAAATTTCTTCCCATTGTTTTTTTACTAAATGTATTGTAGAAATCGCAAAATCAATTTCTTCTATTCCATAAGCTATACCATATAAGTCTAATGTATTTTTTGATTTCAAATATTCATAAGCAGCATTAGTTTTAAGCCAATCTTCCTTACTTTTACCATCTTCCTTATAAACAATAGATATACATCCACATAATGCAGCTATAATACTAAAAAATGTAATAGAATCATAAGAAATAAAATATTTATATTTATTAAAAAATTCAATACATTCTTCTTGGGTATGTCCATAGTTTATTTCAAAAGAATTATGAGGATGTATATGTTTAATAGTATTGAAATCTTTTTTTGTTATTACATTAAATTTTCTTACTGTAAAACAATAACCTTCTCTTTCAGGATTATTGTGATTAATAACACTCGGACTTATATAAAGTGTAGATAACATTTTATATATAGAACCAATTTTTTCAGGATTATTACTAATTTTAATTTCATTATTGAAATAATATACTAATTCTTTTTTATTCCAGGTATTAACAATATTGTGAGAAGTATGTGTGCCTAATTCACATAACATCCAACGAACAATTTTTTTAGCATTTAATGGATTACCATAATCAACATCTCCATAAATAACAATACAATTATCGTCTATAGGAAAATCGTTATTATAAAACTTGTTAAAAATTGGATTTTGTATTTGTTTTACTCTCGCATGTATTCTAACATTACAACCGTGTTCATCTAAAAGTTTTCCTAAATAATATTGAGCCGTTGTTCCACCACAATTTAATTGGTAATGTCCTCTTGTATTATAAATAATAATGTTTTTTTTAGACATTTATATTATTTATTATATTATACTCTTTAAATATAAATATAATTAATATTTAAATATAATTATTCAATTATTAATATTATGAAACTAAAAATTTTAATAACAGGAGGAAATGGTAATATAGCAAAGATGATAAAAAAGAATCTTTCTAATAATTTTGATATATTAAATCCATCTCATAAAGAGTTAGATATATTAAATTTTGAAGAATTAAAAAAGTATCTTACAAATAATAGTTTTGATATTTTAATTCATACTGCTATATTGGGTGGAAGAAGAACAAAAACAGAAGAATATGATATTGTATATAATAATTTATTGATGTTTGAAAATTTAATGTTATTTGTAGATAATTTTAAAATGATTATAAACTTTGACTCAGCTGCTATTTATGATAGAAAAACAGATATATTAAATCGTAAAGAAAATGGGTTATTGACTGTTCCTACTGATTTATATGGTTTTTCAAAATATATGATATATCAAAGAAGTTTACTATATAAAAATGTTTATAATTTTAGGATTTTTAATATTTATCATATTAATGAAGAAGAAACACGTTTTATAAAATCTTGTTTCAATGCGAAAAAAAATAATACAGAAATTACCATTTTTGAAGATAAATATTTTGATTTTGTTTATGAGTTAGATTTTATAAAAATAATTAAATATTATTTAGATAATGCAGATATCCAAAATAATTTATCAAAAACTATTAATATTTGCTATGATGAAAAGTATAAACTATCTGAAATAGGAGAAATGATTTTGGGTTGTAAAACTAACATAAAAATTATTAATAGTGAAATGAAAAATAATTATTCTGGAGATAGCAGTTTACTTAAAACTATGAATATGGAATTATTAGGTCTTGATAAAAGTTTGAAAATATATGAAGATTTATATAATAAAATTTTATAATATAATACATATAAAAATAATTAATAAAACTGATTTAAAGATATTTCATTTATTATATATATAATAATTAAAATGCAAATTTTTGTAAAAACTTTAACCGGAAAAACTATTACTCTTGATGTTGAACCAGGAGATACTATTGAAAATGTTAAACAAAAGGTTCAAGACAAAGAAGGAATCCCACCAGACCAACAAAGACTTATATTTGCTGGAAAACAATTAGAAGATGGTAGAACATTAGAAGATTATAATATTCAAAAGGAAAGCACTATTCATTTGGTTTTAAGACTTCGTGGTGGCTGTAATTAATAAAAATAAAAAACAAGTAAATAAAAACAAAACAAAATAAAATAACAATTTAAAAATATAATATCAGATTATAATATTATATTTTACAAACTATATGTTTTGATGTGTTTTTATCCATATATTTTTCATAAAATTTACAAAAAAAAGATAGTTCCAATATCATCGTTAGAAAAAATAATAAATATAGATACTGTAAATAGTATTCATGAAAATAATAATAAAATTAATGTAGATTATAGTATTTTTAATAACAAATACGTATTAGTTGTGGATGATTCAATTGTGTATAAAAAAATATTATATAAATACTTAAATGGAAAAGGGTGCTACATTTTTTATTTTAATAATGGTAAAGAAGCGTTAGATAGTGTAACTCTAATAAGTGTTGATTTAATTATAAGTGATATAAATATGCCTGAAATGAATGGTATTGAATTTACAAAATGTGTTAGAGAAAATTTACATATTAAAACACCAATAATACTTTATTCTACAGACAAACATTTATCTGAAGAAGCATATAAATCAGGAGCTAATTTATTTTTACCAAAACCATTTAAAATAAAAGAATTAGAAGAAGCCATATTTAAATTTATATAATTATTCAAATAATAACTTAAAAAATATTAAATATTAATTATATAATGGATGTTATTTTAGTTATAAATACTTGTTCTAATTATTTCAAAAATACTATACCAGAATTGATAAAACAAATTAATACATCTAATTTTCCAAAAGAAAATGTACTAATTGTGTCTGGTCAAGAAAATGAAGAAGGTGTTTCTTATGAAGAAGGGATTAAAATAGTAAAAGTAAAATACACAGGTTTACATTTAACAGGATTAATTTATATATATGAAATTATTGATTTATATCAATTTAAAGGTATTAAGTATTTTATAGAGGTTCCTGATACAATAAAATTTGGACCAACTTTTTTTGATAAAATAATGAATTTTTATAATATTAATTTAAAAGACAAAGAAATAAATGCAGTTCCATTTGTTAATTTGAATCTAAGACCAAGTATGGATATGGGTATTTTACATATAAACCATATAAAAAAAATAGGTTGTTATTTAGAAAAAATCAAATTAAATTATCCATATAACAGAGAACAATTAATTAATTTAAAAAGACAATTAGTATATGACGAAAATATGATATTCACTATGAGAGGTCACGATATTTATAGACATACAAGAGTTGAATCAACATATAGTTATAATCCAACTTTGTTTATAGCTAATAGTGAAGAAGATTGGGAAAATAGTGTTTTAAGTGATAAATTAGTTCAAGCATATATAAAGCCATTAGATTATTATAAATATCAAAGAAATTTTAGAGGACCTTATGCCGAATTAATAATAGATTATTAAATTAAATAAATATAAAACACATATATAACAACAATAATATATGTGTTTTTATAAAAAAAAAGAAAAAACAGAAATATTTCCAATAATAAAAAATAATACAAACCAAATTGAAAAAAAAATAAGCGTCTTGATTGTTGACGATAACCCAATATATAAAAAAATAATTAATAAATATTTAAATAATATAGGATATTTAGTAATTTGTTCTAGTAATGGTAAAGAAGCTTTAGAACTAGTAAAATGTATTTCTTTTGATTTAATTATGTGTGATGTTCACATGCCTGTTATGGATGGTATAGAATTTTTTAAAATTATAAATCAAATGAAAATAAATGCTTCTATATTTATTTTATATTCTGACTACGATATTATAAATTATGTTACTGAAATGAATTTGGATTTTTATGTGAATAAAAGATTTACACCAAAAGAAATAGAAAATATTATTATTAATAACGTTATATGAAATGAAACAAATATTGACTTATAAACAACATATTTATATATTTATGTATTAGTTTGAATTAAATAAACGATTCATATTTTTAACTTCTGGTTTTGATTCTTCTTTATTAAATAACTTAATTATCTGTTCTCTATCTCTCATTCTAATAGTATAATTCTGTTGAACTTTATTTCTACCAATTCTTCCCATTGCTTGAATAATTTTTTCTTGAGTTAAGTCCATATCTTTACTCAAGTAACCGTGACTAAATTGATAATTTGTTCCATAAATATAATCACTAGAAGCTATTATAACATATAACTTTTGTTGGTCAGCCAAATTTTTCATAATTTCAGTATATTCAATACTTTCGTGAGTTGTAAATACACCAATCCCCATTAATAATAAAATTTTCCAACTATCATCAACATTTTTTAATAACATAATCTTAGTAATTGTATCATCATCAATATCACTAGTATAACAACCACTTGGATTCATATCTTGTGCCCATTTAGAAATATGTAGTGTAGAGTTTGGAACAAAAGCATCATTTAATTTAGCAATTTTAATAGCACTTCGTAATAAATCACCTTCAGTCACTAATTTTTTGAGAGCAGCATCTTGTGGTGTGTCTGTTTGTCTATTAATTTTGTGATCATTTTTCTTTTTATTACCATTATCATCAGTTTTATCATTTAAACCTTTTTTCTCATTAATATCTTCAATATCTTTTTCTATTTTTTCTAATTTATTGTTGATAGTATTATTAAAATTAATTTTGTCTACAATATCTTTCATAACAATAGCAGGAATATTAGCTTGTTTAATACAAAATTTAGCAATTTTTTCAACATCATTAGCTAAAAATATAGTTGGACCATCAGTCAAAGTAAACGCATCTTTGGTTGTTATATATAATCCACAATCTCCTTTATTAGAATTTAAATTATCCATTACTTCCTTATTTCGTCTATCAATATTTTCACCCTTAGCATCAATGTATTGATTGACTTGAACTCTTTTATTTTTATAATTAGAATAATATTTTTCACACATTTTAATAATATGTTGATTAAAATCTTCTTCTCCAATGTTCTCAACAATTTTTAAATAATATAATTTAATATTATTCATATTAATATCATCTAACGAATCAAAGAATCTTTGAATATTAATCTTATTTTTTACCAAACCATTATTCATACAGTATTTAATGAATTCAATAACTTCTTTCATATCAAAATAACGCATTAATGTTAAATAATCATTACAATGACTAATTATATTTTTATATGATGTATAATCACGTGCGATATTATGGGGTAATACTACAAACCCATTATTATCAACAATAGGTATAGATTTTCTGCATTCGTGACTAACAACACTATGAATTGTAGAACCTTCAAATTTATTTCTGAAATCCATACAAGTATCTTCTAATTCATTAATTTTAGGTAAAGTAGCAGATGATAAAACCATGTTAGGAATCAGATTTTCTTTCCAGTTTTTATTAATAATTTCGTGAAATTCGTGATTATCATAATCTAATGTGATTGTAGGTTCATCCCAATAAGTAATAATTTGTGAACCAGTATTAAATGATAACATATAATACATAGCAGGTAAATAAGATTTAATATCACAAATCATAATTTCTACTTTGTCTCCAACACTATTATCAACTTTCCAAATACCACCAGTTTTCCAGTTTTTTGTGATTTCTTTAGCAGCGAAATAATGTAAACGAATATCTGAAGCACTAGAACAACCAAAAGCGAATGCTATTTTTTTATGTATTGATATAGCAGCACGCGCCAAAGCTAATCCGACATGTCTAGCAGCACAAACAAATATTACTTTATGATTTTCAGATAAACCAAGTGGAGTTAATGTCTTACCAGTGCCTGTTGGTGCTAGGTAAAGAATTAATTTAGGACAAATATTTTTACAAATAGTAAATATTTCTTTTTGGTGTGAATATAAAGTCATATCCCCATATTTGTTAACATATTCATTTCTCTCAATAAATTCAACAGCATTCTCTATTATTAAACGTGCGTTATTCTCATTATCCATTTTTTCAATAATATTCTTAGATAAATTAACAATATGTCTGTTGATGTGTTGAATACTTAAACGAACCATTTTATAGAGTGAATAATAATAATATAACCATTTATTAGATTCGCTTGATTGTTCGTAATATTTTAATAAATTTTTAATAATATCAATTAAAACGTGTTCAAAAACATCAGCAGATTCAACAATTTCTTTAGTATTTTTTTGTAATCTGATTTGGTCAGCTTTTTTAAGTTCAATATTAGCTTTAACATCAATTTTTATACCAGTAATTTTATATTTTTTTAGAATTTTGTTAATTTTTTCTGAAAAGTAGTTGTTGTATAAATAATCTTCCATAGTTTCATTGTAATCAATCTTTAGATAAGTGAATAAAGATGGATTATTATTGTATTTTATATTAACATTATTATATCCTTTAGTAATTAAATTTAAAATTTCAATTTCTTCTTCTGAAACAGGTCTCTCAATAGAATCCCATTCAGATTTAGTAAGCTTTCTTTGTTGTAAATCCATTTTTTAAAAACTTAAAAGTTGTGTATATTAAAATTATGCTTATTTCTTTAAGTCGTTTTTATAAATCAATTTTTTTTATTAATAAAAAAATTGAAATGAATTATTTATAATATATTTTAAGCATACTAATAATTAAAAACAATATATACTTAACTATATAAAATGAGTTCTTTTGCTAATCAATCTATTATTATTTCAATTGAAGGAAATATTGGCTCTGGTAAGTCTACTTTATTGAAAAATTTGAAGAAATATGTTGAATCCAATCAAAATGAAAATAAGAAAATTATATTTTTGAGAGAACCAGTAGACCAATGGGAAGAAATAACTGATTCACAAGGAAATACTATGATTAGTAAATTTTATGCTGATCAAGAAAAATATTCATTCCCTTTCCAAATGATGGCTTATATATCAAGATTATCATTATTAAAGGAGGCTGTTGAAAATTATCCTGGTTCTATTATTATTACAGAAAGAAGTTTATATACAGATAAATATGTTTTTGCTAAGATGTTATTTGATAGTGGAAAAATTGAAGATGTAAATTATAAAATTTATAATAAATGGTTTGATACTTTTGCAAAAGATTTCCCAGTAAACAAAGTTATTTATGTTAATGCTGACCCAGAAGTTTGTGACCAAAGAATTCATAAAAGATGTCGTGTTGGAGAATCTAACATTCCATTAAGTTATTTATCTAACTGTCACAAGTATCATAATGAAATGATTTATGATAAGTTAGAATTAAGTCCAAATATGCTTTTAGAAATTGATGGAAATATGGATATTTATGAAAATGTTGAAAATTTAGAAAAAATGATGAATGAAGTGAAAAAGTTTATTTAAAACAAATAAAACTTGTATTTTATTATATTTGATTAATATAATAAAACTAAAAAATATTATGGAACCTATCAATTACAATACTGAAAACAGTATTTTTTTTTCTATAGCGCGTATGAATCCTCCTACTCCTGGTCATTTGTTATTAATTAAAAAATTAATAGAAGAAGCGTTAAAACGAGGAGTAAATAAAGTTTATATTATTTTATCAAAAAGTAATTCAGATAATGAGAATCCTATTGAATGTAATGAAAAAATAAAAGTATTAGGTTTCTCTAATAATGATTTAAATAGTATGACTACAACTATCAAAGACAACATCATACAAAATAATATAAATAATTTTAATCCAGAACTAGTGAAAAATATGGTTGTTGAATATGTATGTGTTAGAGGCGAAGAATATACTCCATTACAAACTCTCTCCAGAATAATTTATTATGACTATAAAGATAAAGATAATTTAAATTTATTTATTATAATTGGAGAAGACAGACAAAACTTAGTTGATAACATATCAGATATTTATATAAAAGATGAAAACAATAAAGTAAAAACAGTTGATGCTATTGTTTTACAGAGAGAAAGTATGAAAAAATTTAAGGGTCTAGATAAAACTGAATTAAGTATGTTAGATATGACTACAATCCCAGTAGAGGCTATATCAGCGTCTTTTGTTAGAAATATAGTGAAATTTGATTTAAAAGATAAATTTTTTGAATTATATAGACCTTATTTGAAGGATGATGTAAAAATAGAAAACTTATATAATTCTATAAAAATAGGATTAAATAAGCCTGAACCAAATAAAAAATATGAAAAAATAAAACCACCAAAATATACTTATCCTTTATTATTAAATTTATATAGACAAAAAGGAAAAAGAAGTATAAAAGAAGAACCAGAACCTATTAAAAAAACTACAAGAGCTAGAACAAGACGTGGTGGAAAAAATAGAAAATCAAGAAAAACTAGAAAAAATAAGAAAACTAACAAAAATAAGAAACTAAGAAAAACTAAGAAATAAATTTATAAATACGTTATATTTTTGTATGCGTTAATATCTAGACAATCGTCAAATTTTAATTTACCCAATTTAGTATTTGGTTGGTAAACATAATTATTAGGCATATGATATATTTTACATCTATCTGTTATAAAAATATTTGATAATGGTATTAGGGTATCTTTATACCAAATTTTTTTAATTTGAATACCATGTAATCCAATAGCACTTTTCTCTCTAACAAATGCATTTGGATCACCAATTCTATAATACCAAGGTATATTGTTTATATCATAATATTCACTTTCCACAAATCTGTTAAATTCATTTTTATTATATATCCAAAAAGCACAATATGGACTAACATCATTAACCGCATAATATTGTCCATCAATTTTAACTAATTTATTAATTTTATCATCTAAGTCAGATGTGTATTCTACATTATTATTATCATATTCAATTCTTAAAAATCCTAAATTATAGTTTAAACTAATTAATTTTTCATTATATTCAAGCCAATATTCTATAGCTTTATAAGGAACTAATATATCATCCTCAATATACATAAAAATATCATAATCATTTCTTTGTTTTGATAATAAGTATCTACACTTCCATGTTAAATAAAATGGATGTTCATCTTTTAAATTATGATGAATAATATATAATGAACCATTTGTATATGGATTAATTAAATTATTAGTTAATTCTAATGAGTTAGTGTGAATAAAAATATCCGTTTTACTTTTATAACTATTAGTTTCATCAATAATTCTGTTTATATATTTAATTCTATCTGGAATATAATAAAAAGAAATATGTTTTGTTATTGTTAATTCAGACATTATTTATTTAAATAATATAATATATTTAAGTTTATTAAACTCAAATATATTTTATAATAATCTATATGATATTTTAATCGTTATTAAAATTCTAAATCAATTACAACTGGAAAATGGTCCGAATTATATTTTTCACAATATTCTAAATAACCATGATAAATAAATGCATTTTTAACTTTATTTTGTAAACCCTTTGTTACCAAAATATGGTCTATCATAGAAAATTCATTATATTGTGGAAGACAATCCTCATTTGGATCCCACCAATCACTAAAACGTTCTTCTTGTGATATATTTGATGCTATACTGTATAACTGATATTTACCAGCATATTGACCTTTATTTCCTTTTAAAATATCTAAAACCATTGATGTTGGTGTATTATTATTAACATCCATAATTTCTGCGTCAAAATCATTAAAATCGCCTATCATAATAATCTCATAATCCATATTGTAATAATCATATAATTTCTTTTGTAACACAGATGCTTGTGCTTCTCTCTCAGCACATCTTGTAGGGTCTGTTGGATTTGCTAATAAATGTGCACCAATAACAGCAATATCTATACCATTTATCTTGTATTCAGTAATATAGTGTTTACTAACGCCACTACTTCCTGGTGCCCCGGTGTACCCACATTTAGAACCTTCAATTGGATAACCTGATTTATCTTCAGTTCTGTAGAGGCTAATTAAAGGGTCTATGCGTGTAATTAAGCCTACATTTTGTCCGGTGCTAGTATCAGTGCCTTTTTTTAGGTAACCTGTATAATTATAATTAGTAGCTTCATTTATTAACATTTGAATTTCATCGCAACCTTCTATTTCACATAAGTTCAAAATATCAGGATTTAATTTATTAATAATATTTGAAACAAAAAGAAGATGAACAACAGCTTGTGTTGTATTTTTCCATGTGCAACCTTGACCCGGACAGTCAAATGGTGCGTAATAATCTACAAAAAGCCATTCAACATTATATTGCATAATCCTTAATTTTGATTTATCTTCACGTCTATCTTGACCAGAATTCATAATTAATGGACACTCTGTATCAGAAAAAACTTTATTGTATAAACTCAAAAAAAGAAAAATAATAAAGTAATTAAACATCATGGTTACTTTATTATTCTATTATAATAAATTTTTAAATTGTTTTATTTGTTTTCAATTATTTTATTTGTTTTCAATTA
>JACCDI010504111.1_pt1 | contig 25205 bp, 21 predicted proteins | sample 7442791 | NCBI WGS metagenome assembly JACCDI01 (sample SAMN15323434, study PRJNA562643) | freshwater metagenome | isolation source: river surface water | place: USA:Blue River Watershed | collected 2017-08-15
GCACCGAATGGGCTCTCGGCGTGGCCCCATGCCTTGCCTAGATCGCTCACGGTGTCTCAGATGCAAAGCCTGGCGAACTGCCCCTATCAGTTCGTGTTGCAGCAGGCGATGGGACTTGCGACGGTGGACGATCTCACCGAGCACACCGAACCGTCCGATCTGGGCAGCTTGATGCACCTAGTCGTGAAGGGGGCGCGTCAGCCCTTTGCGTCCGAAGAGCAGTGTGCCCAGTGGCTGACGCAAGAGATCGATCGAACCCTGGCCACGCCGTTTTTTGCGGACAACAGTGCGGATGCACCGTCGTTGCCGATGCCGCAGGAAGTCCGCAATGCCTTGCGCGCCGACGCATTGGCCCTGGTGCCGAAGTTGGCGAAGTGGCTGGCCTCGCGTCCGGCGGCCATCACCGAGCATTCGGTGGTGCGACTACTGGAATCGATCGGCGTCGCGCTGCGTGGTCGGATTGATCGTTGGGAGCGCGGGCATGGCCCCGAGGGCGGCGATCTCGTGATTGATTTCAAAACCACCGATCCTGCCGTATTGCAAAAGCGTGTGGGCCCCGAGGGCAGTGATGTCCAGTTGCCACTTTATGCATGGTTACTGGCCGCCGATGCGGAGCACCCCCGGGTTGGCGATGTGCGCTATGTGAGTCTGCGGCGCGAGACGGTGAAAGAGGTGGGGTTTCCATCCCAACCGATTTCGGAGTTGGTGGAAAACACCGTGGCGCAGTTAAGTGAGCGCTATGCCGCGTTAGCGCAGGGTGCGCCGATGGATCCGGCCGGCGTGCGCAAGGCGCCGGAGATCTGCGATCACTGCAGTGTCCGTGGGGTGTGTCGGCGTGACGAGGTGCCCCATGGCCGTTGAATCGTCCTTAGAAAACGCAGTGGCCTTGGACACCTCACGCAGTGTGGTGGTGGAGGCATGCGCGGGCAGTGGCAAGACCTGGTTGTTGTCCTCGCGCATCGCGCGTGCGTTGGTCGAAGGAATCGCCCCAAAATCCATTCTGGCATTAACGTTTACCAATAAGGCCGCTGCCGAGATGCGCATCCGTGTGATCGATCATCTGCGGGAGATGGCCACCTTAAGTGAACAAGACCTGCGACAGAAATTCATGCAATGGGGGATGAGCGGGGAAGGTCTGCAGCAGGCGATGGCGCGCGCACCCGATGCACTGCATCGATTCCTGATGGACCCGCACCCGCCCACGATTTCTACTTTTCATAGCTGGTATATCCGCTTGGCGGCTATGGCGCCGATTAAGGTCGCGGGCTGGGCCACCATGGCCTTATCGCAGCGCTCCTGGGATCTGATGCGTCAGGCCTGGCAGGTGTTTTATGCCAATGAGGTGGATCGGGTCCCGTATCAGGAGCTGGTGGTGCGCATGGGCAGCTTCAATGTGCGCAAGGCCATGGAGGATTGGGTCTTGGCACGGGTGGAGTGGCGCGCGTTTGCGGCCAGCATCGCCCATGGCCGTGCATCGGCAGAGCAGGTCCGTCAGGCCTTTGATCAGGTGGAGCAACAGAATGCGCAGGCGGTGGCGCAGTTTTACGCCGCGCACGCGGCGCGCGCCCAAGGTCTGGCGCAGGCCTACGCCCAGGTGGATAAGCGCGAAGATTTTCAGGCGTTGCTTGCCCGCTGGGACGCGAGCGACTGCGATGCGTTGTGCAAGGCGTTTCTGACGGTACTGAAGGGCGACGATCAATGGAAAACCGGAGCGCCGCGCCGACTTCAGTTAAAAGGCGGCAATGACCGATTTGTGCGTAAGACCAAAGACATTCCGGTATGGGGCGATCAGGCCGACGCTCACACCCAGGATGTGCTGACCCTGGGCCATGAGTTCATGGCGTTGCTGGAGGCCTGCGATCAGCGGCGCGCACAGGTGCGTACCCAGGCCCTGTGGTTATGCAGTGATGCCTTGGCCCGTTGCTTTGACACGATCATGACCCGTCGGCATGAAACGGATTTTGCAGGACTGGAACTCAAGGCCTGGGATCTTTTGGGGGGCGAGTGCGCGCCGGCCTTTCATGCCCGACTCGACACGCAAATGTCCCATGTGCTGGTCGATGAATTTCAAGATACCAATCCCGTGCAGTGGATGATGTTGCGTGAGTGGCTGGCGCAGTATGGCCAAGACGATGCCGGCCTGAAGGCCAGTGCCCCCAAGGTATTCATCGTGGGCGATCCCAAGCAATCCATTTATCGATTTCGTCGCGCCGATCCCCAGGTCTTTCAAGTGGCATCCCAGTGGTTGGTGCGCCACTACGGCGCCGTTCGGCAGCAGGCCAACACCACGCGTCGATGCGGTGAACCGATCGTGACGTTTTTAAATCAGCTGATGCCGACCCTGGCCGGAGGCCATCGGTTCATGGCCCATGCCACGCTGGCCGATGATCATGGGGGCCGGGTGGCGCGACTGCCACTGGCCGCCGATCGTGAAACCGAGGGCGCTCAACTCGCCGATGCCCTGCATGCCCTGCGTGCCGAGCACCGCGAACTGGCCTGGTCCGATATGCGCATTCTGGTGCGCACCCGTACCCACATGCAGTCGTATGAAACGGCGCTCACCCAGGCGGGTATCCCCTTTGTCAGCGACCGCACGGGCGGATTGTTGTCGGCACCGGAAGTGCTGGATCTGATGGCCTTGCTGCGTTTTTTAGCCTACCCCTGGTCCGATCACGATCTTGCCCACACTCTGAAAAGCCCCATCTTGGGTCTCACCGATCTGCAGTTGGGCCAGGTGGCCGTGCAGGGCTGGCCTGATCGGGCGTTGGAGGCACCCGAGATGCCGTCACGATCCCGGCGCCCCCGATCCGCATCCTTATTCGATCGGCTCAGGCATTTGTCGCAACAGGAGGCCTGTGATCCCGAGATCCGCGCGGCGTCGACGTGTCTGGATCAATGGACGCGCTGGGCCACACAGCTTCCTGTCCATGATGTCCTGGATCGGATCATTCACGTTCAGGATGTAATGGATCGCATGGCGGCGCGTTTTGGTGGGGCGTGCGGGTTGCAATGCCTGGCCAATGTGGAGGCATTCGTAGCGCTTGCCTTGGAACTCGACACGGGCCGTCTTCCGAGCCTGCCGCGTTTTCTGCATGAATTAAATCGTTGGGCGCAGGCCAAGGAGTCCGACACGCCTTCGCCGGGGGTGATGCCCTCGGCCGATGCCGTGGTCGTGTCGACCCTGCATGCCGCCAAAGGGCTGGAGGCGAAGGTGGTGGTCCTGGCGGGACTCATGGATCGCGAGCCGGGGGATAAAGGCCTGCGTTGGTTAATCCACTGGAATGCCGAGCGTGATGGCATTGTGGATGTGGCCGCCTGGCAAAACGGAGATCCGTTCACCCCCACCGTGGAGGCGGCATTGCGTGATGATCGTCGCCAGGAGGAGGAAGAGGATTTCAATCTTTTATATGTGGGCATTACGCGCGCCAAACAGGTGCTGCTCTTTAGCGCGACTGGCGAAGACCGCAGCGATCGGGATGACCTGAAACCACGCGATCAGAAGTGGTTTGAAAAAATCAGCACCGCGTGTGACGAGTGGGTGCCACCCGCCCGGCACACCGCGGTTGCCGACTCGATCGCCGCAGGCCACGATCCCATGGTGGCGCCCGTGTGGCGCGGTCTGCGCTGGGATAAGCGGCCGATGGCGCCAGAGATGCGGGTGCCCACGGAGACCTTGGCCATGCGTCAAGGCAAGGCGCTGCATCGGCTGATGGAATTTGGTCCTCGGGCTGCATTGGCCATGGGTCAATCCGCACTGGCCCAGCGACTGCTGGCCGAATTTGCCTTACCCGCTTCTGCGCGCACCCAGGTCTGGCAGGCCGTGGCCACCATTGCCGCTTCACCCATGGCCGCCATCGTCTTTGATCCGAATCGCTTGGCGTATGCCGAGGCGGAGTGGCCGGTGGCGTTGACGCCGGGGGACACCATCATGCGCCCCGATCGCGTGGTGCGTATCGAGGAGCATCCCGAAACCTGGTGGATCATCGATTTCAAGTGGAACGTGTTGGATTCGGAATTGGCCGACTACGCGCAGCAGTTGGAGAGTTATCGACGCGAATTCCAGGCCATTCGCCCGCAGGCTGCCGTTGAGGCGAGAATCATCACCGCGCAGGCGCAGGTTTGGGCCTTATCGGAAGGGCGCTTGGTACACTTCGCCTAGGCGGGCCGCCCCGCATTGGGAGTCGGCATACCTGGTCAGGTCGGGAACGAAGCAGCCAAAGCTGAATTTCTCAAGTGCCGGGGGTCCGGCTCGCCGCTTATTTTGAATCCCATGACCGACGCCCTTTTTTCCGCCGACGAACTTCCCGCTGCCAACCCCATGGGGCAATCGTCGCCCGTGGTGTTGGCCCGCAAGTGGCGTCCGAAAAAGTTTGCCCAGGTGGTGGGGCAGTCGCATGTGGTCAACGCACTGTCGCACGCACTGGATGCCCAGCGCTTGCATCACGCCTACCTGCTGACCGGAACCCGAGGCACGGGCAAGACCACACTGGCCCGCATCATTGCAAAAGCATTGAACTGTGAGCAGGGAATCCGCAGTGAGCCGTGTGGCGTGTGCAGCGCCTGCACCCAGATCGATGGCGGCCGATTTGTCGATTACATCGAAATTGATGCGGCCTCAAATCGTGGGGTGGGAGAAATTCAGCAGCTCTTAGAGCAGGCCCAGTTCGCACCCACCGCAGGTCGCTTCAAGGTGTATGTGATTGACGAAGTCCACATGCTCTCCAAGCACGCGTTTAACGCGATGTTGAAAACCCTGGAAGAGCCGCCAGCCGATGTGAAATTCCTGTTGGCCACCACCGATCCGCAACAGATTCCGGTGACCGTGCTGTCGCGTTGCCTGCAGTTCAATTTAAAAAATGTGCCGCCCGACACCTTGCAGTCGCATCTCGCCTGGGTGTTGGAGCAAGAAGGCATCGGGGCCGATTTAGAGGCGCTGCATTGGATTGCGCTTGCCGCCTCGGGCAGTGTGCGTGATGGACTCTCCCTGACCGATCAGGCCATTGCCTACGGGGCCGGAAGCGTCACCGCCGAGGCCGTGCAGGCGATGTTGGGTTTGGTGCAACGGGAGCTGTTGGCGAAACTCCTCCACACCATTGCCGATCACGATCCGCAGGCGGCATTTGCGGCGCTCGAAGAACTGCTCACCGCGGGGGCATCGGCCGATGCCATGCTCGCCGATATGGCCAAGTGGTTTCATCAGGCGGCCACTCTGGCCACGTTGAAGATTGATGCGCACAACGATCCCACGGGCACCGTGGCCGTATTGGCGCAAAAGCTCTCGCCCGAGCTGTTGCAGTTGAACTATCAGATCACCGTGTTGGGCCGGCGCGATCTGCCGCTCGCCCCCGATGAGCGCACGGGGTTGGAGATGACCCTATTGCGGCTCTTGGCTTTTCAGCCCGAATCGGCGTCATCGGCCCCATCCGCGTCGTCATCGGGCCGCGCACCGGAGGCCCGAGCCTCGGCGTCATTGCGTGCCCAGGCCCCGCGCACAGAAGCGCGTGCCCCGCGCGCAACTCCACCGGCGCCCGCGGCCGCGAGCGCCGCACCGGTCATGTCCGCACCGAAGTCGGTCTCGCTCACGCCCGCGCAATGGCCCACGGTGTCCCGAAGTCTGGCGGTGTCGGGTCTGGCCAAACAGTTTGTGCAGCAGGCGCAATTGATTGCCTGTGAAGACGCCGGGCGCACGGTGAACTGTAGGTTCCGTGTGACCATTCCTGCGCTCACCGAGACGGCGATCATTGCCAAGGCCCAGGATGCCCTGGCCACGTATTTCGGAAAACCGTGTCGCATTGAGACCGAGGTGGGCGAAGCGGCCACCATGACGGCCGCGGCCGAAGATGCCGATGCGGCCACGAAGGCCCAAGAGGAAGCGGAGCGGGTGATTCATTCCGATCCCATCGTGCAGTCGGTTCTGAAAGAGTTCAGTGGTGCAACGATTGTTCCGGGCAGTATCCGTCCGGTGAAGAAAGGAAGCAGCTCATGATGAAGGGTCAGATCGCCGGCTTGATGCGTCAGGCGCAGCAGATGCAGGAAAAAATGAAACAGGTGCAAGACAGCCTGGGCAATGAAATGGTGGAAGGTCAGGCCGGTGCCGGCTTGGTCAAGGTCACCATGACCTGTAAGAATCAGGTCAAGAGCATCACGATTGATTCTAGCCTGATGACCACCGATGCCGACGATCGCGAAACACTCCAGGATCTGTTGGTCTCCGCCTTAAACGATGCCGCGGCCAAGGCCGAGGCGGTGAGCCAACAGCGTTTATCCGCCGTGACGGCAGGCCTGCCCTTGCCGCCGGGAATGAAACTCTTTTAATTGACGTGCGGCCGTTAGCGTTTTTTGGCGTGATGCGGTGAAGACACACCCCTCGACTCCGCACGCGCTCGATGCACTCACCGAGGCCTTGCGCCGTCTGCCGGGGGTGGGCCCCAAAACCGCCCAGCGCATGGCCATGCATCTGCTCCAGCACGATCGTCCCGGTGCAGAGCAGCTCGGGCAGTCGCTTTTGCATGCGGTGGCGGCGATTCGGCACTGTGCCCAGTGCAACACCTTTACTGAAGAAGAGCTGTGCAGTGTCTGTGCCAGCGCCGGGCGGGATCGCTCACAACTCTGTGTGGTGGAGTCGCCCGCCGATCTCCTGGCCGTGGAGCAAAGCCATGCCTGGCGTGGCCTGTATTTTGTGTTGATGGGGCGACTCTCTCCTTTAGATGGCGTGGGGCCCAAGGACATCCATATGGATCGCCTGGTCGCGCGCGTGGCCCACCCCGATGTCAAAGAGGTGGTGATTGCCACCAACTTCACACCGGAAGGCGAGGCCACGGCGCACGCCATTGAAACCGTGTTGAAATCCAAAGGATTGGATGCGGAGAAAAAGATTGCCCGACTTGCCCGTGGAGTGCCGGTCGGCGGCGAACTCGAGTACATCGATCTGGGCACCATCGCCCAAGCCGTGCGGGATCGGCGGCGCATTTAAAAAGGATGTGAGATGACCACTGCACTCTGGTGTTTATTGATCGCGGGTCTGTTGCCGATCGTATGCGCGGGGATTTCCAAATGGGGGGCATCGGACTTTGACAATGCCAACCCGCGCGATTGGCTTGCGCGCCAAGAAGGCCATCGCAAGCGCGCACATGCGGCGCAAGCGAACAGTTGGGAGGCCTTTGCATTATTCAGCACCGCCGTACTCGTGGCCTTGCATCAGAAGGCTGATCCCGAACAACTGGATCGACTGGCGGTCTTCTTTATCGTGAGTCGTGTGCTGTATATCGTGTTTTATCTTGTGGATCGCTCCACGTTACGCAGTCTGGCCTGGTTGGCCGGGCTGATCACGACGTTCACGATTTTCGCTTCCGGCGCTTAACCCGTATAATTGCCAAAATTCCGGGAGTAAATTTCTTGTTTCGCCAGTCTTCATCCGTGGCGAAGGCGTTGCTCGCGCTCGCCGACGGCACGGTGTTCCAAGGGCAGTCCATCGGTGCCAACGGTTTGTCGGTAGGGGAGGTTGTTTTCAACACCGCCATGACCGGTTACCAGGAAATCCTAACTGATCCCAGCTACAGCCGACAGATCGTGACGCTGACCTATCCCCATATCGGCAATGTCGGTATTAACCGGGAAGATGCGGAATCGTCCAACACCCATGCGGCCGGTCTCGTGATCCGCGATCTCTCGCAGGTCGTGTCCAACTTCCGATCCGAACAATCGCTGACGGATTCCTTGCGTGCGGCCAATGTGGTGGGCATTGCCGGCATTGACACCCGCAAGCTCACGCGACTGCTGCGGGAAAAGGGCGCACAAAACGGCGCGCTCTTGGCGCTGGCACCGGGTGAGGCCATCACCTCGGCGCACATGGACCGGGCCGTGGCCGAAGCGAAAAAATTTCCTGGCCTGGTGGGCATGGACCTGGCCAAGGTGGTCTCCACCGCCAAACCCTACACCTGGACCGAGGGCAGTTGGGTACTCGGCCAAGGCCACGCGCCGGTGACCAAGACACGCTTTCATGTGGTCGCGCTCGACTTTGGCGTGAAGTTAAATATTCTGCGCATGCTCGCGGATCGTGGCTGTAAGGTCACCGTCATGCCGGCCCAGACATCCTTTGCCGAGATCGCGGCACTCCAGCCGGATGGAGTGTTTCTGTCCAACGGCCCTGGGGATCCGGAACCCTGTGATTACGCGATTGCCGCCGCCAAAGCGGCCATGGAGCAACGGCTGCCGGTCTTCGGGATCTGCTTAGGCCATCAGATCATGGCCTTGGCCTCGGGTGCCAAAACACTAAAAATGAAATTTGGCCATCACGGCGCCAACCATCCGGTCCAGGATCTGGATTCCAAACGGGTGTTCATCACCTCGCAGAACCACGGGTTTGCCGTGGATGCCAAGACCCTGCCATCGCATTTGCGGGTGACCCATGTCTCGTTGTTTGACCAGTCGATCCAGGGATTGGCGCGCACCGATGTGCCCGCATTTTGTTTTCAAGGCCACCCCGAGGCCAGTCCCGGACCGCACGACATTGGCCCGCTCTTTGACCACTTCATCACGCTGATGAACCGTCACCGCGGAGGTGCAAATGCCTAAGCGCACGGACCTCCACACCATTTTGATCATTGGCGCGGGCCCGATCGTGATCGGTCAGGCCTGTGAGTTCGATTACTCCGGTGCCCAGGCCTGTAAGGCCTTAAAGGAAGAAGGCTACAAGGTCATTCTGGTCAACAGCAATCCGGCCACCATCATGACCGACCCGGAAACGGCCGATGTCACCTACATCGAGCCCATCACCTGGCAGACGGTGGCCAAGATCATTGAAAAAGAGAAACCGGATGCCTTGCTGCCCACCATGGGCGGACAAACGGCACTGAACTGCGCGCTGGATCTTCACCGCGAAGGCGTGTTGGATAAGTTCAAGGTGGAACTGATTGGCGCCAAGGAAGAGGCGATTGAAAAAGCCGAAGATCGGCTGAAGTTCAAAGATGCCATGACCAAGATCGGCCTGGATTCCGCCAAGTCGGGCATTGCCCATTCGCTGGACGAAGCCTGGGCCGTTCAAAAACAAATCGGTGCCGTCACCGGTGGCAGCGGATTTCCCATGGTGATTCGTCCGAGCTTTACGCTCGGGGGTACCGGCGGTGGCATTGCGTATAACGCCGAAGAGTTTGAAACCATTTGCAAGCGGGGCATTGAAGCCTCGCCCACCAGTGAGCTTCTCATCGAGGAGTCCCTGATCGGATGGAAGGAGTACGAGATGGAAGTGGTCCGTGATCGCGCGGATAACTGCATCATCGTCTGTTCCATCGAAAACCTGGATCCCATGGGAATCCACACGGGGGATTCCATCACCGTGGCCCCGGCCCAGACCCTCACGGACAAGGAATATCAGATCATGCGGGATGCATCGATTGCCATCCTGCGTGAGATCGGTGTGGACACCGGCGGCTCGAACGTTCAGTTTGCGGTGAATCCGAAAAACGGCCGTCTGATTGTGATCGAGATGAATCCGCGCGTGTCGCGTTCATCCGCATTGGCATCCAAGGCCACCGGTTTTCCGATTGCCAAGGTGGCCGCGAAACTGGCCGTGGGTTACACCCTGGATGAACTCAAAAATGACATCACCGGCGGCGCCACTCCAGCGTCCTTTGAGCCCACCATCGATTACGTGGTCACCAAGGTGCCGCGTTTTGCGTTCGAGAAATTCCCGCTTGCGGACTCCCACCTCACGACCCAAATGAAATCCGTGGGCGAGGTGATGGCCATGGGCCGTACCTTCCAAGAGTCTTTCCAAAAGGCCCTGCGCGGTCTCGAGGTCGGCGTCGATGGCATGAACCAGAAGACCGTGGACCGCGAACGCATCGAAGAAGAGCTCGGCGAACCCGGCCCGGAACGGATCTGGTACGTGGGCGATGCGTTTGCCCAAGGCTTTACCGTTGACGAAGTCCATCAGCTCACCAAAATCGATCCGTGGTTCCTGGTGCAGATCAAAGACATTGTGGACATTGAGCTTGAGCTGGATAAGCGCACCCTGGCCGATCTGGATGCCGACACCCTGCGGGGTCTAAAGCGCAAAGGGTTCTCGGATCGCCGTCTGGCCTACCTGTTGGACACCACGGAAGGCGAGGTGCGCAAACTGCGCCATGCCCTGCAGGTGCGCCCCGTGTACAAACGGGTGGATACCTGTGCCGCGGAATTCTCCACGGCCACGTCGTACTTCTATTCCACCTATGAAGACGAGTGCGAGTCCAATCCCACCAATAAGAAAAAAGTGATGGTCTTAGGCGGGGGCCCCAATCGAATTGGCCAGGGCATTGAGTTTGATTACTGCTGCGTCCATGCGGCCATGGCCCTGCGGGACGATGGGTTCGAAACCATCATGGTCAACTGCAATCCCGAGACCGTTTCGACCGACTACGACACCTCGGATCGTTTGTATTTCGAGCCCCTGACATTGGAAGACGTGCTCGAGATCGTTGACAAAGAAAAACCCATCGGGGTGATCGTGCAGTACGGTGGTCAAACGCCATTGAAACTGGCCAAGGCCTTAGAGGCCGCCGGCGTGCCGATTGTGGGCACCTCTCCGGAATCGATCGATATCGCTGAAGACCGTGAGCGCTTCCAGAAACTCTTGATGAAACTGGAGCTGCGTCAGCCGCCCAATCGCACCGCCCGCACAGAAGAGGAAGCCATTCGTCTTGCGACCGAAATTGGTTACCCCTTGGTCGTGCGCCCGAGTTATGTCCTCGGCGGCCGGGCCATGGAAATCGTGCACGAGCAGCGGGATCTGGAGCGCTACATGCGCGAGGCGGTCAAGGTCTCCAATGACTCTCCGGTGCTCCTCGACCGATTTTTAAACGATGCGATCGAAGTCGATGTGGATTGTTTGTCTGATGGTAAACGGGTGTTCATCGGTGGCGTGATGGAACACATCGAGCAGGCCGGCGTGCACTCCGGCGATTCAGCCTGCAGCCTGCCGCCGTTTTCGCTCTCCCAGGACATGATCGAGGAATTAAAGCGCCAGACGGCCCAGATGTCCCGGGCACTTAACGTGGTGGGGTTGATGAACGTACAGTTTGCCATCCAAAACGGCAATGTCTTTGTTCTGGAGGTCAATCCGCGCGCCTCCCGCACGGTTCCCTATGTATCCAAGGCCACGGGTATTCCGCTGGCCAAGGTGGCGGCACGGGCCATGCTCGGGCGTTCGCTGGACGATCAAGGCATCGGCGCCGAAATCAATCCGCCGTACTACTCGGTCAAAGAGGCGGTCTTCCCGTTTGTGAAGTTTCCGGGCGTGGACACCATCCTTGGCCCCGAGATGAAATCCACCGGCGAAGTCATGGGCGTGGGCGACACGTTTGCCGAGGCGTTTGTGAAGTCCCAGCTCGGCGCCGGCGTAAAGCTGCCCACCTCGGGATGCGCCTTCATCAGTGTGAAAAATAGCGATAAACCCGCCATGGTGGGCATTGCACGCCTGTTGGTCGATCTTGGGTTTAAAGTGCTCGCCACCCGCGGCACGGCCGCGGCCATTCAGCAGGCCGGCATTGCCTGCGCTACGGTGAACAAGGTCACCGAGGGCCGCCCGCATGTGGTGGACATGATCAAAAACGGTGATGTACAGTTGGTCATTAACACGGTGGAAGAAAAGCGCACGGCCATCACGGATTCGCGCTCCATTCGCACGACGGCCTTGGCCTCGCGGGTCACCACGTACACCACGATTGCCGGCGCCCGTGCCGCCGTCGAGGGCATTCGGCATCTGGCGGATGCCACGCTGACCGTGATTGATGTGCAGACCATGCATAAGAAAGTGAACGCCACTGTATGAGCACTACCCCGTTGACCGTTCGCGGTGCAGAGCTTTTAAAAGAAGAGCTCACCCGTTTAAAACATGTGGAACGACCTGCCGTGATCCAGGCGATTGCCGAGGCCCGTGCGCAGGGGGATCTGTCCGAGAATGCCGAGTACGATGCGGCCAAAGAGCGCCAGGGATTTATCGAGGGCCGCATTTCCGAGCTCGAGGCCAAACTGGCCCATGCCCAGGTGATCGACCCCAAGGAAATCGAACAGGATGGCCGGGTGGTCTTTGGCACCACGGTGGAACTCGTCGACATCGAGTCCGATGCCAAGCACCTTTATCAGATCGTGGGCGACGATGAAGCGGACCTAAAAGAAAACAAGATTTCCATCTCCAGTCCAATTGCCCGTGCCCTGATCGGCAAGTCGGTGGGCGATGTCGCCACGGTGCATGCCCCGGGGGGTGCCCGACAGGTGGAAATCCTGGACGTGCGCTACGCCTGATTGGCCAAAAACAAATTCAATCCCCAGTGGATGCACATGCATCTCACGGACCCCTATGTGCGTCAGGCACAGGCCAAGGGGTACCGGTCACGGGCGGCCTTCAAGCTGCTCGGCATTGATGAAAAAGACAAACTGATCAAACCGGGCATGACCGTGGTGGATCTGGGCAGCACCCCGGGCAGCTGGTCACAGGTCGTGCGCGAGATCCTTTCGGTCAAACGCGCCGGGGAGTCGTCCAAGCGGGTGCACGGGCGGATTCTGGCGCTGGACATCCTGCCGATGGAACCGATCGCCGACGTGGATTTCATCGAAGGCGATTTTCGCGAGGACTCCGTGGCCAAGATCCTGTCGGATCGCCTGGGCGGTGAAAAGGTGGACCTGGTGCTTTCGGACATGGCGCCGAATCTCTCGGGGGTGGAGTCGGCCGACAGCGCCCGCATGACCCACGTCTGTGAACTGGCCCTGGAATTTGCGCTGGCGCACTTAAAGCCGGAAGGGGCCTTGTTGGTCAAAGCCTTCCAAGGCAGTGGCTACAGCCAGTTGGTGGAGTTGTTCAAGCGGCATTTTGTGACCGTGGCCAGCCGTAAACCACCCGCGTCTCGGGCCCAATCGGCCGAGACATTTTTGCTCGGCCGTCGTTTAAAACCGGTTTAGCGCCTGCCTAAAGCCTGTTATCCGATAAGGGATTCTGGCCACGGATCGGCGAGTGGGGCGATGACCGGAGCGGGAATCCCAGGGTTTTACACACCCCGGCCTTGAAAAACGGCTTGCCGACGCCACTTTCCGATGGCCCGGTTTGAAAATCCAATTGAGGAAACCAATCGCGGGGCATAGAATCCAAGTCAATATCCGGGATATTCCCGCCGTTGTGTTGATGTGCTTTTTTTAAGGAGTTGCGCCTTGAACAACATGATCCCCAAAGCAGCCATCTGGATGGTGATTGCCTTGGTTCTGTTCACGGTATTTCGACAGTTTGATAACCGTCAGGCCCGCGGTCCGGAAGTGCCGTATTCCCAGTTTATGGAAGACGCCCGTCAGGGTCGGATTAAGTCCGCTCAGGTGGAAGGCCGCACGGTGCGCGCCATCACCTCGGATGAGCGCCAGATCTCGGTCAATACGCCACAGGATCTGTGGATGGTCTCCGACCTGATGAAATACGGCGTTCGGGTATCGGCCAAGGCCGAAGAAGAGCCGTCCCTGCTGATGAGCATCTTCGTGTCCTGGTTTCCCATGTTGCTGCTGATTGCGGTCTGGGTGTTTTTCATGCGCCAGATGCAAGGCGGTGGCAAGGGCGGCGCCTTCTCTTTCGGCAAGTCCCGTGCCCGCATGTTGGATGAGAACACCAATGCGGTGACCTTTGCCGATGTGGCCGGTTGCGATGAGGCCAAAGAAGACGTGGTGGAGCTGGTGGAATTCCTGCGCGACCCGTCGAAGTTTCAAAAGCTGGGTGGCCGCATCCCGCGCGGCGTGCTGATGGTCGGTCAGCCGGGAACCGGTAAGACCCTGTTGGCCAAGGCGATTGCTGGCGAGGCCAAAGTGCCGTTTTTCTCCATCTCCGGCTCGGACTTCGTGGAGATGTTCGTCGGTGTGGGCGCGGCGCGCGTGCGCGATATGTTTGAGCAGGCGAAAAAGCATGCGCCTTGCATCATCTTCATCGATGAGATTGATGCGGTCGGCCGTCAGCGCGGTGCCGGTCTGGGCGGTGGCAATGATGAGCGCGAGCAGACGTTGAACCAGATGCTGGTGGAGATGGATGGTTTTGAAACCGGCCAGGGCATCATCGTGATTGCCGCGACGAACCGTCCCGACGTGCTCGACCCCGCCTTGTTGCGCCCGGGCCGATTTGACCGTCAGGTCGTGGTCTCATTGCCCGACGTGCGTGGCCGTGAGCAGATCCTGAACGTCCACATGCGCAAGGTGCCGATTGCCACCGATGTGCGCGCCGATATTCTCGCCCGCGGCACGCCGGGATTCTCCGGTGCGGACCTGGCCAATCTGGTCAACGAGGCGGCACTCTTTGCGGCACGCCGAAACGGGCGCGTGGTCGAAATGATGGACTTCGAAAAAGCCAAAGACAAAATCATGATGGGGGCGGAGCGCAAGTCCATTGTGATGCCCGAAGAGGAGCGTAAGAACACGGCTTATCACGAGTCCGGTCACGCCCTGGTGGCGCGCATGCTGCCCAAGACCGACCCGGTTCACAAGGTCACGATCATTCCCCGTGGGCGTGCCTTAGGCGTGACCATGCAGCTGCCCGAAGGCGATCGCTACAGCATGGACAAAGACCGCATGCTCAATACCATCTCGGTGCTCTTTGGGGGCCGTATCGCTGAAGAAGTGTTCATGGATCAAATGACCACCGGGGCGTCCAATGACTTTGAGCGTGCCACGGCCTTGGCCCGCGACATGGTCACGCGCTACGGCATGAGTGATGAACTCGGCCCGATGGTTTACGCGGAAAACGAAGGGGAAGTGTTCCTGGGCCGTTCCATCACCAAGACCACCCATGTATCGGAATCCACCATGCAAAAGGTGGATAAAGAAATTCGTCGCATTATCGATGAGCAGTATGCGGTGGCCCGTAAGATCATCGAAGACAACAAAGACAAAATGCACGCCATGGCCACCGCGCTCTTGGAGTGGGAAACCATTGATGCCGATCAGATCAACGACATCGTGGAGGGCCGTCCGCCGCGCCCACCCAAGCAGACGGGCTCCGGCACACCAAGTTCGGGCGGCCCCGGTCCCACCGGGGTGGCACCTGCAGCGCCCGCCGCAGCGTGATCGGTCCATGACCCGTGCACCCTTGAAACCGGCGGACCCCCCGCCGGTTTTTATTTGCGGGCGCTACACCGTGGTGCTGAATCGCCCGCGGGTGATGGGAGTCATCAACGTTACCCCGGACTCTTTTTCTGATGGAGGCCAGTTGGCGGGCCCCGACGGGCGTCTGGATTCGCAGAAGGCGATTGCCCATGCCCGGGCGCTCGTGGAGGCCGGCGCAGACATTCTGGATGTGGGCGGCGAGTCCACGCGACCCGGGGCCGTCGCGCTCAGTGTCCAAGAGGAGCTCGACCGAGTGATGCCGGTCTTAGAAGGCGTGTGCAACATTGGTGTGCCGGTCTCAATCGATACCCGTCGCCCCGAGGTCATGCGCGCGGCCATCGGCGTTGGCGTTGACATCATTAACGATGTCAACGGGTTTCGTGACCCGGAGTCATTCGAGGTGGCGGTGGCCTCGTCCTGTGGCCTGTGCGTGATGCATATGTTGGGCGAACCTCAGACCATGCAACGTGATCCGCAGTATCAGGATGTTATTGCCCAGGTCTACGGATTTTTATTGATGCAGGAAGAGGCCTTGGTGGCGCGAGGAGTGAATCCGGCGCGCATCGCCTTGGATCCGGGCATTGGATTTGGTAAGACCTTTGATCACAACCTATTGCTGCTCTCTGAGATTCAATCCCTCGCTCCCAAGAAGATTCTGTTGGTGGGTGTTTCCCGAAAAAGCATGATCGGTACGATCACGGGCCATGCCGACCCCAGGGATCGTGTGGCGGGCAGCGTGGCGGCGGCGTTGTGGGCCGCCGCACAGGGCGCTCAGATTCTGCGGGTGCACGATGTTCGCCAGACCGTGGACGCCTTGCGGGTCTGGGAAGCATTGTCGATTCGGTCCCACTAAAATAGCGCCATGACGCGCAAATACTTTGGGACCGATGGTGTGCGGGGTAAGGTGGGCATTGCGCCCATTACCCCGGATATTGTGTTGAAGCTGGGCAATGCGGCTGGCCGGGTGTTATCGGCCCATGCGCGTCGGGCGGTCACGGCCGGCGCCCCAAAGACATCGGCCGCGGTTCATCCCACGGTCTTGATCGGCAAGGACACGCGGATCTCGGGATACATGCTGGAATCGGCCCTGGAATCCGGCCTCAGTGCCGCCGGGGTGGATGTGTTGTTGGTGGGCCCGATGCCCACCCCGGCAGTGGCCTATCTCACGCGTGCCTTACGCCTATCGGCGGGCATCGTGATCAGCGCCTCCCATAACCCGTTTGATGACAACGGCATTAAATTTTTCAATGGTCAGGGCGAAAAGCTCTCGGACGCCATCGAGTCGGAGATCGAAGCGGCGTTAGAGGCACCGCTGACCTGCGTGCCCTCGGCCGAGCTTGGCAAGGTCCGCCGGCTCAACGACGCCTCAGGGCGTTATATCGAGTTCTGTAAGAACACGTTTCCCACGACACTATCCCTACGCGGGCTAAAGCTTGTCATCGACTGCGCCCACGGGGCCGCTTATCAGGTGGCCTCCCCGGTGTTTCATGAGCTCGGTGCCGACGTCGTGGTCATGGGCCATGAGCCCGATGGGTTCAACATCAATGATGGCGTGGGCGCAACCCAACCCAAGGCCTTGACGGCCCGAGTGCTCGCCGAGAACGCCGATTACGGCATCGCCCTGGATGGCGATGGTGACCGATTGATCATGGTGGACGCCGCGGGCGGGGTGTTCGACGGCGATCAGCTGCTTTATGCAATCGTGAAAGACCGTCTGCGCCACGTGAGCATGGATTCCGTAATGGGAGTAGTGGGCACCCTCATGACCAATCTTGGGTTTGAGCGGGCCATGGACAAGTTGCATCTGGATTTCCGGCGCTCCCGGGTGGGGGATCGTTACGTGATGGAAATGCTCAAGGAAACCGGTTGGACCTTAGGCGGCGAGTCATCGGGCCATATTCTGTGCCTGGATCAGCACACCACCGGAGATGGCATTGTGAGCGCCTTGCAGGTCTTGGCCGCTGTGGTGCGGTTTCAGCAGCCCTTATCCGCCATCGTGGGCGATATGGAGCGCTATCCCCAGACCATGATCAATGTGCCCGTGGCCCACGGCAAAGACTGGCAAAAACATCCCAAGGTCATGCAGGCCTGCACAGAGGCCCAGAAAGCCTTGGACCAACGGGGCCGCCTGTTAATCCGTTCCTCGGGCACAGAGCCCGTGGTGCGGGTGATGGTCGAGGCCAACGATGCGGGGCTGGCCCAGAGCGCGGCACAGTCCGTGGCCGACGCCCTTCGGGGGCACTGCGGTTAGGTCAGCACAAAGCTCCAGACCATCACCACGTTCACGATGGCGCCCAACACGGCGGCACTCCCCATATCCTTTACCTTTTTGGACAGCGGATTAGTTTCGGTAGAGATGCGGTCGATCGTTTTCTCGATTGCGGTATTTAAAAGCTCCACTACGATCACGGCTAACACGCTGCAAACGAGTAGGGCGCGCTCCACTCCCGATTGGCCGAAGATGAGCGCCAGTGCGATCAATATCGGCAGCAATGCAATCTCGACCTTGATGGCCTCCTCGGATTTCCATGCCGCTCCGAATCCCTCTAGCGAGTAGAGAAAAGCCGACACTAAACGACGTCGCGCAAGCCCAACGAAATCTCGGATCATCGGTCTATTACTCCTGTCTTGCCTGATCGACTGCAGTGTAGTGGATCGTTGGTCGATCTGTCCGGTGTCATAGAAACGTCACGGAACTGTCACGGCGCTGTCAATTGCAGCGCGCATCCTGACGGTCCATGAAGCCTAATGAGCCTCTGGAATTTGGCGACGCGCCTACACGATACCGAGCGATCTGGATCTCAGATATTCACCTGGGCACCCGAGGCTGTAAGGCGGACTTTCTCTTAGACTTTCTAAAATGGAATGAATCCAAGCAGCTGTTCCTGGTCGGTGACATCATTGATGGCTGGCAGCTTAAAAAAGGCTGGTACTGGAATCAGAGTCACAATGATGTCGTACAAAAGATTCTGCGTAAAGCGCGTAAAGGGACACAAGTAACCTACATTGCGGGCAATCACGATGAGGTGATGCGGCAGTTTCTAGGAATGGCTTTCGGTGATATCCAAATCGTAGATGAAGCCGTTTACGAGACCCTGGATGGCCGTCGCCTATGGGTAACACACGGTGATCTGTTTGATGGCGTGCTTCAGCATGCGAAGTGGCTCGCTTACCTGGGGGATAGTCTTTACACCTTGATTCTTAAGTTGAACCAGTATTTCAACCATATACGCCATCGCTTAGGACTGTCGTATTGGTCACTGTCCCAGTATTTGAAGCATAAAGTAAAGAATGCTGTGAGCTTTATCACGGCCTTTGAGGAAGCGCTGACAAGTGAAGCGCGGCGACGCGGGTATGACGGTGTGGTGTGCGGGCATATTCATAAACCGGAGATACGCGAGATCAATGGAATTCTCTATTGCAACGATGGGGATTGGGTCGAGAGCCTGTCGGCATTAGTGGAAACCAATACGGGTGATCTCAAAATAATTCACTGGCCGTATCGCCTATCCGCTCGATCTGATTCTTCATTAGATCAATTCCAAGAGATGGCCCATGCCGGAATCCGGAACAATTAGACGCGTATTGATCGTGACGGATGCATGGCATCCGCAAGTCAATGGTGTAGTGCGAACCATGATGAATACGATCCGTGGGCTGGAGGACCTTGGATACCAGACTGCATTAGTCACTCCGCAGGATTTTCGAACGGTCCCGTGTCCGAGTTATCCCGAGATTCGCTTATCACTTGTCACCGCACATCGTATAGAGAAGATTATTGATCAATTGGCGCCAGACGCGTTACATATCGCAACGGAAGGTCCCTTGGGTTGGGCTGCGCGACGGGCTGCGATCCGGCGTCAATGGGCGTTCACGACCGCCTATCACACGCGATTTCCCGAATACGTACACGCGCGTACGGGGCTACCATTGAAATGGCTCTACAGTGCCATTCGGCGTTTTCATGCGCCGGCCACCGCCGTGTTGGCGCCTACCCATTCGATCATTAAAACGCTCCACGATCAGAAATTCAAAAATGTGGCCCATTGGAGCCGAGGGGTTGATCACAAGATCTTTTATCCTCGAATTCAACAGGGGCGGATCAGTCGAGAGCATCCCGTATTTCTTTACGCTGGCCGACTGGCAGTCGAGAAAAATATCAAGGCGTTTCTCGATCTAGACCTGCCTGGCGAAAAGTGGGTAGCCGGCGAGGGGCCGCTCGAGAAAAGCCTAAAGAAAGCCTATCGAGGTATCCGGTGGATCGGAGTGGTGTCGCAGCATGAGCTCGCCGATATCTATAGCCGCGCCGATGTCTTTGTCTTTCCCAGCAAAACGGACACATTTGGTCTCGTGCTGGTCGAGGCCATGGCCTGCGGTCTTCCGGTCGCGGCCTTCCCCGTCGAGGGTCCCATGGACGTGGTCGCATCCAGTGGTGCAGGGGTCTTATCCGACGATCTGCGGGATGCCTGTCTGCGGGCTCTCGAAATTCCCCGATCTACAGCGATTGCGAGAGCAAAAGTATTCACGTGGGAATCCGCGACGGCCCAGTTTGAACAAGCGCTGGTTCCCATGCGGCATCTCCCAACTTCTTCATCGCCCTCTCTGCGCCTTAAGGAAACCCTATGAATAGTATTGAGCTGCAACCTCTCATTGTGCCTTCTCGGCATTTATCGGGCTATCCTCGGATGCCTTTCGTGCTCCATGACAGCGCGATCCCACTACAGTCTACAGAAACCTACCATGTCGGATTTGCACAATGCGATGCCGATCTACGGGAGGCGCAGCGATTGAGGGGGATGGTTTTTTCGTCCGAGTATGGAATTCGTTTAACAGACAAACACGGGCTCGATTCGGACGAGTTTGATGCACTTTGTGATCACATCATCGTGCGGGAGATAAGTTCGGATGAGGTGGTGGGGACCTATCGGATCCTATTGCCCCAGCAGGCACGCAAGTTAGGCCGTTATTACAGTCAGGATGAATTTTTCATGACGCGATTGCAACGCCAGGTGCCAGATCTCGTTGAGCTTGGCCGTTCCTGTGTCCACCCTGCCCATCGAACTGGCATCGTGATCATGTTGTTATGGTCTGCCATTGCACGATATCTGAAGAATAACAATGTATCGCATCTCATCGGTTGCGCGAGTGTAAGTATGCGTGATGGCGGAATGCAGGCTGCCGCTCTGTGGGACTACTTTCGAGGGGTCGCTATGGTCGACGGGTTGTTGGAAGCGTTTCCTAAGAATCCACTGCCATTGGACCGTATTGATCGACCGAGAGACTTAGTGGTCCCCCCTTTAATTCGGGGATATTTGAAGCTGGGGGCAAAGGTGTGCGGGGAGCCAAACTGGGATCCTGACTTTAATTCAGCGGATTTTCTAATGCTCATGGACTTGTCTTCTGCTCATCCCCGTTACGTCCGGCATTTTGGGATTCGATAACCTATTGATTCTATTGGAAAAATTTCTAATCGCCCTAGCTGGGTGTTGTCACAGAGTTGCAACATTCTCACCGTAGAGTTGCGAGGACCTTAGTGGTCTCTATCAGCGCTGTCTTAACGGCAATCTGGAATCTTCAATAGGAATTAAAAATGACTTCATCCTTTAAAAAGTGTATCGCGGCGCTCGCCTCAGTGTTTGCGTTCGTCACCGTTGCCCACGCGGCGGACATCACCGGTGCTGGTGCGACGTTTCCTTACCCAATCTATGCAAAGTGGGCGGAGGCTTATAAGAAAGTCTCCAATGTGGGACTGAACTATCAGTCGATTGGATCATCCGGCGGCATTCGCCAAATCAAGGCCAAGACGGTGACCTTTGGTGGAACTGATGCCCCGTTGAAAGGCGATGAGCTCGAGAAAGAGGGCATGGTGCAGTTCCCGACCGTTTTGGGGGGAGTGGTGCCGGTATTTAATTTGGATGGTTTTAAAGGTGGCGATATACGTTTGACGGGGGATGTACTGGCAGAGATATTTATGGGTTCGATCGCGAAGTGGAACGATGCAAAAATCGTGGCACTTAATCCCGGCAAGAAGCTTCCCGACCAGGCCATTACGGTGGCCCATCGTGCTGACGGTTCGGGCACCACGTTCATCTTTACCGACTATCTGAGTGAGGTGAGTAAGGGATGGGCCGACAAGGTTGGCAAGGGTGCGGCAGTCAAGTGGCCGGCGGCTTCTTCCGTGGGCGGTAAAGGCAATGAGGGTGTGGCCGCAAACGTCTCCCGTGTGAAGGGATCCATTGGTTACGTTGAGTTTGCTTACGCCAAGAAAAACAATATCCCATACGTTCAGATGCAAAATCGTGACGGGCAGTATGTGCGCCCTGATGATGAGACGTTTGCTGCAGCTGCAGCAGGAGCGGACTGGTTCGGTACACCCGGTATGGGCATCTCGTTGGTGAATCAAAAAGGTGCCAAATCATGGCCGATCACCGGGGCCACATTTGTTCTGATGTACAAAAATCCTGCGGACAAGGCAGCGAGCCAAGAGGCTTTAAAATACTTCGACTGGGCGTTTAAAAACGGCAAACAAATGGCAGTGGAACTCGATTACGTAGCCTTGCCCGACAGTTTGACGGCTCAGATTCGTTCAAAGGTCTGGTCTCAAATCGCGAAGTAACCAAGGTTTTTGGAGTCTGTTATGGATATGCTAGGCGCCGACAGTGGCATGCTTGATCAGCGTCGGCTCGAGATGGTTCGGCGCCAGCGTACCCAGGATTTCTTTTTTCACAAGGCCACCATGGGGTTCTCGCTCCTTGTACTGGTGGCCTTGTTGGGCATTTTGGTGTCCTTGTTCATCAGTGCCTGGCCCGCCTTCCAGAAGTTCGGTGTCCAGTTTCTGTGGCGGGTGGAATGGGACATCATTAATGAAGAGTTCGGCGCCGCCATCGCGATCTTTGGCACTCTGGCCAGTTCTGCGATTGCCTTGCTCATTGCCGTGCCGCTCAGTTTTGGGATTGCCTTATTTCTGACCGAAACCTGCCCGGTATGGCTTCGCCGTCCATTGGGTACGGCCGTGGAACTGTTGGCGGCCGTACCGTCCATCATCTACGGCATGTTTGGCCTGTTTATTTTTGCTCCCTTGTTTGCCGAGTACGGACAGCCGGCGCTGCAGTCGACACTGGGGCAGATGCCTCTGATTGGGCCGTTATTCGGCGGAGCGATGAACGGGATTGGCATTCTGGCGGCTGGATTGGTGCTGGCCTTCATGATCCTGCCGTTTATTGCCGCAGTAATGCGGGATGTGTTTGAGATCGTGCCACCGATTCTCCGTGAGTCGGCCTATGGCGTTGGCTGCACGATCTGGGAGGTGGTGCGCTATGTGGTCTTGCCCTATACGCAGCAAGGGGTGATTGGCGGCATTATGCTGGGACTGGGGCGTGCCCTGGGCGAAACCATGGCCGTCACGTTTGTCATTGGAAATTCTCAGCGGATCAGCGCGTCGCTATTTTCGCCGGGATCGTCAATTGCCTCGACATTGGCCAATGAATTCGGTGAAGCGGCGGATTTTCATTTGGCCACCCTATTTGCACTCGGGTTCCTGTTATTTGTCATTACGTTCTTTGTGTTGGCAGCGGCGAAGATTCTGATCATTCGCACCGAGCGGGCCAAAGGCACCAAGACCTGATCGTCACCTGAATATGGAATTCAACCAAAAGCTCTATCGTCGACGGGTGCGCACCAATGCCATCGGGTTGACCCTGTCCATGCTCGCCATGGGGCTCGGGTTATTCGTATTGTTATGGATCTTGTTTGTGTTGTTTGCCAATGGTTTTGCAGCCCTGGACTGGAACATGTTTACCCAGTCCACGCCGGCACCGGGGTCGGAGGGCGGCGGACTGGCCAATGCCATCGTCGGCAGTCTCCTGTTAGTGGGATTAGCCACGCTGTTCAGTACACCGATTGGGGTGTTGGCCGGTGTATATCTGGCGGAGTATGGGGATCGCAGCAAGATCGCAGAGCTCACTCGATTTGTGACGGACATCATGTTGAGTGCCCCATCCATCGTATTGGGGCTCTTTGTTTATGCGATCATCGTGGCGCAGACCAAGCAGTTTTCGGGGTGGGCGGGCACGGTGGCCTTGTCCCTGATCGCGATTCCTGTGGTGCTGCGTACGACCGAGAACATGCTGCGACTTGTGCCTGGAAGTCTGCGCGAAGCGGCCTTTGCCTTGGGGGCGCCACAGTGGAAGGTGGCCACGATGGTCACCCTACGCGCTGCAAAGAGCGGCGTGGTGACCGGTCTGTTGCTGGCCGTGGCCCGGATCAGCGGCGAGACCGCGCCACTCCTGTTTACGGCACTGAATAACCAGTTCTTTTCGACCGACATGTCCAAGCCCATGTCGAACCTTCCGGTGGTGATTTTCCAGTTTGCGATGAGCCCCTATGACAACTGGATTCGTTTGGCCTGGGGTGGGGCGCTCCTGATCACGTTGGCGGTATTGGTGCTCAACATCATTGCACGGGTTTATTTCCGCGAGAAAAAAGCGGGTCGATGAACAAGTTAGCCCACAGTATATAGAACCATAGGCGATGAACGATGAACGATAAGTCCCAGCCGGAATTCAAACCCGCGCTTCAGATCAAGCACCTGAATTTCTTCTATGGAAAGTTTCAGGGCTTAAAGGACGTGAATCTCGATATCGCGGAGCGACGAGTCACGGCCTTTATTGGACCATCAGGATGCGGCAAATCCACGCTGTTGCGCACCTTGAATCGGATGTACAGCCTCTATCCCGGTCAACGGGCCGAAGGGGAGATCAACTTTTATGGCCAGAATATCCTGAGCCCGAAGCAGGATCTGAATCTGTTGCGCGCCCGAATCGGCATGGTCTTTCAAAAGCCAACGCCTTTTCCGATGTCCATCTACGACAACATCGCCTTTGGTGTGCGGTTATATGAGAACTTATCCAAGGGCGAAATGGATTCCCGTGTGGAGTGGGCGTTGACCAAAACTGCGCTCTGGGGGGAAGTGAAAGATAAGCTAAATCAAAGCGGATTGGCACTCTCAGGCGGACAGCAGCAGCGCTTGTGCATTGCACGTTCAGTGGCGGTTAAGCCATCAGTGATTCTTTTGGATGAACCGACCTCGGCACTGGATCCAATTTCGACGGCCAAGGTGGAGGAACTCGTTCATGAGCTCAAAGCCGACTACACCGTGGCCATCGTGACCCACAACATGCAGCAGGCCGCCCGGGTGTCGGACTTTACGGCCTACATGTACCTGGGCGAGATGATCGAATTCGGAAAGACAGATGAAATCTTCATCAAGCCAAAACGCCAGGAAACCGAAGACTACATTACCGGCCGCTTTGGCTAAAACTTAATCGGCCGCAGGCGCCGTTTTGGTGCGCAACAGATTCGGCCGATTCAGCAACACGGACCACACGGCGCCACCGGCCACTTTGGCCAGGAATTGCATCGCTACGATCTGGGGCAATAGGCCGCCGAACGCAATCGTGGGGAATAGCAGGGAGTCGGTTGCCGCACCGGCCATATTGGAGCCGTTGGTGCGCTGAATCCAACTGCGCTTGCGCAGTAACTGATACGTCACGGCATCGACGGTCATGGCGCACACAAAGGCGATGATGCTTGCCATGGCGATCGTGCCGGTCGCGGGATTCAGAAGGTAGGACACCAGTCCGGCCGCGACCACTAATCCACCCATTTTTAAGGCCAGTCGGCGCCCCTGCCAGGCGTCGTGCAGCTTATCGCGCAGGGACAAGTCGAGACCAATCAGAAAAAAAGCATTGATCGGGCTAAACCATGGTCCCAGCCAGGCCACCAACAGGTTGGCGGCCACCAGTGCGGCGATGTAAATCAACGTCAGGTGGGCGGTGGTCATGGGCGGAGGGAATCCGGAAAGCGGTCTAGTATAATCGCGCTCTTCTCGGGGTGTAGCGCAGTCTGGTAGCGCATCTGCTTTGGGAGCAGAGGGTCGGGAGTTCGAATCTCTCCACCCCGACCAGGTTGCAGGAGTGTGAACCCTGGTGTGAGCCTTGAACACCTGCCGGTAGCTCAGTCGGATAGAGCAACAGCCTTCTAAGCTGTAGGTCGGGGGTTCGATTCCCTCCCGGCAGGCCAGTATCGGCGGGAGAGAAAAA
>JACCDI010485720.1_pt1 | contig 25154 bp, 30 predicted proteins | sample 7442791 | NCBI WGS metagenome assembly JACCDI01 (sample SAMN15323434, study PRJNA562643) | freshwater metagenome | isolation source: river surface water | place: USA:Blue River Watershed | collected 2017-08-15
AGCGTCGCCGTTGTCGGCTTTGGCAATGGTGTAGGGCATCAAGTCGATGTCTTTTTGAACTTCTTTTTCGCTGAACTTGCGACCGATCAAACGCTTGACCGCGTACAAGGTGTTGCGTGGGTTGGTCACTGCTTGGCGCTTGGCCGATGCGCCCACCAAAATTTCGCCGTCTTCTTGGTACGCAATGATCGACGGTGTGGTGCGAGCGCCTTCGGCGTTCTCGATCACTTTGGTCGTGTTGCCTTCCATGATGGCCACGCACGAGTTGGTGGTGCCCAAGTCAATACCGATGATTTTTCCCATGTTCTTACTCCAGTAACTTTTAAAAATTCAGATGAAAACTAAATGTGGACAACGGTCCGCATTTCAAGTGTTTATTTCGGTGCAGCCACCGTGACGAGGGCAGGGCGCAAGACGCGCTCGGCGATCAAGTAGCCTTTTTGCAGCACAGTCACCACCGTGTTGGCCTCTTGCTCGGCAGGCACCATGCTGATGGCTTGGTGCTGGGCTGGGTCAAACTTGGCACCAGCCTCTGGGTTGATGGCGATCACTTTGTTGCGCTCCATCGCGCTCACCAGTTGACGCAAGGTGGCTTCGGCACCTTCGCGAATTTGTTCTGGGGTGGCTGTTTGCACAGCCAAACCCGCTTCGAGGCTGTCGAGTACGGGCAGCAAGCTGTCTGCAAAACCCTCGAGCGCAAATTTGCGGGCTTTGGAAACTTCTTCGTCAGCGCGGCGACGGGCGTTTTGGACTTCTGCTTGGCCACGCACGTATTGGTCTTGGAGCTCGGCCACTTTGGCTTGCAGGGCTGATACTTCAGCTTGGGCTGCGGCTAAGGGATCAAGTGGGTCGGCTTCTGTTGCCGCAGTGTCGCCTGCGGGTGCCATGCCTGCCATGTGAGCCGCCAAATGGTCGGCGGCAGAGGGCGCAGCGGTGGAGTCTTTGTTTTCTGTAGGTTCTGACATGCTTTGTAGGGCTTGTTGGACGGAGATTCAGCGCAGCTGAGGGCGGCCAACCCTATTTCAAGAGGGGTTTTGTAAAAAAAGCAGCAAGATAAAGCGGGGTCAAGCCCCGCTTTGTCTGCGGATGCCGCCTAGCAGCATCGCGCAATGGCAGTCCGTGTGGCTGCCTGCGTCTGAGTTGAGCGCGGTTTTATTCGACGCCGAGCAGCTCAACGTCGAACTTCAAGGTGGCATTCGGTGGAATGACGCCACCCGCACCACGCGCACCGTAGCCCAGCTCTGGGGGGATGATGAGAGTACGTTGACCACCAATTTTCATGCCCTGCACACCTTCGTCCCAGCCTTTGATGACCATGCCAGCGCCCAAGGGGAAATCAAAGGGGTCATTGCGATCGCGGCTGGAGTCGAACTTGGCGCCTTGCTCGCCATCTTTGTAGAGCCAACCGGTGTAGTGCACGGTGACGTGTTGGCCGGCGGCCGCTGTTGCGCCGTCGCCCACCACGTGGTCGATGTATTGCAGGCCGGAAGGGGTCGTGTTCATGGCAAATCCTTGAATAAGTCTGATAAATCAATAGCCCTAGAGTGTACCCAGTGGCGTTGTCAGGCCATATGCGTGGGATCGCTTGCGTTTGCGGGATGCATCAAAATCAAGGCTTCGATCACAAGTTTGGAGATGTCTCATATGTCAACACGTCGTTTCTTCGTTTCTCGCTTGGCCATGGCTTGTGTCTTGGTGGGTGGCGTTGTCAGTGCGCAAGCTCAAAGCTACCCTACCAAAACGCTGCGTATCGTTGTGCCGTTTGGCGCTGGTGGCGTGGCGGACCTGACAGCGCGAACCTTGGCGCAGCAAATGTCTGAAAGTTTGGGGCAATCGGTGGTGATTGATAACCGTCCCGGCGCTGGTGGCATCGTGGCGGCCGACTTGGTGGCTAAATCTGATGCTGACGGCCATACGCTTTTGTTGATGTCCAACGCCAATGCGGTAAGTGCAGGTCTTTTCAAATCTTTGCCGTTTGACCCTGTCAAAGACTTCACGCCTGTCTCTTTGATGGGGACGTTCGATTTGGCCATCGTCACCAGCGCCGAGTCGCGGTTTCAAACTTTGCCCGAGCTGTTGACATGGGCCAAAGCCAATCCAGGCAAGCTCAATATTGGCAGTATCAACATTGGCAGCACGCAGCATTTGACGGCTGAGTTGTTTAAGTCTGTGGCGGGTTTGGATGCGCAAGTGGTGCCTTTCAATGGCACACCTGCGGTGATGACGGCTTTGCGTGGTGGCCAAATTGATGTGGCGGTGGAGGTGCTGAGCCCCGTGTTGCCGCAAATCAAGGGTGGTGCATTGCGCGCTTTGGCTGTGACCGGCCAAAAGCGCAGCGCTGCGTTGCCGCAAGTGCCTACGGCCAAAGAGGGCGGTGTGCCTAATTTGGTCTCGTCATCTTGGAACGGTTTGGGTGTGCCTGCTAAAACACCGCAAGCTGTGGTGGAGCGTTTGAACAAAGAAGTCAACGCCGCTTTGCAAAACCCAGCGGTGCGTCAAAAGTTGCTAGATCTTAATGTTGAGCCTCACCCAAGCACGGTGCCCCAAGCGCAAGAGTGGTTGCAAACCGAAATCAAGCGTTGGGGTGATGTGATTCAGCGCGCTGGCATTCAAAAACAATAAAACAAGCGCTTCGATGTTGAACATTCTCACAATCACGGGTCCGATTTATTTGTCCATCGCTGCGGGTTTTGTGGCCACGCGTCGTGGGATGTTCAGCAAGTTGGATGGCCAAGTGCTGGGGCGCTTTGTGTTGAACTTTGCGCTGCCAGCGATGTTGTTCAACACGCTGTCGCAGCGCAACTTTGCTGAAGTCTTGAACCCCAATTACTTGCTGGCCTATGGCATGGGGTCCATGCTTTCTTTTGCCGTTGGGTTTGGCGTGTGGCGGGTGTGGCGTAAGAAGCCACTGACCGAAAGCGGCATGGTGGCAATGGGTGTGAGTTGCTCCAACAGCGGTTATGTGGGTTACCCCATCTTGTTGCAGTTTTTGGGGCCTGCGGCGGGGGTGGGCTTGGCGCTGACGGTATTGATTGAAAACTTGGTGACTATTCCGTTGGCATTGGCCATTGCCGAGAGTGGAGAGACAGCTCATTTGTCTTGGCAACACACCGTGTTACAGAGCTTGAAGAGAATGATCAAGCTGCCCATGATGCAAGCGATTGTGTTGGGCTTTGTGTTTTCCATGTTTGGGATTCATTTGCCAGAAGTGTTGTCAAAGACCGTAAATTTATTTGCTGCATCAACTGCTGCGCTTGCGCTGTTTGTCAACGGGGGCTCTTTGGTGGGCATGCGCGTGTTGGGTTTGATTCAAGAGGTGCGTTGGATTGCGATTGGTAAATTGGTGGTGCATCCGTTGGCTGTGGGGTGCATGCTCATGGTGGTCGGTCCGATTGACCCAAGTCTCAAAATTTCTGCAGTGCTGCTCGCAGGCATGCCCATGTTGGGTATTTATCCTTTGTTGGCGCAACGCCATGGTCAAGAGGGTTTTTGTACCGCGGCCTTGCTGGTGACCACGGTGGCGTCTTTCTTCAGCATCAGTATGATTTTGTGGGCCATGGGCCAGTTGCCTGGCTGGCACGTGTAAACGCGTGAGATGAAAATCAAAGAATCCGAAGTTGAGGTGACCGCCATTCGTGCGCAAGGTGCGGGCGGACAAAACGTCAACAAGGTGTCTAGCGCCATTCACTTGCGCTTTGATGTGATGACGTCTTCGTTGCCAGATGATGTGAAACAGCGTTTGCTGGCGCTACCCGACCACCGCATCACCCAAGACGGTGTGGTGGTGATCAAAGCGCAAGAGCATCGCAGTCAAGATATGAACCGTATCGAAGCGTTTGCGCGTTTACACGACTTGGTGCAAAGCGTGGCTAAGCCACCTAAAAAACGAAAACCCACCAAGCCAACGTATGCCTCACAGCAGCGCCGCTTGGAGAGCAAGAAAAAAGCCTCGGCGATCAAATCGAACCGAGGCCGTGTGGTTTAAGTGTTGCGGATCAGGACACGATGAGTCGTGCACCGCTGGTAGCTGTGGTGGTGATTTCACCTACTTCACACGCATGCGCAAAGCCGTGTTGTGCAAACACAGCCAGTACTTCGTCAACTGTCTCTGGTGTGCATGCAACGAGCAAACCACCGCTGGTTTGAGGGTCGCTGAGTAGCGCTTGGTCAATGGCGTTGCAATCAGTGCTCAATTCAACCTCGTGTCCATAAGCCGACCAGTTACGACCAGATGCGCCCGTGAGCATGCCCTGTTCCGCGAGGTCGCGCACGCCATGCAACAAAGGGACTTGGCTCATGTTCAGCTTGACGGTGTGTTGGCAGCCACGGGCCATTTCGAGGGCGTGGCCCGCCAAACCAAAGCCCGTGACATCGGTCATGGCATGCACCCCTGACAAGGCCGAGAGTGCCGCGCCCGGTGTGTTGAGTTGGGTGGTGTTGGCAATCATTTGTGCATAGCCGTCAGCGCTGAGTGCGTTCTTTTTGAGTGCGGCAGACAGCACACCCACACCGAGTGGTTTGCCCAAAATCAAACGGTCGCCCACACGTGCATCGGCATTTCGTTTGATGCGTTTGGGGTGCACAAGGCCTAAGGCAACCAAGCCATAAATGGGCTCAACCGAATCAACGGTGTGGCCGCCGGCAATCGGGATGCCGGCCTCGCGACACACACTTTGGCCGCCGTCCAAAATTTTGCCAATTGTTTCGGGTGGCAGCACATTCACAGGCATACCCACCAAGGCCAACGCCATGATGGGCGTGCCGCCCATGGCGTACACATCGCTGATGGCGTTGGTGGCGGCAATGCGGCCAAAGTCAAATGGGTCGTCCACGATGGGCATGAAGAAGTCCGTGGTGGCGATCAGCGCTTGCTCGTCGTTGAGCTGATACACGGCCGCATCATCAGCGGTTTCAATACCCACCAGCAACTGAGGTGGGATGGGCATGGCACTGGTGCTTTTGAGAATTTCGCTCAGCACCCCAGGGGCGATCTTGCAGCCGCAGCCACCACCGTGAGAAAGGCTAGTCAGGCGAGGGATGGCAGTGGAGGGTGATGAGCTCATGGCGGACTTTCTTAAATAAGTCTTGAATTTTGCCAGTTACGAGGGCAAACCCATAGCAAGCGCACTTTTTGAATCAAGTAGGCTGTGGTGCATTCAAGAGAGGGAGTTGGCATGCGTTTTCGATGGTGGCTGTTGGCCACATTTTTTCCAATCGTGGCGCAGGCGTCACCGCAGTTGCGTTGCCAATTTGAGGTGAATGCCGAGCGTTTTGAACACAGCTTTAACCTCGTGTCTGATCCTTACACCGTCACCAGCGTGAATTTGGCAGATCGCTTTCGTTTCAAAGCGGTTGTGCTTGGCGACGACACGCGCGTGGACTTGATCAATCTGTACGTGTTTTACCAAACTGAGCGCCAACCCATGATCTTGCAATACACCAAATATGTTGCCCCGCAGGCTCAATCAGCGCCCACGGCGAATGCTTTGACTGGCCGTGTGGCTTTGTACTCCCCGTTCTTAGGCAAAGAGTTGTTGTACGGCTGTGCCTTGCATGAGGTGGCGCAATGACGTCTTTACGCCGCTCAATCTTCAACTTGGTTGCGCTGTGGCTGAGTACCTGGTTGTGCATGAGTCCGGCTAAGGCTCAAACACCCGAGCCTGTGGTGTCTGTGGTTTTTGCCGGCGACATCATGCTCGAAGGCGGGCCAGATCGTGCCATTCGTCGCGGGCGTGATCCTTTCGCGGGTGTGGCGCATTTGTTCAAAGGGGCTGACATTCGCTTAGGCAATTTGGAGTGCGTGGTGGCCACGGTGGGGTCGGCCGAGCCTGAAAAACCCAATGTATTCAGAGTCCATCCGCGTGGGTTGAAGTATGTCAAGCGCCACTTGGATGCGGTCGGGTTGGCCAACAACCATTCGGGCGACTATGGACCCCAAGCGTTTGCGCAGATGTTGGGTTTGCTCAAGCAGTCAGGCTTGGGCTATTACGGTGGCGGCCTAGACTTGAAAGAAGCGCACAAGCCACTCATCCTTGAGCGCCAAGGCTTACGCATTGCCATTCTTGGCTATGACGAGTTTCAACCGCGAAACTTTGAGGCAGACCATGACCGACCCGGCGTGGCGTGGAGTGAAGACGAGCAAGTGGTGCGCGACATCCAAGATGCACGTCGTGTGTGGAAGGCCGATGTGGTGATTCCTGTGATGCATTGGGGCTGGGAAGAACCAATTGCCAATGCCCGTCAACGCGCCTTGGCGAGGTTGATGATCGATGCCGGTGCAGATGCCGTGATTGGCGGCCACCCACACCAGCTGCAAGACACCGACCAATACAAAGCCAAGCCTATTTTTTACAGCTTGGGTAACTTTGTATTTGAAGGCTTTCCAGACAAAGTCAACAACATCGCTTGGGTGGTGCGCTTGTCGGTGGATCGTCAGGGAGTGCGTGGATGGCAAGCCCATCAGGTCAACATCGACAGCGAGGGCTTGCCGCACGCGGCCAAGCGAGCGATGCAAGAAGTTAAATTACGCTGACTTGTGTAGCCAAGACTCGCAAGCATTGATCTTCTTCACCTCAGGGTAATGCTCCATGCGTTGGAGTTTGCGCATGAACGCAGAGGCTTGAAAGTATTTGAGCCCACAGCGCAGCTCCGTGCTTGATGAATATGACGGCATCACGTAGTAACAAGTTTCGCAGCTCAGTGATTCTTGCGGTTGTATCGGCTGATCAGTCATGTGGGTGAAATCAACGAGGGGGTCGTCTGTAGAATATACGTGACCCACTTAAAGTTTGCATCGTCCGCGGCGCTCAAGTCAGCCCAATGTAGGGCAGCAAACAATCTTGGTCCTGCTGCGCATGACACGTTGTGCACTTTATCGATGGCGAGAGCTTTGCGAACTGGATTGATCGCCTCGCATCTTTTGAACAGTTCACATTTGCTTGATTCAAGTCATTCATTTCGCAGGTACAAGCGTCTGGAGCCACTTTGTCGCAGGCAAGTTCCACCGAGCTTGGATGACTTGAGCTTGTTGCTCTAGCGCACTTGCTTCAATTAGAGGTGGGCGACGAAACGCAAGCACGATGGTGTTACCCGCCGATGTGGGGCTAAAAGCCCAAACTGCATCTTCACCAAACGCCGATTGAATTTTCTGCAAGCTTGTAAAAAAGCTCATGTCGCGACCAAAGAGGTTGACGGTCATGCAGCCTCGCTCTGTGAGCAAGTTGCGGCAATTGGCATAAAACTCAGACGTGTCAATGACTGGCTGTGCGGCCTCTTGGTCGTACAGGTCGACTTGCAATGCATCTATCGCGCCTTGCCATTGAGCGTTCGCGGCAGCATCGCTCGCATCGCCTAAAAGCACATTGAGTTTGGCACTGTTCTCGGGTAATTTGAACCAGCGTTTGCATGTGTCAATCACTTGAGGATTCAACTCAACGGCAGTCGTTTGCATGTCTAGATGGTGACGGCAAAACTTGGTCAAAGAGGCGGCACCTAAGCCCAGTTGCATGGCGTGCATATGTTTGAGTTCATCTAAATCGATAAACAATAGCCAAGCCATCATCCGCTGCACATAGTCGAGATGAATGTCGTAAGGCGAACTGATTCGCATGGATCCCTGTACAGCTGGGGTGCCCAAATGCAAAAAGCGCATATCGCCGTAATCGGCAAATGTGACTACAGGTAAATTGCCGTGGGGTTGCTGACCGTTTCCACCGCCGAACGTGCGAGCTTGCTTTTTGGCCAATAACATCCCTGCGCCGATTGCCAGAATGCAGGCGAGCAATACTAAGGCCATGTCAATCGGCGTGAAGGCCGCGTCGATATCGTTTAAAAAGTCCATGAATCAGCCCCGACGAATAAGAAAAAGCCCCTGCACTCACGTGCAGGGGCTTTACTTTATTGGCTCCTCAACCTGGGCTCGAACCAGGGACCTACGGATTAACAGAAAACAGTGTTCTTTAGAGTTCATTGTCTTATGGGCTTCGTAGCGAGGAATTAGTTGATGTGCGATAAAGTGTGTAATTGATGTTATTTCATCGCGTGCCAGAGCCGTCCAGCTCTGGACGGTCGAGGTTCTCTGGACGCTTGATGCATTCTAGACGGTAGAGGGGTGTCCAGAATCTGGACGCTCGCGTTGCTCTGGACGGGGCTGGGGCGTCAAGAATCTTGACGTTGAAGGCTATAGATTGGACAACCCTACAGTGACAAATTTGGATTTTGATTCGCGAATATCAGGATCAAAGATATTCTTGTGTGAATTCGCACACAGAAAAAAATGCATAAGCATTTAGCCTGCTCCTCTTTTAATCGAGGAGCAGATGATGATTCAAAACATACTTGTTGAAAGCGCAAAAAAAAACCTTTTGCAGAAAGATATTCCTCTGTGCTTGGAGTTGCCAGATGGGCGTCAAATCAATGGTGGAATGCGTGCCACAAAACTACCTAAATTGACTTTAAAAAATTGGAGATCTCTGAGAGACTTAATTGCCGGTGAGATAGGTGTAATTGGTACAGATTTGGTTGAAGGTCGAGTCCAATTTGATGGTTCTATGCGTCAACTCATGGACGTTGCTAAAAAGATTTTGCCTAGTGAGCTGCACTATTTAGATAGGGGAATGCTGGCTAGATTCATTGAGTTTAGTTTGTATAAATGGCGCAGTCAATTTCTTCACAGCCGCGCTAAAGATTCTGCTCAGATTCAATCGCACTATGACATTTCGGATGCTTTTTATACGTTATGGCTTGATCCACAACGCGTTTATTCTTGTGCCTATTTCTCAGAAACTCATATGTCTCTCGCACAAGCGCAAGAAGCAAAACTTGATTTGATTTGCCGCAAGCTCATGCTCAAGCCTGGTGATCGATTTTTAGACATTGGCATGGGCTGGGGCGCCTTATTACTATGGGCGGCTCAGCACTATGGCGTGGATGCAACGGGCATCACATTGTCAAAGAACCAATACTTTTATGTGCACGAGAAAATTAAAGAAAAAAATTTAACCAGTCGCGTCCGAATTCAGTTACTAGATTACAGAGATGTGGATGAGTCTGTTCCATACGACAAAGTAGCCTCTGTCGGGATGTTCGAGCATGTCGGACATGTCCACATGGACCTTTATTTTTCAAAAATATGGCGCTTGATGAGGCCCGGTGGTATGTTGCTTAATCACGGCATCGCTGCAGGTTGGGTAGGGTGCAGAGAAGTGGGGTTGAGTATGGGAGAGTTTATTGAGGAATATATTTTTCCGGGTGGCGAACTCTTGCACGTGAGTGAGGTAGTGCATCACATCACTAAAGCCAAATTAGAGTTGGTCGATCTTGAAAATTTAAGGCCTCACTATGCCAAGACGTTGTGGGCATGGTCTGATCGATTGGAAAGTCATCTGAAGGAGGCTAAAAATATTTTGCTGAAAAACCATCCAGAAGACGCCGAAAAAATAGTCCAAGCTTATCGCCTTTATTTGTCAGGATGTGCGGTTGGATTCGAGAGAGGGTGGACTAGTCTTTATCAAATGCTCGCCATCAGAAGCGATGCCATCTCAGATTACCCATTCACACGCAACCATATCTATGGGCAGCAAAAAACTGAAAGAGAGCTCTCAGTTTTAGGTCGATGTTTGGTAGTTGATGAGTCTTATCAATGATATGCATTCATCAATGCGTATGGTTATGTGAGGTGACGAACAGATCTTTGATTTTTTAAAGCGCATCATCAAAGTGCGGGTGGAGAAGTGGTTGGTTCGATTGAGCTTGGGTCTGTAGGCGCCGGGGTCGCATAGCGAATCAATGATGTGTTCAATGGCTGAGTTGTTACGCTGAGTCATTTGACGTTAACCAGAAAGCAAACTTTCTGACATGGTTGATCACTGCCGATTCATGTCAGTGCTTTCATGCTCAGGCTGAGTCAACGCTGCTTCTTCACTCGCCTTTTTGAATCATTGACTTGCTTGAGGATGTACGCATGAAAACAGATCAACAACTTGAGACTGAAGTTTTTAAAGAAATGGAAGTGTGTCCATATTTGAAACCTGACAATTTGTCGATAGGTGTTAAAGATGGTGTCGTCACACTGTCCGGTCAAGTGGGTAGCTTGAAAGAAAAATGGGCAGCAGAAGAAGCTGCTTGGAAAGTTTCAGGCGTGCGCGCAATCGCTGTGAATATTGATGTGAATTTATTGAATAAAGATCAGCTCACCGATACAGAGTTGGCGCAGCGTGTGGTGAATTTGATTGACATGATGCATCCCTTGCATTCGTACAGTATTGATGTGACGGTTGAAAATGGTGAGTTGACGCTATCAGGCGCGGTGGATTGGAATTACCAAATACAGCATCTAACGGCCATGCTGCGAGAGATTCGGGGAATTCGAAAAATTCATTGTGGTTTACGCATTAAACCCAATATGCAGCCCGTAGATGTCAAAGCAAGAATTGAATCATCACTCCGACGTTTGCTAGACAAGGAGTGCGGTGCGATCAATGTCAGTGTCATCGATGGACGTATTGTGATTAGCGGTTATGTCACCAATCGGCATCACAAGCAAGAAGTGGTCGAAGTTGCATGGGCTATTCCCGGTGTCACATATGTCGAAGACCATTTGGTTGTTGACCCTTTCGTTGTACCTTGATTTCATATCGCTGCGGAGAAACGAACATTGCGTGTCTGACATTAAGGCACTAGCAGCAGTCACTTAAGCCGCATAGTGGTAATGAATCTGTGTGCTACATCAGCAAAACCTCACAGTGCCTCTGGTCTGTCCACGATAAAGCAAAGTGGTGTGAGCGCTACCCTGTGCAACCACTAGTCCGTCCCTTCTCTGGAGGAAATGACAAAAGGCTTTCTGTCATTTCCGTCAGGTTGTGAAAAGATTTGACTCAATGCTTTCCGTGTTGCTGAACTGATTGGGTTTTTCCCGTGTGATTGGCAATAGAGCTTTTCGCGATGTTGGCTGATTTTTCTGCCGTCAAATGGGCAGAGTCCAACATCAGTGCGGTAATGTCCATGAACGATTTCAAGAAATCGTTCGATGATGTCTGATGAGAGGAAGCATACCCATTGCCGTTCTGACTGATGGACTCGCTCAGGTTCTTTCCGTTTTTGAGCATGCTTTTTTGGATTTGACTTAGTAGCCGCATATTTTCTTTTTGGCCTTCTAGCACTAGATCCACCATATGTGCAAAGTATTGATTGCATTGGTCGCGAATTTCAGAAATTGATTGATGCGTATCAGAAATCTGGTCATGTGTTTTTTTAGATGTAGGGGCAGGGTTTGACATAGAGAGCTTTCAATGGAGTGAGGGTGATGAAGGGCGTTTGATGTATTTCATTAATAAAAGCGCATTCCCAATGAGAATCCAATACCTTGAACACCCACGCCATCTTTATGAAGGTAATTGGTGTAATCCAGTTGCCCGTAAACATCCGCGGTGAATTTTGTTTGAGCGCCGATCGCGTAAGACCAATCCGAAATAGATTTTTCGCCACTGGCAGAAGAGGTCACGTTAGAGCGTCCGTAGCCAACACGTGCAAATACATCCGTGTTGTCGTTGATGCTGATTTGCGGCTTCAGTGATATGCCGTAGTGATTTGACTTTGCATCGAAATTAGGCTGATTATCTGAATTGACCGTGAATGCATACATGCCTTCTACCGATAAATTGCGGTTCAATGTTTTTCCCATAATCAAACGCATGGCGTTGGGGCTGTAGGTTTGCCCGTTTTCTTTGAGTTCCATGGCTGACAAACTGGCCTCGGCGTAGTAGTCAGTGGCTATGGGGTAAAAGTTTTGCGCGTTGGCTGACGTTAGACATGCTGTTGTCAAAGATAACGCAACGAGGGGAGCGAGGTATTTCATAAAACATCCTTTGAATGAGAGGACGTTCATCTTCTTGCGCATAGCTGCCAATGTCTGTGCGTTGTGCCACATATGTGTGCCAACAATTGCTTCTTCAATGTGTGGCATCAGACCGTTATCAATGAAGCTGAATGGATAACCTCATCTCATGTCGTCATGCAGATCATAGGACTGCTAAATCAGTAAAGGGCTGCTCATGATTCGCGGTTTGAATATGGAGGAGGTTAAGCGTCGAAGAGCAGCCTACGGGCCCAACACTTTCTGGTCAAAGTCGCGCAAAGGGTGGTGGTCTAAGGCCCGCAGCATACTTGAGCAGCCAATGTTTTTGTTATTGCTGCTGGCTGCGCTCATCTACTTGGCATTCGGAGATTTAGAAGACGGTCTTGCGTTGTTCGTGGTTGTCTTGGTGGTCATCGTTCTGACTTTCATTCAAGAGAGAAATTCTCAAAAAGCGCTTGACGCGCTGCGTGACATGGCGCAGCCGTATGCAACGGTCCTCAGAGATGGGGCTTTGCACCGAGTGGCGGTGAAAGACATTGTGTTAGGCGATGTGCTCTGCCTTAGCGAGGGGCAGCAAGTCGGCGCTGATGCTCGTTTAGTCGAGGCCGACTATATGGAAATTGATGAATCGCTAATGACAGGTGAATCTGCTGCAGTGATTAAGGCCGTGGGCGAGCAGGTTTTAGCCGGCACCTGCGTGATTCATGGTGAGGGATTGGCTCGTGTGACTGGCATAGGACGTGACAGTGCCATGGGAAAAATGGATGAGGCTTTGCAACACATACGGCAAACCATGTCCCCAGTGCAACAACAAACAACCCGATTGATTCAGGCCTTGGCACGCGTTGTTTTGATCGTTTGCACGCTCATGTGGTTTGTACAGGGGTGGTTGTATGGCAATTGGTTAGGTGGATTTTTGGCCGCCGTTGTGCTGGCAATGAGTTTATTGCCCGAGGAATACGCTGTTGTCCTTTCCATTTTTCCTGCATTGGGGGCCAAGCGCTTAGCCGCACAAGGCGTTCTAACCACTCATCTCCAAGCTATCGAGACATTGGGTGCATGCACGGTCATTTGTACCGATAAGACAGGCACGTTGACCCAAAACCATATGACGCCAGAAGTCATCGTGGTTGAAACAAGCGCTGGCATTCAAAGCTTGAATGTGCAAGTGGGTGTGACAGAGCAAGATTCGCCTTTTGGAGGCGTTCTGCGTGCGGCAGCTCTGGCTAGTTCCGAAAAGTCATTGGATGCCATGGATGTGTCATTGCGTCAAATGATGCTGAAAAATGTCGCTGCAGATGGGCAATTACTTCAATCGTTTCCATTGCATCACAACTTTCGCGTCATAGCTCAAACGTGGCGTTGGGAGACGGCTTCTGACGTGAACATCATTTGCATCGCGGCAAAGGGAGCACCAGAAGATGTGATGAAGTTGTGTCAGATGTCGACTCAAGAAGCAGCGTCTTGGGCTACGCAAGTCGATGACATGGCGCATCGCGGCTTACGTGTTATTGCGGTAGCGAAGTGTGACAACATAGAAACACCAATTGTCGAAAATCTCACTGACTATGAGTTTCAATGGCTCGGCTTGATTGGTTTTCGAGATCCACTGAGAACACAAATCCCTGACGCTTTTCGAGCCTGTGAGCAAGCTGGCATTCGAGTGGTAATGATCACAGGTGATCACCCTAATACTGCATTGGCAATTGCAAGAAAAGCTGGATTGGTAGAAAAATCTTGTGTGCTAGGTGATTCGCTACAAGATATGACGCCACAGGCTACGGTCGAATGTGTGCGTACATGTTCAGTTTTTGCACGTGTCAGCCCACTGATGAAAGTCAAAATCGTTCAGGCATTGCAAGCAGACCAGCAAATTGTTGCAATGATAGGGGATGGTGTGAACGATGTGGTTGCTTTACGAGCTGCGAATGTGTCCGTTGCCATGGGGATGCGTGGCACAGATGTAGCCCGTCGTACCGCCGATTTAATTTTGCTCAACGACAGCTTTGCCTCACTTATCAGTGGCATTCGGTTAGGACGCAGCATTTTTATGAACATGCAAAAGTCAATGTCATATTTGTTGGCGGTTCACATGCCCATTGCGGCTTTAGCCATGCTTCCCATGATTTTCAATAGCCCCAGCTTGTTGTTGCCCCTGCATATGGCGTGTCTTGAGCTTGTCATTGATCCTGCATGTTCGGTGGTGTTTGAAAATGAGCCTCCTGGTGCAACTGTCATGACAACGCCTCCACGCAATATCAAAGGTCATGTGTTGGGTCGATTGCAAATTCAAATTGCCCTTGGTCGAGGACTTTTTGCATTACTCATGGTGGCCATAAGCTACGTGTATGCGATCAGTCAAACGGATGAGACGACTGTTCATCGCACCATCGTTTTTGTCACTTTATTGATTGGCAACGTGATGTTAATGATCAGCTATCGTCAACATGAAGCAATATCGGAATCTAGTTGGATATCGAATTTACGCATGTGGATTCTGATCGTCGCAGCTATTGTGATTATGTTGTGCGCTGTATATTGGCCGATGTTTGCTGATGCGTTCAAGTTTGTTCCGCTTGGCTTCACCGACTTTTTATTGGCTAGTTGCTTCGGTGTTCTCACTGGCGCTGTGCGATTTTTCGTAAAACCCTAAACACTATTTTTTTTCGTTGTTACGTTCTCTGGCGCGTCTGGCAAACTCACTGGCTGCTTGTGACATCTTGATCGCGTGAGCAGCAGATTCGGTAGCCATTTGTGTTGCGTAGGCTGCTGTGGCAGAGGCCTGCGTACACGCATCTTCTGCGTGTTGGGCCAAAGAAATCGCAGCAGCAGCAGCAGCAGCAGCAGCAGCAGCTGCCGCCTCCATTGCGGCTTCAGCGGATTCATTCGCAGCTTGTGCCGCGTTCTCTGCAGCTGCGACAATGTCGGAGTTGGCGGCAAGCTTGGCTGTCTCAGCGCAGAACGAAGCTGATTTGGCCGCTCTTTCTGCCGCATTAGCAGCACGTGTGGCCGCTTCTGACGAGGTAAGTGTGAGCTGTTTAAGTGAAATTAGATTTTCGGTGTACTTTGCGTTCAATGAATGAAAGTTCTCTTTGAGAATTCGAACCTCTTCTTGAAGTGCACTCAGTGCTAGCTTTATTTCGGGCATGTCAGTATTCATGGTGCACTGCTGATGGGGTTAGCAGCAAATAATAGCCGATCAGTTTCATTTTTAACGATGCGATAGCACTCGCACGAAGATGTCATAAGCCCTTGTCGGTTTTTAACGGAAATATTGCCTCTGGTGTATTGAATGTCACCACGACTTTGCAGATGCTGTGCTGCTTGTGTCACGCCTTCACGTCTGACTCCTAAACTCTTAGCAATGAGCTCATGCGTAAACGCAAGGTCATTACCCATGATGCGGTCGAGGTTAACTAATAAAACACGAGCTAGTTGTTGCGTTATGGAATGTCGTCGGTTACATACAGCGGTTTGTGCGGTGTAGAGCATCAAAAGTTGCATGTATTGAAGAATTTGTCGACGGAATGAGGAGGAGTGATTGAATTCATCTTCAGCAAAGTCGACATCAGCGCGGTAAGCGACCCCCTTGGATATCACGGTTGATTGTGAAACAGTGGCTGAATTGCCTGTGAAGATGAATGTGCCTGTCATGCCTTCATTTCCAACCTCTGCGAATTCGGCTGAGTTCCCGTCTTCAAAATCGTATTGCACAGAAATGATGCACGAGGCTGGTAGGTAGATGAACTTTTCTGTTCTTCCTGCCTGGTGGATGATATGGTTGATTTCTAATTCAACCGGTGTGAGAAAACGTTTCCAGCGTTCCCAATCGCCATGCGCTAAACCTGCCAAGATCGCATTACTTTGTTTCAAAATGCTTAGAGATTCATGTGACATGGCGTGATCTATCTGTTGTTTGATGAGGAGTGATACGAAGAGGCGGAAGTTTGATTTCCCCTAATATGTGCAGAACTTGTTCGACAGGTAAGCGCAGCCAGCCGACCAAGTCGCAAGGGTCGAACGCTGCATAACACTGCGGCATACCTTGACCAAGGCGTATTCCTAGTGTTTGAAGTTGCATATCCATATTGCGTGTGAGCAAGCAAAAGCTCAGTACAGGCGTGCCGTTATCCAAGATCCATTCACTCCAGATGCCAGCTAAATGCAAAGGCGAGTCATCTATGTGTTGTATGCGAACAGTATGTTCACGACCGTTTTTCCAAACAGTACCTAAAAAGTAGGAGACCGATAGCCAACAAAACTGCGCTTGTTGTAATGCGCTGCGATAAGCGGGTTTGTTGGCTATGGCAGTGACATGAACGACGCAGTTTTGAGTTGCCGAACGCGCGTCACATGCCCAAGAGGGAATCAGGCCAAACAGAGCTGCTTCAGGTGACTTAACAGTTGCGTGATGATGGTGGAGGTTGCAGCGATGAATCAGGCATGAGTCGCCAGGTCCTGCTAGTTGAATGTGCGAGATGCATTTCACAGATGAAGAAGTTGCAACATCACGCTCAAATGGCATGAGTCGCAATGCATTAGCAGATAACAGCGTAGGCAATACTGCATCGTGTGTATGTGGACTTATCGAGAGCATAAGTCCACCTTCGTACGTAATTTTGAATTGGCATTTTCAAGATCTGAAATTCTTTGGAGGTAGTTCACCAAGATGCCCATGGTGAACAAATCGAGTGCATAGTCACGCCTAATTTGTGCTGCCTTTTGCAGGGTATTGATCCAGCCGTTAGGTACGCATAAGCTGCCTGCATCTGACTCTAGCAGAGGAATGATGTCGTATTCCAATAGCTCAGCCAGCTCTTCTGGGCTTAGGTCGCAACAGGTGGCGACTTCGTTAAGTTCGATGTATTGCGAGGATTGCATATTTGTCTCCTTCGCAAAAATTGTGAATCATTAGTAATTGATGATGTGTGCTGTGTCGCACACAAAGCAAAATAGCTTGATATGTGTTTGTATGCGACCGAACTTTTGAATTTTTCTTCAGCAATTAAGTTTGATGAATGGAATCAGGAGTATGAAATGGCAGATAGTTCGGAAGTTCTAAGTTCTTCGCGCCGGTGTTCAGTTATCGAGGCAGCAATTAACCATGCGCTTCGCAAAACATTACATATGTGGTGGGGCCTTGTGAATGTAGAAGTCAACGATGATGGCGTGCTATTGACTGGGTACGTGCAAGGCCGACAAAAAAAGCAAGAGATATTGACAGCGATCAGCGCAATCGAGGGTGTCGGCCAGGTTGTCGATGAACTGACGATTGTTGACACGATATCTTGAGCATCGATTGACTTGTGTGGGAAGTCGCACAAATTCTTAATGTGCTTAGTGACAACATACAGCCTCTTCATTATGAGGTGTCGTCATGGCTCATGCACTCGTTCCTAGGTATCCATTGATTACTGATGAAGAGATGCGTGCGTTGATGCGTGATGACGTCGCTAACGAAACGCAAGAAAAACCAATTGAAATCGTTTTAGCAGATCCTCATCCTGTAGTACTTGATGGTTTGAGGCAGACCTTTGAACGCACTCCGGAATTCCATGTGAAAACATGTGTTCACGATGGCGCTGCTGCATGGCGAGAAATTTTGAAATTTCAACCCGATATTGTGGTGATGGAGCTGACGCTGAGTGAAAAAGACAGCCTGAGCTTGATACGCGACCTTAAAGAAGAAAAGCTCAAAACACTACCCGTGGTATTTACGCAAGCCAACATATTTGATGTGTGGGGCGTGATGGCAGTCGGAGTGAATGGCTTGGTGTCTAAGTTCAAACCCAAGGAGATATTGATGCAATGCATTCGAGAAGTTCACCAAGGTCAAAGGTGGTTAGATGATGAATATTCGGTTTGTGAGTGGCTTCAAGAAGACGCACCATTAACCCGTTCGGTATTTGAGCGATTGCTGACTCTGCGAGAGTTATCGATTGTTCAATTGGTTTTACGTGGTCGATCTAACCGAGAGATCGCCAATACATTTGCAATAGCTGAAGGCACGGTAAAAGTTCACCTTAAGCACATCTACCGAAAACTGAAATGTCAAGATCGGATCGACTTACTATCCAAAATGCAGCGTGATGTTTGACAAAGAGGAAATCATGACGCGTCACGTCTATGTGAGTTTGCGCAGTGGCTTGATACAGCAGGGCGTGCAAAGCTACTTGTGCAGCCATTCTATGCAATGTGTCTCTGATCGTAGTTATGTAAGCGGGATGCCCGTCGATGTCTGCCTGACCGATGATGTGGCTACGATTGACAAATTTTCTGAGCAAAAAATTCCAATCGTCTTGTGCAAAGACTTTAGCAATCGAGGCGATGTGTTGAGATCGCTTAAATGCGGAGTCAATGCGTGCGTTTCAGTCTGGGCAAGTTTTAGACATTTGGAGCTCGCCATTGATGCGGTATGCGTTGGGCAGTCTTACCTTTGTCCAGAAGTGTCAGCGGTGATGTGCCAATCGGTTGGTCAGTGTGCCAAACATTTGACGCCGCGAGAGGAAGATGTGATCGATTGGATTGCATGTGGCTTGTCGTCCAAGCAAATCGCCCGCAAGCTGAGCGTCTCACCCAACACCGTGGAAACACATCGTCGCAACATCATGCAAAAAATTGGTGCGCACAAGATTGCTGAAGTTACGCGTCATGCAATCAACTTAAGGAGTGGTTTATGAGTCAGGACGTGCAACATCATGCTGATGACATTCACCTCGATCCCGTAATGCTTTGTTGGGTCGATCTGCTGCGAAGTCATTCATATCTTTCTCTGGTGATTTACCAAGAAAAATTTTCAGATCTCTACGATGTTAAAAATCCTATGTTGGTTCAAGGTATTTTGTTGAACTTGTGGATTGACCAAATCTATAACCAAACTAACTTTATATGTGGTGCAGGCAATATCGCTTTGATGTTTTTGCGTCGCCACAGTCTTATGCCGTGTGGCGCTCTAGAGGAAGAAGTCTATGGTGTTCTTTCTTGATGATGCCATAGCATTCGCAGGTATTTCGCAATAGAGCGGGTCTGTCAAGAACTTGAATATGTCCGCGAGAGTATGAAATTGCACCCATTCGCTCTAAGCGTTTGGCAGCCTCGCTCACACCTTCACGGCGTACACCCATGGAGCGTGAAATCAAGTCGTGCGTGAGCGTTAAGTCATCGCCTGCAACGCGGTCAAGTTGCAGCAATAGCATGCGGCATAACTGCTGATCAATAGTGTGACGCCGATTGCACACGGCAAGCTGTGAGGCATGCGTCATCAATATTTGCATGTAGTGCAAGATCATTTTGCGAAAATTTCCGCAAGAGTTAAACTCATTGACCATCCAATACGAAGGAATTCGATAAGCGATTCCATTTGCAATGACGACAGCTTTGCTTGAGGTCGATGCGCTGCCCATGAAAATAAATACGCCGGCCATTCCTTCGTTACCCATTTGCGCAAATTCTGCTGATTTGCCGTCTTCAAAATCGTATTGCTGCGAAATGATTCCACTCAATGGAAAGTAAGCATGCTGAATCGGTTGTCCTGCATCAAAGAGAATATTGCCGGCTTTGAGTTGAACAACTTCAATTTGATACTTCCATCGTTCCCAATCGTTGTCATTTAAGCCTGAAGTGAGTCGATTGCCGTGCTTGATTAAAAACGATTTCGTGCGCTGCATGTCTTAATTCCGTATGAAAGCAAGGACGAAATTTAGGCTTTATGAAAAAATTTTTCAGTCTGACATCGCACATAAGAGCGAAGTAAATATTGGCTTTTAGGAAAAAAGAAGAAGAGCTTTTCGGATAAAAAATGTACCGATGCATGCGAAGAATAAACTCAGAGCAGCCAACGATGCAATGAAGTGATCTTGCCCGCATGTCTGAATCACCCATACAGAAAATCCAATTAATCCAAGAGTGATGCAAACAAAGCCAAACGCAAAGACAAAAAGGAACATGAGAATTCTTTTTCGAAAATTCTCAATCCTTTTTGCAACATGTAGACACTCCAATTCAAAAAGGGTAGCCAAAAGGCTACCCCATCCTTTTTCGAGTGTGAAACACTGAATCAGACTTTCAAGCATCTGGTCGCCGTCGCTCAGCGACGCTTGATTAATAAGCCCAACAAAAGACCAATGCCGGCAGAAATGCCCAGCGTGCGCATGGGGTGAGACTGAACATAAGCTTCTGTTTTTTGAGCCGCGTCACGAATTTTTTCACTTGAGTGGAACTCCATGTGGTGCAGCTGGTTCATCGCGCGATTGAGTTTTTCAGAGAGTGTGCTTTTCAATTCATCTGAGTTTGCTTTGCACTCTCTGGATTTCGATTGAGCAAGTGCTTGTGCGTCGTGAACTACTGCTCTGAGGTCATGGATGAGTTGATTTTTTTGGGCTTCGAAATTTTCAGACATGGATATCTCCTTAAAAAAATCCATTCTGAAATTCACAAACGCAACTGTCTGTTCGCTGGCCCACATGTGCTTTTATACCTCCTAAGAGGTAGCTGATTTATAGGATTGCGAGCGCAAGAAGCTTTCATGACACTGAGCCTGGACATGTACTAAAGCGCATTGAAATGAGCGGATGCGAGTTTGAATGTGGTTGTGCTGTCTATGTGGTTGCTGACACATTCCGCGTCAGTGACATGACTTTTTAATTAAGGAAATCATCATGAAAAAATCTGCTTCAACAATGATCGGTGTGGCCACACTCTGCTTGGCTTCGTTTGCTTTTGCCAACGGTAACGGTAACGGTAACGGTGGACAACCTCAAATCCAAACAGATCCAACACTGCAGGCCACTGTTCTGGTCAATACGGCTGTTGTCAACTCGGCATTTGGATCAAACGGCACCGCTCAGCAAAACCTTGCTTCCAATGTCGGTAGCTTTAGCTCTAACGCGACAACACTTCAACTCGCTGCCATCAAAGATTCTGTGGTCATGAACGCGGGTGCAGGTGGTCAGGCAAATCAAAACATTGCTTCCAATGTTGGCGAAGACGGTTTACACACTTCGACCTATCAAGTGGCTTTGATTAAAAATTCTGCCGTTATTAATAAAGCATCTTGGGGTGGCAAAGCTTTACAAAACTTGTCATCGAACAGCAACTGCTTGACTTGCCAATAAGTTTTTATAACTGACTGGGGCAACTAGGCTTAACCCTGTGTTGCCCCTTTTTTTGCTATCTGGAGATGCCTGTGCTTGACTTCAAATGTGTGACTGCAATGTGCGGTCTGAGCTTGTGGTGTGTCATATCTGTAGCTCAGCCGGTTCCTGGCGAAGACCCTGTGGTACTTAATCAAAAAGTCCAGAGCAACATGCTGCCATTTAATTCATCAGTTCAATCGGTTCAGTCAAACAACGCTGAGATGCCTGCATGGATGGATGCCAAATTGGCCCGATTTCAAGCCAAGGCTTTTGCTGCAGATACAACCGGTGTTTTAACAGACGAAAGCGTTGTGACCACCGTTGCTCAAAATGGTTTGCGGAAAGTTTGCTCGCAAGACCTTGGTAGTAACACTACAAGCACTGCCAGTGGCGCATTCAATCGTTATGGCCCTAAGCCTGATGTGCAGGTTGTGGTCCTACGAGGTGATTTAGTCAATATCTGCCGCTGAGTCGGTCCTGTTCAAAGGTTTCATTATGTTTAACTTTCGTCAAGCCTCTCAGGCTGTGTCGGCTGCGCGTGCTTATGCGCGCGTCTTAGGGTGTGTGAGTGTGGTGATGTTGTCTGCGTGTAGCACCCCAATGGATCCACGCAAAGATGCTCTTTTTCAAAGCTATGCGCCGATCGCAGACCGACCGAGTGTGCGGCCTGTGCGGGCGATGTCTAGTTTTTCTGACTCTCTTCAATGCATGGATCAACTCATGCGTGAGGCGCAGGTGCCTACGACCTTGGTGACCAGCAAACAAATTCCTGACTTTTCAACACGTGCCCCTGTCGCTACCAAAGAAATGGTGGTAACTGCCTTATCGCAAATGTCTCGCGTTAGCAATGTTTTTCGCTACGTTGATTACGAAGTGGACTTGGTTCGACAAGACACTGTGCAAAACCTAACGAACATTTTGCTAAACAACAACCAAGTTCAATTGCAGCGACCAGCGCTGTATTTCTCGGGTGCAATTTCTTATGTAGACCAAAACGTGATAAATAACCGAGGCAACGTAGGCACATCAGCGAGTCGGTTAGAAACGGGGTACAGCAAAAATCGCAACGCGACGGTGGTTGCGCTGGAACTTCATTTGGGCGACTTTCGTACAAGAACTTTGATTCCAGGTATGGACTCAGCTAACGAGGTCATTATTGGAAACGGGGGGGAGGGTTTAGATCTGGCCGGCCGCATTGGCGAATACGGTTGGCAATTCAATGTGGGTAAAGACTATGCGCAAGGTTCGGGCGCCGCCGTTCGAACTTTAGTGGAGTTGGCCGTTATTGAGCTGACCGGTAAGTGGGCGCGTGTGCCATATTGGCAGTGTTTAACCATGGAGCAAACACATCCTAACTTCCAACGCCAATTACGTGACTGGTATGACGAGGGTGCTGACAGCGTTCATCAAGGCTTAGTGAAACAGTCGCTTGTGTCAAAAGGCTACTTAAGTAAAACACTCTTGTCTGACGAAAACCCAACCTCTGCATTTCGGGCCGCGATTGCACGATTCCAGTCTGACCAAGGCATGGTTGTGAATGGTGTTGTCGACTTTGCCACCTACGAACGCGCGCTTCGTAATTTCGTTTCGTTGGACGACAAAGGTAATTTGGTCCGTTACGGTTGGAGATCATCTACGCCAGAGGTTATGCCAATGCCTTGGAGTGATACCGTGCCAGTCCCCAGCTCAGGAAATACTTATGGCGTGTCATCTGCAGCTCGGACCATCAACCTTCAACTTGAAAATGTCATGAACGGGCGCAACCAATTTGAGGTGGGAGAACAGGTGTTCATCTCTGCTACGGTGTCACGCAATGCTTATGTGGCTTGCTACATGTCTAATGCCGCGGGGTCTGTGATTCGACTGCTGCCGAATGCCATGGCGCGCGGCTATGTCTCGGCTAATCAAGCGATTCGCTTGCCAGATTGGATGACGCCCAACCCTGGCTATGTGATTGAAACTGCAGGCGCAGGTACAGAAGCTGTCATGTGTATGGCAACCGATGAAGATATGGCTGGGCAGCTTCCAGCTTCTCTAAGTATCCCATCCTTTACACCAATGCAGGGAGTGGTTGGGTTGAAAGATGTCATCAAAGGGTATGAGGGGGCGCTGGGTTCAAAAGCCTTCTCGCAGTCGATATTGGAATGGAAAGTGGCTTCGCGTCGTCCAGTTCACGATGCATCGAGCAAGTCACCATGAAGCGTTTACTGCTCATCGGTAGTTGGGGCGTGTTGTGCGGTTTGATTCAACCCATCGTGGCGGTGGCGTATTCAACCGATGTACAGCTGAGCCAAACCACCCCTGATATGGTGCCTTTGCTTGACTCGCTTCGTCAAAGCAATGAACCTGATCTGCCCATCTCAAACGGTGGGCAACACAATGAACAAACCATTCGTGAGTTAACGCACCTTCGCAACACGGCGCTGTCGTCGCCGCAAGACGATGTGCAACGACACGCAGCCGGGCAAGCCGCGTGGTTGCTGGGCTTGCTGCACTTGCATGGTGCGGCTATGTCAGCCAGTTCCAGCAAAGCAAAACAGTGGTTCACTTTGGCGTGGCACTACGGCGAGCCCATGGCTAGTGCGGGCTTGGCATGGTGCGCCTATGACGGATGTCAATCAGTCCCTGATCGTGCGCAAGCCCAGCAATGGGCACGACAGTTGATGTCAGTCGACTTGGGGCGTGCTTTGTATATGCAGTGGTTGCTAGAGCGTCAGCTTCGGCCCTTACACCTTGGACAAGAATATGGTCTCAAAAGCTTAACGCAGAGTGAGCGAAATTTGCTGGACAAAGCAGTTGCTGCCGGCAATGTTCACGCCATGATTGATCTTGGTATTTTGTTGGCCCAAAGTCACGATATGCGCAGGTCATTGACGCTTTTTGATAATGCGGCAGCACAGTCAGATGTGGCTAGCCAAAATGCAAGCTGGGTTAGGCAACGTATTTTGATGGAACGTCGCATTAGCTCAGATCGGCCTAGTAATAAAGTCACGGCTTCGCAGGCAGATGTTCTTTTCAAAATCGCACGAAAGTATCACCGTGGAGAGGGGGTCTCGGTCAACTACGTCGAGGCCATTCGCTTATATCGACAGGCAGATGCAGCAGGTAGTCAGGCTGCACGGCGCATGTTGTCGTTGATTTACGCAAGAACCACACTAGATGGCAGCATAGACCCTGTTTGGATGAGGCAACTCAGTGACATGGATGTGGCTTCACTGGTTCCTAAGCAAGATGCCACACAAGGTGCGTTAGCACTTCATAAAGAGCCTACGCCACTGATTGATTTGTTACCTCGCCGGTGGCGGCGACTAATGGATTGAATGCGACTGTGTGTAAGCGCACATTGTTCGACTTTGATTTCTATAAGAATGTAGAAAATTTGAAATCTGTTGGAGGCTTTTGTGCATCAATTAAATGCGTATCTTCAATATTTGGCTCAAAGCCAAATGACTCAGTGGCACCAAACGGTTTTTGCAGGATCGCCCATATGTGAAAAATTATTAGGTGTGATCGCCATCGCTAATGGAAAGGGCGCACCATACACCGTATCAGAAGTTATGAGCTTGCACAATTTAGGTAGTCCAGGCACGATTCATAGACGGTTAGAGTCGCTTAGACGGGGAGGATTGATTGAGCAAATTCAAAAAAATGAAGACCGTCGTACCAAATACCTTGTACCTACCGAAATGGCAAATCGCTTCTTTACAAATATGGATTACGTCATGGAGCAAGCTGTTTTGGATTCCAGTGTAAAGAGTAGATTAATCCATTCAAAGATTTAAGCGTTATGCTGTCAGTGAACTACATGATGGAAGATGAACTTAAATCAAAATTTAAACTGCACTCACACGCATCTGAACTCTATCAAATAGATAGCTATAAAGTTGTTGATGCGGTATCAAGCGTGGCAGATAAAACAAGAACGTAAGAGTCCAAGCTACATATGAATTTGGCATGAATTCCAGTTTTAAGACGTTATTGTTGTTTAAATCAACTCCACAGCAGCACGCAATTGACTAGGGCTGCTGTACAAGTAAGTGGCAGTGGTTTGGATGCTGCGATGCCCAGCAAGCGTTTTGAGCAAGTGAATTGCTATGCCCTTGTTTGCAAGGTTTGTGAGAAACGTTCTGCGTCAGCCGTGACTGCTAGCGCTCTCAAGTCCAGCG
>JACCDI010044387.1_pt1 | contig 25143 bp, 17 predicted proteins | sample 7442791 | NCBI WGS metagenome assembly JACCDI01 (sample SAMN15323434, study PRJNA562643) | freshwater metagenome | isolation source: river surface water | place: USA:Blue River Watershed | collected 2017-08-15
CAGCAACGCCCTGCCAAGCCCCTTGTTGCCAAGTGGCCTCTACTGGGTTAATAAAACTATTTGCCAATAAGGCTTCTGCTGAAAACTCGGAGGTCATAAAGCGTTGTTGCCACAGTGCGCTGGTATGAAACTCCAGCGCTTCGCTGAGCACCGACACTGCACTAAAACCTACACGGGTTTTTAACTGCGCATCATAATGGGCTATCCACTGCAATTCCCAGTCGGTCAAACGCTGATACCAGCGAGAGCCGCAACCCCAAGCACCAGCAATTTGCTCACCGGCAATCGAAAACTCGGCACGACTTTGGTTGCACAATAAACTTAAGGCACCATCTTCAGTGAGATACTCTGCTTGTGCTTGCCAGACTCCTGGCGCGACTGCGGTATAAACTGCCAACGGATCAGTCGGCGAAAACATATCGAGTGGCCGAAAGCCATAACTGACATCCCAATCGAGCTTTTTCTTACCAAGCGACCATTGCCAGTCCCCCAGGCTGAAGTCATAAAACAATTCTGAGAGGGTAAAGGCCGAGGTGCTTTCTCCAATCCACTGCTGATGCCAAGCGGTTGCGGCAACACGAACGCCGTCGTGCTCGGCGGCAAAATCCAGCGCTTGTACTGTTTGCCACTGATTTTCCGCAGGAAATAAAGCGCTGTCGCTGCTGTGCTGCTGCTCAACGATAGACCGCAAGTTCACATCCACTGCAAAACTTGGGGCTGCATAGACACTTGCTGCGAAGATTGTTGCCTTCAGCGCAATCGGAAAAAATTTCATGATGAATACCCGTTTAGAACCTCAATGTTGCCTAGCTTAACTGCCTAGCCAACACTCTGCTGACCCAGGCGACAAAGGGTCAAAAACTTGGATAAAGGGTCGTTTGCCGCGGTAAACTTGCCGTCAGTTAGTTTTAACGGCACAATCGCGAGACAATAAAAACAGGGTCCAACAACATGACAACAGAACAAGTCCTGCCGAAGAAGTCGGTGTGGCAATTTGGCTTAGTGCCTCAGATCATCGTCGGTATTCTCTTAGGTATTGCCTTAGCGAGTATTTCAAAAGAAGCCGGCCAAGCCGTTGCTATGCTTGGCGCGCTTTTTGTAAAGGCACTAAAAGCCATAGCGCCAATTTTAGTTTTTGTGTTGGTTGCATCAGCTATCGCTAACCGTAAAATCGGTGGTCAGGCTAAAATGAAACCAGTGTTAGTGCTTTATTTATTAGGCACTTTCTTAGCTGCGTTAACCGCGGTTGCAGCAAGCTTTATGTTTCCGACAACTTTGATTTTGACCACCGCCGCTGACGGAGCCAATGCGCCACAGGGCATCAGCCAAGTACTCACTGACATTTTGTATAAAGTCGTTGATAACCCGATTAACGCGCTGCTTACCGGCAATTTTATTGGTGTGCTGGCTTGGGCTATTGGCTTTGGCTTGGGTTTACATCATGCCAACAGCACGACGAAAAAAGTGTTTGCCGATATTTCCCATGGCGTTTCCCATTTGGTTACATTGATTATCCGCTTAGCACCGATTGGTATTTTTGGTTTAGTCGCAGAAACTATCGCGACCACTGGCTTTAGCGCTCTAGCAAGTTATGGCCATTTACTGGCTGTTCTGGTTGGATCAATGGCGTTTATTGCCTTTATCATCAACCCATTACTGGTGTTTTTGACCAATCGTAAAAACCCTTACCCACTGGTATTCACTTGTTTACGCGAAAGCGGCATTCCAGCCTTTTTCACCCGCAGCTCAGCGGCAAACATCCCTGTGAACATGATGCTGTGTGAGAAATTAAAATTGGATGAGGACACTTATTCGGTTTCTATTCCACTTGGCGCGACCATCAATATGGCTGGAGCAGCTATTACCATCACAGTACTCACGCTTGCCGCCGTTCACACTCTGCAAATTCCGGTAGATTTCGCTACCGCCATGTTATTAAGCGTGGTTGCAAGCCTTTGTGCCTGCGGTGCTTCCGGCGTTGCTGGTGGTTCATTATTATTAATTCCACTGGCATGTAGTTTATTTGGCATCCAAGCTGAGACTGCGATGCAAGTAGTTGCTGTCGGTTTTATCATCGGGGTTATCCAAGATTCCTGTGAAACTGCGCTCAATAGCTCTACTGACGTGGTCTTTACTGCGGCGGTGAGTCAACGCCAATAAATTCTGCTTTTTCTAAGACAAGAGACGGCTACCACGCCGTCTCTTGTGCTGCTATGAGCACTAATAATTAGTCTCTAATTCCTTTTAGTTATATCTAGGTGCATTCCCTTCTTGGATCTAGGACGTTTAGACGTCTAATATTCGCTCAATCATCCACCTTACGCTGGGTCTAGTTATTGGCTGTCGTTTGGGGTTTTAAAGATTGTCGCTAGAAGGAGCGGACACCGTGCAGTATTTACCCATTTTTGCCGATTTGAACGCCAAATCCGTCTTGTTAGTCGGTGGTGGTCATGTGGCATTGCGTAAAGCCCGCACCTTGTTGCAAGCAGGCGCGGCATTAAGTGTGGTCGCCAAAGAATTTGCCCCTGAGTTTGTGCAGTGGCAACAACAACAGCAGGTCAAACTAATTGGCGCTGAGTTCAGCCCTGAATTATTGGCCGGTCACTGGTTAGTCATCGCCGCCACCGACGATGACGATTTAAATGCACTTGTGCACCAAGCAGCAACTGCCCAGCAGATCTGGGTAAATACGGTTGATGACCAGAGCAAATGTGAATTTATCTTCCCCTCAATTATCGACCGTTCGCCAATTCTTATTGCGATTTCTAGTGGCGGCAAAGCACCGGTATTGGTAAGACGCCTGCGGGAAAAGTTAGAAACTATTCTTCCTCAGCATTTGGGGCCACTGGCAAGTTTGGTCGGTAAGTTTCGGCGCAAAGTGCAAGAAAAACTGCATAACTTCGCCGAGCGTCGGCAGTTTTACGAACGAGTATTCAACTCTGAAGTGGTCAGTTTGTTGCAAACCGAGCAGGCCGATGCTGCTGCAAGCAAACTAGAAGCCATGTTAGAAGGTCATGAACCTAGTCAAGGCGAAGTCTTTGTTGTTGGTGCAGGTCCAGGCGATCCTGAGCTGTTAACACTGAAGGCGCTGCAATGTATGCAACAAGCCGATGTGATTGTTTACGATTATCTGGTTTCAGAGCCAATTTTGGCTTTAGTGCGCCGTGATGCCGAGCTTATCTGTGTTGGTAAAAAAGCCGGCGCACATTCGGTGCAACAGGAACAAACCAACCAGTTGCTGGTGGATTTAGCGCTTGCGGGCAAAAAAGTCTGCCGATTAAAAGGCGGTGACCCCTTTATTTTTGGCCGTGGCGCCGAAGAGATTGAAGCCTTGTTGCCGCATGCCATCAAATTCCAGGTAGTTCCTGGCATTACTGCCGCTGCTGGTTGTGCCGCTTATGCTGGCATTCCACTGACGCATCGCGACCATGCACAAACGGTGCAAATCGTCACTGGACACTGCCAAAAAGATGGCAAAGAGCCGGACTGGCATAGCTTAAGTCGGCCGCAGCAAACTTTAGTGATTTACATGGGATTGATGAAGTCTGCGCATATTCAGCAGCAACTTTTGCAGGCTGGACGCGCCGCCAGCACACCGGTGGCAATTTTAGAAAATGGCACTAGACCGGAGCAACGTGTGGTTACCGGCACCTTGGCCGAACTCGCTGAGTTAATCAGCCAACATCAAATCCAATCACCGGCATTGTTGGTGATTGGCGAAGTGGTCAGTTTGCAACAACAACTGGCTTGGTACGGGGCGCATTCGTCACCGACCGTTTTTGCACAACCTATCGCGCAGTTGAACTAGCGCTAGGTTATTAACCATGGTCATCTGGAGTAAGGTAAACCTATGCCGACCTTAACGCATTTACAGCAACTTGAAGCAGAAAGTATCCAAATCTTTCGCGAAGTTGCCGCCGAGTTTGAAAACCCGGTGATGTTATATTCCATAGGCAAAGATTCGTCAGTGCTTCTGCACTTGGCGCGCAAGGCCTTTTATCCGGGCAAAATTCCGTTTCCGTTATTGCATGTCGATACCGACTGGAAATTTCGGGAAATGATTGAGTTTCGCGACAAAGTGGCCAAAGCATATGGCTTCGATCTCATCGTGCATAAAAACCCAGAAGGCTTGGCGATGGGCATGAACCCATTCACTTTTGGTAGCGCTAAACATACCGATATGATGAAAACTGAAGGCCTGAAACAAGCGCTCAACAAGTATGGTTTTGATGCAGCCTTTGGCGGAGCTCGCCGTGACGAAGAAAAATCTCGGGCGAAAGAGCGGATTTATTCTTTCCGCGATCAGTACCATCGTTGGGATCCAAAAAACCAGCGCCCGGAACTTTGGCACACCTACAACGGCCAAGTGAATAAAGGCGAAAGCATTCGGGTATTCCCGCTGTCGAACTGGACCGAGCTGGATATTTGGCAATATATCTATCAAGAAAACATCGACATCGTGCCACTGTATTTTGCCAAACACCGTCCGGTGGTTGAGCGCAACGGCACTTTGATTATGGTGGATGACGAGCGGATGCCACTCGCTGAAGGTGAAGTGCCTACTCAACAGTTGGTGCGCTTTCGCACACTTGGCTGCTACCCATTAACCGGTGCTATTGAATCAACCGCTGACAGCTTAACCGGCATCATTGAAGAGATGTTGTTATCACGTTCGAGCGAACGCCAAGGCCGCGTCATCGACCACGATTCTAGTGGTTCGATGGAGAAGAAAAAACGAGAGGGGTATTTCTAATGTCAGTCGCACTAGAACTCGAGCATTTAGGCATTGAAGAATACTTAAAGCAGCAACAACACAAATCGTTATTGAAATTTTTAACTTGTGGCTCGGTCGATGATGGCAAAAGCACCTTAATCGGCCGCTTATTGCACGACAGCCAACAAATTTATGAAGACCAACTGGCTGCACTGCACAAAGACAGTAAAACTCACGGCACCACCGGTGAAACCGTCGATTTAGCCTTGTTGGTAGATGGTTTACAGGCAGAACGCGAGCAAGGCATCACTATCGACGTTGCTTATCGTTATTTCTCGACTGCTAAGCGTAAATTTATCATTGCCGACACGCCAGGCCATGAACAATACACGCGCAATATGGCAACAGGCGCGTCGAACTGCGATTTAGCGATCATCTTGATTGATGCGCGTTATGGTGTGCAAGTACAGACCAAACGCCACAGCTTTATCTGTGATTTGCTCGGCATCAAACAATTTGTGGTCGCGATCAACAAAATGGATTTGGTGGGTTTTTCTGAGCAACGTTACCAAGAGATTGTGCAGGAATATCTGGCCTTTACCAAACAATTGCAGGTGCCATCGATCCAGTTTGTACCGCTATCAGCTCTTCGCGGTGACAACGTGGTGAATGCATCAACCGAAAGCCCATGGTATCAAGGGCCGACGTTACTGGCCTTACTTGAGCAAGCTCCGGTAACTGGCTTTAACGATGCAGGCGAAGCGCGTTTACCTGTGCAATACGTCAATCGGCCAAATCTTGATTTCCGTGGTTTTGCGGGCACCATCGCCGCAGGTGAATTTAAAGTCGGTGATGAAGTCGTGGCGCTGCCGTCAGGCAAAGGCTCGACCATTAAATCCATTGTGACTTTTGATGGTGAATTGCCACGTGCGCAAGCTGGTCAAGCCGTGACGCTGACCTTAGCTGACGAAATTGATATCAGTCGTGGTGATGTCATAGTACCGAAGCTGAACCATGCCGCAGTGTCTAATCGCATCTTAGCCAAAGTGGTTTGGATGCATGAAGAGCCGCTGCTGATTGGCAAGACTTACAATATCAAGCTAGCTGCGAAAAAAGTGCCAGGCAAAGTCACAGCTATTGTCCACAGCATCGATGTGAATACCTTGGCGGAATCTGCCGCTGACGCTTTGCCGTTAAATGGCATCGCATTGGTCGAAGTGGAATTGACTGAAGCAGTGGTGTTTGATGCTTATCAGCATAATCGGGATACCGGTGGTTTTATTTTCATCGACCGCCTGAGTAATATCACTGTGGGTGCGGGTTTAGTCGATAGCGCGTTGTCGGCGAGCAAAGCGCCACAACAATTTGGCGAATTCGAGCTGGAATTTAATGCACTAGTGCGTAAACACTTCCCGCATTGGCAAGCACTGGATATTAGCAAGCTGTAAGCACTGCAGTTGTGAACCCATGCCGACAGCGAAAACCCTCTGCTGTCGGCTTTTTTAATTATTGCAAAGGACACCCATGAGCAACATCGTCTGGCAACAGCATCAAATTGATCGAACCACACGGGAAGCACAGAAACAACAGCAAGCCGTGGTGCTTTGGTTCACCGGGCTCAGTGGTGCCGGCAAATCAACTGTTGCCAACGCCCTAGAACAAGCCTTGGTTGGTGTGGGTGCGCATACCTATTTGCTGGATGGCGATAATGTTCGTCATGGTCTTTGCGCCGATTTAGGTTTTAGTGAAGCAGAACGCAGCGAAAACTTGCGCCGGGTTGGTGCGGTTTCGGCCTTGATGGTCGATGCTGGATTAATTGTGTTAAGCGCGTTTATTTCGCCACTGCGCAGTCAACGCGACTCGGTGCGTGCGGCTTTACCTACTGGCAAATTTATCGAAATTTATGTCGCAACCTCGCTTGAAGTCTGCGAGCAGCGTGACGTCAAAGGCTTATACCAAAAAGCTCGCCGTGGTGAAATCCCGCACTTTACTGGCATTTCCGATCCGTACGAAGCGCCATTAAACGCCGACATTGTGCTTGATACCAACCAATTGTCTTTGAGCGAGTCGGTCGAGCAATTACTGCAGCTACTGCAAAGCCGTGGCATTATTCAATTGCCAATCCAGAGCTAAGGCTCGACAACATCAACGGCTAGTTTGAGGAATAGGTTATGCCAACAGTGTTTCACTTTGCCGACTTTGCTAGCGCTGCGGACTTAAACCCAAGCGCTCAAATTCAAAACAGCGAGCAATTATTGCAAGCTGTTGCTGCAATTGCTGAAGCAGCTGGCAAGGCGATTTTGCAGATTTATCAGCAAGATGTAGCCGTTTCCTACAAAGCAGATGAGAGTCCGCTAACCGCAGCTGACTTAGCGGCTCATCAGCTAATTTTGCAAGAACTCACAGCGCTTACACCTGCCATCCCACAGCTCTCAGAAGAAGCTGCAGATATTGACTGGAATGTGCGTCAGCTTTGGCATTATTACTGGTTGATAGACCCTTTAGATGGCACCAAAGAGTTCATCAAACGCAACGGCGAATTTACCGTGAATATTGCCTTGGTCTGCGCAGGCGAACCAGTGCTTGGCGTTATCCATGCGCCGGTTTTGCAAAAGACCTACAGTGCAGTACTGGGAGTTGGCGCCTTTCTTCGTGACAATACGCAAACACCATCCACTGTGCGTTTAATCAATGCCAAGACGCCGAGTGCTAACGAGATTGTGCGGATTGTCGGTAGCCGCAGCCACGCCCAACCGGGGATGGACGCGCTACTCAATCAGTTCCCACAACATGAATTAATTGCTGTTGGCAGCAGTTTAAAATTCTGCTTAATCGCCGAGGGCAGTGCTCATTTGTATCCACGGCTTGGCCCAACAATGCTCTGGGATACTGGTGCTGGACACGTTATTGCCATCGCGGCTGGCGCGTCTGTGCACTACGATGGTATTGAGGGTCCGGCATATCAGCGAGCTGAGCTTAGAAATGGTAATTTCACCGTGAGTAGTCTGGCATAACAGCGTCAGACCATGGATAATAGTCATTGAAAGTCAGCCGAGGTCGGCCGACATCAGGGTCTCCCATGAAACTGCTACGCCATATGCATAGAGCTCCGATCCGTGTGTTACGACTACAACGTCGTAAAAGCATGATCAAGATCCGATTCAGTATGATCCGCCTACAACAAGCCTTGTCGCAAGAAAAAGATGAAACCAAGCAGATGTTGCGGATCTACCACAACTACGTAATGGGCAACTCCAGCAAAGCCGAATTGAAAATTGCCAATCAGCAACTCGGTGATGTACTGCGCGCCACTGGTCTTAGTATTTTCGCAATTTTGCCATTCGCGCCTATAACCATACCTGTCATCGTCAAACTTGGCCGTAAGCTAGGGATTGAAGTCATGCCCAGTGCTTTTGCGCCAAAAGACAAATCGCTGCATCCACAGTTGATGAATGACACGCAAACGGAAATTGTCGATGATTTGTCGAAGAAACCTTAAAGTCGACTCCACACACTTTTGTTAATTCAATGTTGCTGAAAATTAGTTGTTAGCCTACACTAGTTGAAATTTTGTTCAGGGATGAAACGATGAAAAAGCTCCATGCCATTTTACTCGCCGTCGGTGTTGCCGCCGTAGTGTTGCTCGTTGCTTTGTTTAAACAATCACCAGAAACCAGCTCGCCTGCCGCGCAAACGGGTAATACCCAAAGTGTGCCTGCTGCGCAATGGCAAAATCTGCTCATTGAATATCCGCAAGGTTATGTCGGCGCTGAACAAAAGCTGCTCTATCGCTTTAGTAAACCAGCAATTGCCGCAGACCAAGTTGGTAAAGCTGATAATGACCGCATCAGTATTAACCCTGCGATTGCATTTTCGACCTTGTGGTTGGATGAATCAACATTGCAGATCACGCCTTTGACTGCACTACCTGCCGATACAAAAATTGAATTAACCCTACACAGCAAAGGTTTGTTGATTGGGCAACAATTAGCGAATTTTGTGCACCCTATCCAAGTACTACCGCAGCAACTGAGTATTCGCGAAATTGGCTTTGGCAACACAGCCCAAGAACAAGTCCTTACTTATCAGTTTGAAGTGCAAACCTTGGAACCTATAGCGCTGGCTGCGCTGAAAAACATGTTTGAAGTCGGCCAAAGCTCAGGACAGCCATTACCAATTGAGTGGCAGCAACAAACACCAAGAGCATGGCGCGCCACAATCAGCGGTATAGTGAAAACTACCAGCGCACAAACTATGACCCTAAGCTGGAAAGAAACGCCAGCCGCAACCGAGTTTGCCGCAAAACGAGTTTTTGACATCCCGCAACTAGACCAATTCAATTTGCTGTCATCACAAGTACAGCAGGAAAATGAGCAAAAATTTGAACTGCGCTTTTCGCAAATGATTGGTAAACAAGATTTAACTGGGTTGGTGAAATTAAACGATCAGGATGTCCGCGCCAAAGTAAATGGTAATGTCATTCAACTATTCCCAGATAGCCCATTGAAAAACAAAGTAAAAATTTGGATTTCACGCCAAGTTAAATCAAATCATGAACAAACTCTAGGCTCGGATATCATTCAAGAACTGCAAGTCAGCTCTTTATTGCCAGAAATCTCGCTGTTAGACGGTGGTTTTATTCTGCCGCAAGCTGACCGGCTGTTAATCCCAATTGAAGCCACCAATATCAAAGCGCTGCAGCTGCGTGTTTTTGAAATCTACAGCAACAATATCGGCCAGTATTTACAAGATACGTCTCGCAATTGGCAGAGTGACTATGTCAATCGTAGCGTCGGTCGCTACATTGACCAGAAAGAAATCATCCTAAAAGAAGCTGCGTTAAACGATAAACAGCAACTTCAGCTAGATGTTACCGAACTTGTCGGCAAACACCGCGGCAGCATATTGCGTATTGAGGCCAGCATTTTACCGCAACACAGTTTGTATAACTGTGATACTCAGCTCACTGCAGAACCATTGGTTGAGCTCGAGCGACTGAATTTCGACGGCAGTTATCAGCGTGATGATGAAATACCAGAACACTTGTGGCGTTTTTATCAATCCGAAGGCTATTACGATTGGGATGAGCGACGTAACCCTTGTAAACAAGCCTATTTCAACGAATACAATGACAAAACTAGAGTATCTAAAGTCTTTATCGCCTCAAATATTGGCATTTTGTCGAAAATGGGCGGAGATAAATTACTGCACATTTTGACCACCAATTTGCAAAGTGGTGAAGCAGCGGGTGGCAAAAAAGTATCGGTATATAACTATCAAAATCAATTAATTGGCGAAGTCGTTACCGACTCACAAGGTTTAGCTGAGCTAACACCAGAAGGGACTCCATATTACCTGAAAGCTCAAGGCGACGGCGATGTTGGTTACTTGCGCATTCCTAATAATGAAGCCCTACCTACCGGCCAATTTGATACCAGCGGCGTGAAGAATAGCGAAGGTGTGAAAGGATTTTTCTACGCTGAGCGCAACGTCTGGCGGCCAGGCGACAACATTTACCTGATGTTGATTTTGCAGGACAAAAATAAGCAATTACCTGCTGATTTTCCGGTGACCTTAGACTTTTTTGACCCGAAAAATCAAAAAGTGAAAACCTTAGTGCAACGCACGCACAATAATGGTTTTTATCGCTTTGATTTAAGTACCGATGACGATGCGCAAACTGGTAACTGGCATGTGGTCGCAAAGGCTGGCGGTAGTTACTTTGATACCTCGCTTAAAATCGAAAACATCCTGCCAAACCGATTAAAAATCGAATTGGATTTACCGACGACACCGTTGCCATTGGCAGAGCATAATTTTATGTTGTCCGCCGCATGGTTAAATGGCGCCAAGGCACAATCGCTGAAAACTGATGTTGAACTCAAGTTATCCACGACCCCAACAACCTTCGAAGGTTATGCCAACTATCACTTTGACGATAGCACCCGCAAATTTGCAGCTGAGTCGAAAAAGATTTTTGATGGCAACCTAGATGCCGAAGGCAAAGCCACCATCAATTTTGCTCCGGAAATGAACACACCAAGCCCTGGTGCGTTAAAAGCGATGTTTATCCAACGGGTGTTTGAACCGAATGGCCAATTTAGTACGCAATATCGCCATGCTAGCGTATTGCCATATGCAAAATGGGTCGGCTTGTTGGTACCACAAGAAATCCGTAATTCATCTTTGGATCCAAAAGGCACCGCGAGCATTGACCTCGTATTACTCGATACCAATGGCGAGCCGATCAAAAACGGCGAAATCCAACTTGAATTGCATGAGCTGAAATGGCGTTGGTGGTGGGATAACGATGATGCCAATAATGCCAATTATGTCAGTGATGAAGAAGTAAAACGGGCCGAAAGCCGCAAACTATTTACCGACGCCAATGGTCATGCCCAATGGCAAATGTTCGGCAAAGATTATGCATCGGGTCGGTATCGTTTGAGTGCTTGTGATGCTTCAGGCGAAACGGTCAATCATTGCTCGAGCCAAGAAGTTTATATCGGCTGGGGTTACGGCGATGCGAGCAGCCGCGACGGTGCAACACGCTTGGATTTGAGCGCAGATAAAGAATCATATCAAGTCGGCGAGACGGCGAAAATCCATCTGCCAGCTGGCCCAGATCGTGAGGTGTTATTAACCCTTGAAGGTGGTTCAAGCGTTAAGTCAAAACGCTGGGTGAAGGTGCAGAAAGGCCAAGACCTTATTGAAATCCCGCTGACCCGGGAAATGACACCAAACATCTATGCCTACATCACGCAAATTCAGCCACATCAGAATCGGCAGAATGATACGCCTCTGCGCAGCTATGGCATTTTAAACCTGCAAGTCTCAGATCCGAAAAGCCATTTAGCAGTGCAAATCAAAGCGCCAACGGAAGTAGAACCAGAGAGCAAGTTTGTGGTGAACGTCAGCGAGCAACAAGGTCGCGCGATGAGCTACACCCTTGCCATGGTCGATGAAGGCTTGTTAGGTATTACCGATTTCCACGTGCCTGAGCCCCATGCTGCGCTCTATCAACGCGAAGCACTCGGTGTCAGAACTTGGGATTTGTTTGACGATGTGGTGGGTGCCTACAGCGCTGATTTATCTCATTTATTAGCCGTGGGTGGTTCGGAGTTAATTCCAAAACGCGATGGCCAACGGGAACGACGCTTTAAACCAATCGTGAAATTCTTCGGTCCATTTGAGTTAGCTGCTGGTGCAAGCGCTGATCATGAAATCGAATTACCGCCATACATGGGCTCAGTGCGCTTGATGGTGGTTGCTGGTGACGGTTATGCCTATGGCCAACAAGAAACTAACTTAACGGTCAGCCAACCCTTAACATTGTTGAGCACTGTACCGCGAGTGATTGGCACCAACGAGGAGTTTGCCTTACCGGTAGCGCTGTTTTTCACCGAAGAGAAAAATCAAACTGTTAAAGTCAGTGTGGCCACCAATGATTTGTTGACAGCTACAGTTGCCGAAAGCACGGTGCAGTTCACTAAAGCTGGTGAACAAACAGCGATGTTACGCATAAAAGCCGGTGAATTGGCTGGCATGGGTAAACTGACAGTGACCGCAACAGCTGGCGATTTAACCGCCAAAGAAGTGATTGATCTGCCGGTACGAATTGCAAATTCACCGATCCAACGCAGCATCAGCAAGGTGCTAAAACCAGGTGAATCGTGGCAGCCACAAGCCGCCAATATCGGTATGGCTGGCACCAACAAACAATGGCTAAGCGCAAGCCGTAGCCCAGATTTTGGTTTTAAACGTATTGAGTTATCGTTGAATGACTACCCGTTTATGTGCGTGGAACAAGCGACCTCGAAAGTCTTCCCATTATTGTTCCAAAGTTTCTACCAAACTCCAAGTGCAGAAGAGGCGGCGAAGTTACAACAACGGATCCAGCAGCATCTGAGACAGCTCAGCAGATATCAAATGGGCAGCGGGCAATTTAGCTATTGGCCACGTGGCACTGGCGTTGAAGAGTGGGGTAATTTGTATGCTGGCTACTTTATGCTGCGTGCTCAACAACAAGGCTACGCCATCGATGCGGTGATGTTGAAGCAATGGCTCAACCACACCAAAGAGACGGCAAATAGTTTCAATGATCGCAGTAGCTATGGCTTAGCGCTACAAGCATGGCGCTTGTGGCTATTGGCCATTGCCGACCAAGCCAACATTGGCGCAATGAACCGGTTACGGGAAGACTTACTGAATCAAGCCGCTTACAGTCACGCTACTGCTCACCACTTGCTCGCCTTGGCCTATGCCGAACAAAGCCTGCAGGATATTGCAGTGACTCTGCAACAACATGGCGGAATTACTCAGCATGAAAGCCTTGGCGGGGTGCTAGATTCTGAAATGATTCGCCAAGTCATTCAACTGGAGCTAGCAAGTGCGTTGCAACAATCACAACAGCGCTGGCAAATTGCGCTGCAGTTGGCGGACAAACTGCGTAACGACACTTACTACTACAACACCATGGAAAATGCTTGGGCTTCGGCAGCTTTAATGCAGCAATTTGGTGGCAGTCAGCACAGTGAACCTGCGCAACTCAGTGTGAAAAACGGTGATGTCGCAGCGGATTGGCAAATCGCAGACCAAGCATTTACTGACGAGCTAACGACTTATCAAACGGATAGTTTTGCGGTCACTAACGCCGGTAAAGCGGACTTATATCTAACTTTGACCCAACAAGGGGTGCCTGCTCCGGGCGAAGAAAAAGCCAGTGCGCAAGGCTTAAGTTTACAAACTCGATTTACCGCACTTGATGGCACGCCAATTGATGCCAGCTCGATTAAGCAAGGCACTGATTTTATTGCCGTCGTCGAAGTCGCGAACCTGTCCGGCCGTATTTTGCAAGATCTGTCCTTACAACAAGTATTTCCTGCAGGCTGGCAACTGCGCAATACTGGGCTTGCCGAAGATACGTTGTCAGCACAGCTAAGCCATCAATATGCAGGTGATGACAGAGTCAATAGCTTCTATTCATTGGCAGCAAACGGCAGTTCGGCTCGCATAGTAATCAAAGTCACATTAAATGCTAGTTTTGTGGGCCGTTATTACTTGCCTGCATGGCAAGCAAACTCAATGTATGACACTAAAACCCGCGCCAACAATGCCGGCAGCTGGGTTGAGGTGAAGCCCTGAGTAGTGCCATGAATAACGATAGCAGGACAATTCAAAGTCCTCCGTTATTGCGCCGGTATGTTATCAGTGTAATAGCCAGTCTCTTGTTGCTGGCTATCTATAAACTGCAACAGCCAATTTGGCCCGAACGGATGCTCAATCCGTTATGGGCCAAAGCATTATTTGATCAACAAGGACAGCTGCTGGATTTGCATATCGCTGCGGATCAGCAATGGCGCTTGCCTTATCAGCCAAAGCATTTGCCAGCTGATCCACCAGCTTCGTCGGCAATGGCTACAACGCAAACTCAAGGCAAACCGCTTGAAACAACAACATTGCCAAGGCGTTACGAAACCGCATTGCTGACCTTTGAAGATCAGTATTTCTATCAACATCCAGGTATCAACCCGCTGGCGGTATTGCGGGCTACTTGGGGCAACCTCAATGCCGGTCAAGTAAAAAGCGGCGCCAGCACCATCACCATGCAAGTCGCACGCTTGTTGTACGGTAATCAAACCCGCAATCTGCAACAAAAACTGCGCGAAACCGAATTAGCGCTGCAACTAGAATGGCATTTTGACAAAGCGCAAATCCTGCAACTGTATGCCAATAATGCTCCCTATGGCGGCAACATCGTCGGTCTGACTGCGGCCAGTTGGTGGTACTTTGGCCGTGAGCCCGCCGCACTAAGTTGGAGTGAAGCCGCATTATTGGCAGTGTTGCCAAATAGCCCAGGCTTAATTCATCCGGGCCGCCGAGCGGATTTACTGCAACAAAAACGCGACCGTTTATTGCAAAAACTCTATGCCCAAGGCCATTTTGATGAAACTGACTTAAAACTTGCGTTGTTAGAACCGATCCCAGTCAAACCGGCCGGCTGGCCAGCATTAGCGCCCCATCTGCTACACACGCTAATGGCTCGTAACCCAAAACAAGCGCTGTTTTATACTGATCTCGATCGGCAACTACAAATTCAACTCAATGAGCTATTAACAAGACAAGCTCGTAGTCTAGCAGTATCTGGAGTCGCCAATGGTGCAGTGCTGATCATTGACCATCAACAGATGAAGATCCGCGCTTACGTCGGCAATATCGGCAGCGGCGATGGCGCTTCAGTCGACATCATCCAAAGTCGCCGTTCGACTGGCAGTATTCTCAAGCCATTTTTATATGCTCTGATGTTGGATGATGGCTTGATGACCCCACAATCCTTGTTACCGGACGTGCCAAGCCAGTTTGGCGGTTATGCTCCGGTGAACTTCGACTTACAATTTCGCGGCGCCGCAAAAGCGTCTGAAGCTTTAGCGCAATCGCTGAATGTGCCCGCGGTGCGGATGTTGTATCAATATGGGGTTGGACGTTTTCGCCAACAATTACAATCCTTTGGGCTAACCACCATCAACAAAGGCGCTGATCACTACGGATTATCCCTGATCCTCGGCGGCGCGGAAGCGACCTTGTTTGATTTAACTCGCAGTTATGCCGCAATGGTGCACTTAGCGGCAAAACCACAGGCGACAATTCCAGCTCTGCCGCTACGTTTTGGGTCAAGGCCGCAGAACTTGTCCACGGCAATTGAACACAAAGAAGGCGGTGTACCTCTAGATGCCATTAACCTACCGATCAGTGCAGGGGCCGCATATCTGACTCTCGACGCCTTGCTAGAAGTGGAACGACCTGAGTCGGAAGGCTCATGGCGAGACTACGTCCGTAGCCAAAAAATTGCTTGGAAAACCGGCACTAGCTTTGGCCTTCGCGACGCATGGGCCGTAGGAATGAATGGTCAGTATACAATTGGGGTTTGGACTGGCAACGCTGATGGTTCGCCGGCCGCCATTTTGGGCGGAGCGCGCAGTGCCGGCCCAATATTGTTCGACAGCTTCCGGCTATTGCCAGATTCACCTTGGTTGATGAAACCGCTGTTAGCACTGCGTCAGCAGGAGATCTGTGCATCTGACGGCTATCGTACCCGCTGGCAATGCCAAACGGCATTAACTGACATGCCAATCGCCAGCCAACTTAAAAGTCCGCATAGTTATCAGCAACAACTTTGGTTAGATCCAAGTGGCCGTTTTCAGCTACCTGCAGGATGTGCGCTCGAAGTGCCTAGACAAGCCCGTACGCGCTTGATTTTGCCAGTCGCCATGGCCTATTTCTACCAACCGCAACATCCAGAATATCAAGGCGTGCCGCCGACTTGGCCGGGCTGCGAGCAAATTGCCCAACAACAAATGGATTTGTTATATCCGGTTCACGGTGCGCAAATTCGCTTGCCGCTGCAACTGGATGGCAAACTTGGGCAAAGTATTTTCCGGGCCATTCATCGAGACAAGCAAGCGCAAATTTACTGGCACCTCGACGAAACGTATTTAGGCCAAACGAGCGCACCACACCAGATGCCAGTACAAGCGGCACCAGGCCAACATCGTTTGGTGCTGACCGCCAACGATGGCAGTCGATTAGAGCAACCGTTTACTATCCTTGGTGACGAGCCAACTCACGCTTGCCAAGGCCAAAGCTGCAACCCTTGAACACTGTCGATACCAAGCCCCGGCGTTTGATTAAGCCGAATGGTTGGCCCGGAGAATTGCGTCACAGTGCTGCCTAGCGCAGCTGCAGGATCAAACTGACAGAGTTCAGGCCCATCAAGGTCGAGCACACTAATGCCACAGGCTGAGGCGACATGCGCGGCCGCGGCAACACTAATCGATGATTCCAACATGGATCCCATCATGCAAGGGACTCGAAAGGCGGTGGCTAGCTGAGCGATTTGTAATGCCTGGCTAATCCCTGCGGTTTTCATTAGTTTGATGTTAATCATGTCCGCGCTGCGATCTTGCAATATCGACAGCACTTGCGGGAGGTCAAAGGCACTTTCATCCGCCAATACAGGTGTGGCGATGGCCGCAGTTACTGCATGCAGCCCGACCAAATCGGCAGCCGCAACAGGTTGTTCTAACAGTTCAGCGACAATGCCCGCGGCTTCTAGTTGCTGCATCAAATTGATGCTTTGCTTGGCGGTCCAAGCTTGGTTAGCATCCAAACGCAGTTTCACCGTAGCAGGCACGGCAGCAGCAATTGCTTTGACACGAGCGACATCTAAATGCGCGTCGGTTCCAAGCTTAATTTTCAAATGCTGATAACCTCGAGCAACCGCGTTTTGCGCGTCTTCAACCATTTGCGCTACAGGATTCACACTGATGGTAATATCGGTCTGTAGTTCACTGACCCCACCGCCTAATAACTGATAAAGCGGCAGCCCCAATGAACGGGCACGAACATCATATAACGCAATTTCTAGCGCAGCCTTTGCACTGCGGTTCGCTACGACTGCTTGCTGCACTAATTTCAGTAAGCCATTAAAATCGCTTATCGAGCGACCGACTAACAGCGGTTTAAACACTTGATGGATCACCGCATGCATGGAATGCAGACTGTCGCCGGTGATGACAAGCGTTGGCGCAGCCTCGCCAAAACCCACTAGACCATTGTCCAGCACTACTCTGACGACCAGATCTTCTACTGCATTGACTGTGCGCAACGCAGTTTTAAACGGGGTTCGCAGCGGCACCTGCAAGCGATAGGTTTCAATCTCAACAATCTGCATAAATACTCCAATCAAACAAACCGTTACTAACGCAAAGGCTGAGCGCTAAGCCGCTGAATAGTCGTCATCACATCAATATAACTCTCAGTTTCCGACACCATCAACACTGACAATGGCGTGACCGATACCCCGTTCAATTTACTGTGGACAAATTGGCCATCGCTGGTTCGAAGCGACAAGCCGTTGGCATCATGGATCACCCAAACTTCACCATCAATGACCCCAAGCACCATCATTACGTGACCGGGAATAAACAACAAATCCCCAGTTTGGCTGCGTTTGAGTTGACTGAGTTTGTCCGCTACAGACCAAGCCGAGATATCCAAACTGTGCGGCGCTGGCATTTTTGCTTGCTCAGCAGTATTTCGCGGCAGATTAAGCCCAAAAGTCTGATAAATATCACGAATAAATCCCGAACAATCACGACCTTGGTAACCGTGCCCCCAACCATAACGCTCACCTAAGAACTTAAAGGCTTGCGTAATAAGCTGGCGCTGATTAAACGGCAACGCTGCCACTTGTACATCATGATGACGCGCGATTAATGCAGGGAAAAGCTGCAAACGGCCATCAGCTGCACGTGTAGGCAACTGCACAACATAACTAAACGACGGGTGTTGGCCATTAACCAAAGTGTCCGGTGTTGGCAATAAAGGTAGCTTTACCCCCATATCCAGTGATACCGCTGAGACACTTGGCAGCTCGGGCGTCACATTGGTTTGAACCTTTGCACCTGTCACTGTTAAGCGCTGTGGATTTGCTAGAAACTTTGCAATGGTTTGACGATCAGTCACTGCAAAATCAATAACTTGCATCCAGCCTCGGTAGTGATCTGTCACCACAAATGCCCATTGCCGATCTTGGCTATAGTGCAATACCTGCAGCCACTGACCAACAAATAACGCGGTTTCCTGCAGTCGGTCAAGATCAGGATCCAAGCTACTGTTGGTGAGCAATTCCATGGTTGGAAAACGACGAACATTAGCGCGGCGGGTCACTAGCGCATATTGCACTGTGATGGTGGTATTGCCTTTAGATACCGCCATTTGTTGTTGCCAGTTGCGATAATCTTCGGCAGTTACCGCACGACCATCCGCAAAAAACCGCGGTGCCGACGGGATGGCGCTGACTTTTTGCACAATTGCTTGTAACTCGTTGGCACTGTATTGTGTTTTCAGTGTGTCGAAGGGATGCAGGAAATCGGCAGTCACCAATTGTTGTTGCCATTGACGCTGCTCGGCAGCGGTTAACAGCAGTTGGTCAGAATTTGCTAATTGTTGGATCCAAAAATTGCCATTGAGCTTGGCTTCAGTCAACATAGGGATCTGAATTGCAACAGCTAATTGGGTTGTTGCAGCAGACACACTGTGCAAAAACATTAACAAACAGAGGCCACAAGTACTGTGCCTCAGAATCCAGGCAAATTTGTGCATCCGGCCACTCAGCTTGGTAAGGAAAATTCGTGTTGAGTATACAAAGGCTGCTTGAAAAAACCTATGGTTGCTTGTCGATAGTATTAGCGCTGGTGTTCGTTGCTCCAGGTGCTCATGCGGTGATCCCTGGTGACAGCCAGCAACTGGTTGTAGTTATCACCGAGAGCTGGGATAGCACTACTGGTAAAATGCAAACATTTACCCGGGGTTATAATGACCGCTGGCAGGCCGACGAACTTCGTGCGGAAGTTATTGTAGGTCGCAGTGGTTTGGCTTGGGGGATAGGTTTGCATCCGCTTCAAACCGGCCAACAAAAACTAGAAGGCGATGGCAAAGCGCCGGCAGGCATGTTCCGTTTGAGCGGTAGCTTTGGTGCTGATGCTGATGCACCGGGTGCAATGCCGTATTTAGCAATGCGGAAAAACCACTATTGCATCGATATTCCAAGCTCACCGTTGTACAACCAAATTGTTGATATTAGTAAGTATCCGAAAAACATGACCAAAGGCACTACCGAACCAATGCGTCGTGATTTGGCAGCAACACCTGACAATTCCTATCTTCGGGGTTTATTTATCGACCACAATCCGCGTAGCCAACCTGGTGCTGGTAGCTGTATTTTCATGCATCAAATTGTGCCAGAAAAAACGGCAACTGCAGGCTGTACCGCGTTACCTGATAGCGAATTGACAGCTTTGTTTGCTTGGCTAAAACCAGAAGCAAAACCGGTGTACTTATTACTTCCTGCTGCCGAGTATGAAGCTCGTCGCAGTAGCTGGCACTTACCGGCATTAGCGCAGTGAAAATCGCTGGCTGGTTCACCTTCGGGCTACGGCTACCAAGCTTTGCTTGGTTCGTGAGCATCGCCCTGACAGGTTGTGCCAGCAAACCTTTATATCCTGATTTAGCTACGGACATTGCCGCAGCTGGTTTAGCACCAGATCAAGTGGCGCTGAGCATTATTCCCCTATCGCAAAATCCAAGAAAGCCAGTGTTGTATCGCGCGGATGCGCTGATGCAACCTGCCTCAACACTGAAAATCGTGACCACCAGCGCAGCATTTGCCGAACTCGGCTTAAGTTGGCGCGGTGAAACTCAGCTGTTAGTGGCAAAGTCAGATCTTGCAAATATGGCGACTGGTCGCTTGCAGCAACCGCTGATTGTGCGTGGGTTAGCCGACTATGACCTTGATTACTCGACACTTTATGAATTGTTGCAGCAACTGCAGGCGCGTGGCATTCATTCGCTCGAGGGCGGCATTTTGATTGACCGCAGTCTCTTTGCAGATCCGACGGCAAAAGAACCCTTTGATCAGTCACCCCAAGCCTATTACAACTACCAACCTGATGCTTTGCCGCTTGGCCGTAATATGCTGCAAGTGCGCGTTGACAGCCGTCAGAGCACAGCAACTTCCGAGGGGAGTGCGGCGAAGGTACTGTTGATCCCGCACTGGCAGGCTCTCCAAGTAAAAAGCGAATTGTCGATAACCGATGCGCCTTGTAAAAATGCCAACACCGACGGCTGGCAGTGGCTTTACCAACCGCCTTCACAGCAAGCTGCAGCCATAAAAACCAATGTTCCACAAACAACTCAGGCTGCAAGTTTAGTGGTACGTGGCGATTTTCCGCGGGATTGTCTGTTTGAGCGCAACCAAGCGGTATTTAGTCAGGATGTAACCTTGGAACTAGCACTGCGTGCCAGCTGGCAAAACCTCGGTGGCACTGGCTTTGGCGCTTTGCAATTTGGCAAAACTCCGGAAAATTATCAGCTGCTAGCTCGGCATTACAGTCGACCATTACCGCAGTTAGTTCACCAGCTGAACAAAGAATCCGATAATGGTCTCGCGCAGTTATTGTTTCAGCGCCTAGCCAACCCGAGCAATAACGCAACCGACTTGACCTTAGCGCAAGCAGAACAACAAGTGCTGTTGTGGCTTAGCCAAAACCAAATCAACACCAAGGGCATGCAACTCGATAATGGCTCCGGTTTATAGCGCACCGCACAACTGTCAGCAGAGCAATTAGCGGCGATTCTGGCTTACAACTGGCGACAACCTTGGGCACCGGAATTTATCAGCAGTCTGCCACTAGCAGGGCAAGACGGCACCATTCGCCAGCGTTTTCAACAAACACCGGTACTGAATCAAGCAAGGCTAAAAACCGGAACCCTGCGCAACGTCACAGCAATTGCCGGTTACGTTTGGGATCAACAGCAACGACCTTATGTATTTGTCGCCATCGTTAATGCCAAGAACGCCAGTAGCCTTGGTCGACCTTTAATCAATCGCTGGGTTACCACGCTAGTACAAAGCAAGTAAACGTGGCTCACGCAGTAATTCATTAAACTCGCCAAGCACCGGCTTGTTGACGTAGTTGTTGTTCAATTGCCGATAACTTCGCTTCAAAAGCCCGGCCTTTGCTGATGGCAATTGCTGCATCAATCAATTCAAACTGACAGAAATCGCCAGGTAAAGCCTGACCAAGCCATGCTTGCGACTCTCGACACAGAGCGCCCAGCTTTGGATATCCTCCCATCGTTTGATGATCGCGTAGCATCACTATCGGCAAGCCATCGGGAGGTAGTTGCACCGAACCGACACATAAACCTTCGGAGATTAAATTCAACGACGGCATTGCAAGCATACGACCTTGTAACCGCACGCCCATACGGTCTGCGGCCGGGCCTACTCGGTAGATTTGTGCACTAAAACTCGCTAACAGCGGGCTTAATAATTCGGCTTGCGCGCCCAGCACCAGCGCCAACCGGCGAAAGCGGCGGTGCTTATAGTGCCAAGCGTAAGGTAAGGATAAATCACCATAAACTCGAGATGCTTGGTAGGGTAACAGTTGCCCAACCGCAAGCGGCCCGCCACTAAACTGCTCACGGAGTACTGTCGAACGACTACCCAAAACTTCCGGCGTTTGTAGCCCACCATGAACCGCTAAATAACAACGTGCACCTTGTCGATTGGCATAACCGATATGGATCACATCACCTGCAAGCAGCTGGATCCGCTGGTATCGAGATTGAGCTATACCATTGATCGTAAATGGTAAGTTCGCACCAGTAAGCGCAACTACACATTCAGCCTGCGCCTGCGCGCTAAAACCACCTAAGGCAATTTCCAGTAAAGCCGCCTCAGCGGGGTTATCCACCAGCGCATTGGCTAGCCGAGCCGATGTGGCATCAAGCCACCCACCTTCAGTGACACCGACTTTGGCAAAGCCGCGTCGCCCTGCATCTTGCACTTGCACTAAGGCGTGGGTTTGTTGGATTAAAAAACCGCGCTGTTGAGCGCTATCTGCAGATCTGAATTCGCTCATAGCTGCCACCCGGTGATTTCACCACCTAGGCGCAAAAACTCCGCGCGATCTATTACCACAAACTGCACAGTATCCCCCACCGACAATGGCATCACCGGTTGTTTGCTCAAATCAAACAGCGGAATTGGACAATTGCCAATAATATTCCAGCCACCTGGTGATGTTGCTGGGTAAACCGCAGTTTGAACGCCAGCAATGCCAACACTGCCTTTGGGCACTCGCGCTCTTGGCGTAGCCAATCTCGGTGTGGCAATTGTGGTTGGCACATCGCCCAAATAAGCAAACCCCGGAGCAAAACCAATAGCATTCACTTGATACCGCGTCGAACTATGACATTGAATAAACTCAGCAATACTAAGTTGATGCAGACTTGCCAAACGCGCTAAATCTGGCGCAACTTCCGCAGCATAATAACAAGGCAGTTCAACCAATTGGCCCAGACTTTGGCCATGCGGTAATTGCAGTGGCCACCACTGCTGAATGCGCTCAGCAAGGGTTACATGGTCGGTTTTAAGCAGATCAAACACAATCAGCACCGAGGTTGCTGCCGGGACTAATTCTACAAGGTCATCGGCGCAATGTTGCTGCAACAAGGTACAAGCAAACTGAACCGCCGATAATGCCTGTGGGCTTGGACTTGCAGCCAAATACCACATTAGCGCCTGCTCGCCCTGAACTACTAGCTGCGGATGCGGCAAGCTCAATAATTCGGTGCTTTGTGGCAACGTCGTGGCCATTGTGTGCTCTTTGCTCATGCACAAAGTCCTATGGTGGTGCGTTGGATTGAACCAATGCGCTGATCAGCTGATGCCAACGCTGCATTCAGCGCGAAACCCAGTTATAGTGGCGACTTGCCATTTAGGGAGTTTATCAGTCGATGATACGTCAAGTCAGCGCTTGCTGCCTATCGCTGTGGTTCGCACTGGGATTAAGTTCTTGCACGCAAACACCGGACTATCTGGTGAGCGAACAACATCAATCGCAAAATCATAACCAACGCATCCGCATGGTGGTACTACATTACACCACTGGCGATTGGGCAGACTCACTTCGAGTCTTAACCGAACCGAGCGATAATCCTGTCAGCGCGCATTATTTGATCCCCGAGCGGCTAGATCCCAGCTACCCAAGCGACGAATTAATGAAAGTCTACCAATTAGTTGGTGAACAACAACGCGCTTGGCATGCTGGCGATAGTCGCTGGGAAGGCAAAACCAGTTTAAACGATCAATCTATTGGCATTGAACTCGTCAATCGCAGCCAATGTTATGCAGGCGAAGACGGCTTTTGTCTGACGCCGGATTTCGACCCAGCGCAAATGGAGCTGCTGGCAAAACTATTAAAAGATATTTTGCACCGCCATCCAGAAATCACCCCGACCCGAGTACTTGGGCATAGCGACATAGTGCCAGAACGCAAACAAGATCCCGGCCCACGCTTTCCATGGCAGTGGCTTGCTCGCCAGGGGATTGGCGCTTGGTTTGACGACCAAACAGTGCTGAAATACTGGCAAAAATTACCTGAGCACATTGCCATTAAACAAGTGCAACAAGCGCTTCGCCACTATGGCTACGGTATCGAAGTTACCGGCGAAAACGACCGCCAAACCCAGCTGTATCTGATGGCGTTTCAACGCCATTTTGTACCAGACCAAGTTCATGGCAATGCCGACAGAAAAACCGTGGCGATTTTATTTGCCTTGTTAGAAAAGTATTTCCCGGAGGCGCTAATGACATCAGATTTGAGTCCGTCGACTCAGCCGGTACCATGATTGCGGATTGACAGTGCAATAATGTCGGCGAATTCATTTCTCGTGTTGGCGCTAGGTGTAGTAAAAATCGGCAACAGTTACTGATTGCTTGCACCGCGACTACCGCTGTCATAGCTAGTAAAAAAGGGAGCCGAGGCTCCCTTTTTATGATTCGCGGAAAACTGTTAGTTTTTCTTAAAACGGCGCATTGCAAGTAGCGCTAAACCAAATAAACCGATAGTAGCAGGTGCTGGCACTGAATTTGGTGCATAAGCTTGGAAAATGATTTGGTCGTTCTCGCCAAACCCGAGATCACGTGAGCCTGCAGTGAAATACCCAAGATCAACATAATTACCAAACCCCGAAAATACAGCAGAACCAGAAATCACACCACCAGCATAATTTCCAGGCATGTATACCCAGCCATACAGGCCACTTGAACCAAAGAAATCACCAGTTACCACACCGTTTGATAATTCACTACCGGTATACCAGTTATGGTTAGTGCCAGTCCAACTTAAGTCGACATTGCCATCAAGAGCATGTAAGCCATTATTAGTCTGCATAATCACAAGATTAGAATCGAAATTGTATTGGCGAGCCCAGTTGGCAATAAAGCCATCCCAACGGATCACTAAATTGCTGGCATTGTTTTCCCAAGTAACAATTACGTTTGCTTGTGCGTTAAATGAACCCAAAGACGCAACTGTTGCCAGCACAAAAAACAACTTTTTGATTAACTTCATAGATCACCTTTATTATTTTTATTAACTTGAAGTTTTCTCTGCATTTTTTACGCCAGAATAATTAGTCTATACAAAACAGTTAGTTGCAAAAATGTGTAAGCTAATCCTACAAGAAGTGTAAAATAACATGACACCCACTCTAATTAACAAGCTAATAATTCTGGAATAGCGGATATTTCCAAAGTAGGTGTTTGCCTTCGCCCACGGTGACGAAGTGTACTTTGCGCAAAAAAAAGCCAGTCACATGGACTGGCTTTATTATTTCTAGCAAGAACTTAACCGGTAATCAGCATATACGCGACGATACCGATTAATACAGGCGATACCACTGCCGCAAATAAGCGGAAGGCGTGCACAAAATGCGCATGCACTTCATCAACCAACACTGCTTTGATTGATGGCCAAATCCGCCAGCCAACAAACACGGCAGCAAACATACCACCTAAC
>JACCDI011329027.1_pt1 | contig 25135 bp, 19 predicted proteins | sample 7442791 | NCBI WGS metagenome assembly JACCDI01 (sample SAMN15323434, study PRJNA562643) | freshwater metagenome | isolation source: river surface water | place: USA:Blue River Watershed | collected 2017-08-15
CCACGTCGATCTCGGCCGACAGCTCCGCCAGATAGGCTTCCGCCGGCAGACTCAGCAGCTGGGCCACCGCCTCCTTGTCATGGGGCAGGCCGCGCTCGCATTGCTCGATGCAGTCGGCCAGGATGCTGGCAAAGGCCTGCACCAGACCCTGATCCAGCTGCAGCACGCGGCCCGCCTGATAGTCGGCCAGCAGCGCCTGCAGGGTTTCCACGCCGAGCTGCTGGGCGGCATTCCAGCGGTTGAAGCCGTCGCTGTCGCGGGCCATGAGGAACAGCAAGTCCTCGCGCGTGTGCTCTGCCTGCAGTTTCACCGGGGCGGAGAAGCCCCGCAGCAGCGAGGGCACCGGGGGCTGGCTGATGCCGGTGAACACGAACTGCTGCTGCGCCTCGCGCACGTCCAGCACCCGCTCGGTGGGCGCTGTGCCCTGCTCGCCTTCGAGCTGCAGCGGCAACTCGCGGCCCTCGCGATCCAGCAGCGCCATGCGCAGGGGAATGTGGAAGGGCGCCTTCTCGGGCTGCTCCGGCGTGGCCGGACAGCTCTGCCGCACGTGCAGCACATAGCGCCCCTGCGCCGCGTCGTGCTCGCCACGCACCTGCAGCAGCGGCGTGCCGGCCTGGCTGTACCAGCGCCGGAACTGGGCGAGGTCGACGCCGCTGGCGTCCTCCATGGCCTTGACGAAATCCTCGGTGGTGACGGCCTGGCCATCGTGACGCGCGAAGTACAGATCGCTGCCGGCGCGGAAGCGTTCCGGACCGATCAGTTCGCGAATCATGCGCACCACTTCCGCGCCCTTCTCGTAGATGGTCACGGTGTAGAAGTTGGAGATCTCCATGTAGGAGTCCGGGCGCACGGAATGCGCCATGGGCCCGGCGTCCTCGGCGAACTGCACGGTGCGCAGGAAGCTCACGTCGTCGATGCGCTTGACGGTGCGCGAGCCCATGTCGGACGAGAACTCGGCATCGCGGTACACGGTGAAGCCTTCCTTGAGACTCAACTGGAACCAGTCGCGACAGGTCACGCGATTGCCCGACCAGTTGTGGAAGTATTCGTGCGCCACCACCGCCTCGACGCGCTGGAAGCCGGCATCCGTGGTGGTGGCAGGATTCGCCAGCACGCAGGACGTGTTGAAGATGTTCAGCCCCTTGTTCTCCATGGCGCCCATGTTGAAATCGTCCACCGCCACGATCATGAAGATGTCCAGATCGTATTCGCGGCCGAACACTTCTTCGTCCCAGCGCATGGCGTTCTTCAGCGAGCGCATGGCGTGGTCGCACTTGTCGACATCCTTGGCCTCCACGAAGATGCGCAGCGTCACCTTGCGGCCGGACGCCGTGGTGAAGTGATCCTCGACACATTCCAGATTGCCTGCCACCAGCGCGAACAAGTAACAGGGCTTGCGGAACGGGTCTTCCCAGGTCACCCAATGCGTGCCATCCGGCCCCTCGCCGCGTGCCACCGGATTGCCGTTGGACAGCAGCACCGGGTAGCGGGCCTTGTCGGCCACCACGGTGGTGGTGAAGGCCGCCATGACATCGGGGCGGTCGAGGTAATAGGTGATCTTGCGGAAGCCTTCCGCCTCGCATTGGGTGCAGAACATCGTCTTCGACTTGTACAGCCCTTCCAGGCTGGTGTTCTCCTGCGGCTTGATGCGGGTCACGCATTCCAGAACGAAGGCCTGCTGGGGCGGCGTGAAGAGGCTGAGGCTCTCGGCGTCCACGCGATACTGCGCGCTTTCGAGCACACGACCGTCGATGGCGAGCGACTCCAGCACCATGTCCTGGCCGTCCAGCACCAGCGGGCCGGGCACATGGCCGGCATGCAGCGGATTGGGCCGCAGCTGCAGACGTGCCACGACACGAGTTGATTCTTCCCCCAGCTCGACACGCAGGTCCGTGGTGTCGATGAGATAGGCCGGGGCCTCGTAGTCCTTCAGGTAAATGGTTTTCGGTTGTGCGTCACGCATGCTCGTGTCCTTGTCTCGTCAATGGTGCAGCGCCAGGTTGTAGCCCCCGAAGCGGCGCAGGTTGATCACGCCGGTATCGAAAATCAGATACTGGCCCTTGATGCCCAGCAGGGTGCCTTCCACCAGGGCGTCGGTGTCGAAATTGAACGAATTGATCTTTTCCGGATACGCCAGGATCGGGTAGTCGATCAGCACCGGCTCGATGCCGGTGAGCACGCTGATGGCGTGAAAGCCGTAGCGCTGCACCAGCTCGTCGATATCGCGGCGACAGGCTGTCAGAGGACGGTCGCGCTCGGCGTGCAGGTCGGTCAGATGATCGGCCCCCTTGAGCATGTCGCGCCAGTTCGTCTTGTCCGCCACGTGCTGCTTGAACAGCACTTCCAGCGCACCGGACTGCAGCCGGCTGCGCACCCGGATGATGGCCAGCGCCTGCACCGCGCCCTGGTCGATCCAGCGCGTCGGCACCTGGGTGGCCCGCGTGATGCCCACCTTCACGCCCGAGGAGTTGGCGAGGTAGACGATGTGATCCTGCATGCAGAATTCCTCGCCCCAGGCCGGCTCGCGGCAGGTGCCCAGATCGTAGTGGCACTTCTCCGGGTGAATGATGCAGGAGTCGCACTGGGCCAGCTTCTGGAAGCACGGGTAGCAGTAGCCCTGGTTGAAGCTCTTGCTGGTGTTGCGGCCGCAATGCACGCAATTGATCTGGCCGCTGAAGTGCAGCTGGAGGTGGCTGCCCAGCAGCGGATTGAGCGGTACCAGGGTCTCGCCCAGCGGCAGCGCATACTCCACGGGTTTGCCGAGGCGGGTCTTCATCTTGCGGACGATGCCGCGGGCGACGGTGTTCACCGGATACTCCTTGTCACTCAGTGGCGCGTGGCGTTGTCCTGCTCGGCCCACAGCAGCGGGCGCGGCTCGCTGGCACAGCTGTCGCCGGCCCCGTGCGTGTGGCCGGGCTCGTCACAGTGGGACTTCTGCAGACCGCTGGTGTCGATGTAGCCCACGCGCTGCTCCTCGGGCAAGTGCCGCGCCTCCCAGGCAATGATGGCCTGCAGGCTGTGTTCCAGCTGCTGCGGCGTCAGCCGTTCGCCATTGGCCCAGCGGCCGGTCTCCACGGCGCTCTTGAGCGCCTCGTGAATCTGCGGGGTGATGCTGTCGAGCAGCGCCTGCATGGAATCGGGTGTCGCGGACATGCTGTGATCCTCTGATTGGGGCGCCCCTCAGGCGCGTCGAATACGCTGCAGGCCTGCGCTCAGCAAGCCCGCGACCAGGCCCGCGAGCAGCCCGCCCGCGTGCGCCGCCGTGGCGATCCAGGCCGAGGCCAGCACTTCCATCAGCACCAGCGCCAGCAGCAGAAAACCGATCATGGCCGGTGGCAGGTACAGACCGGCGCGCGGCGCGACCAGCTGCCACATCCAGATGTAGCCCAGCAGCCCGTAGACCACGCCGGAGAGGCCGCCGAAATTCACCGACAGACTCCACAGGTACTGCACCGTATTGGAGGCGAAGGCCAGAAACAACAAGAGCAGCAGATAACCCAGGCTGCTCTGGGCACCCTCGATCATGCGCCCGAACTGCCACAGCCACAGGCTGTTGAACACCAGATGCAGGGCCCCGAAATGCAGCAACGCGGGCGAGAGCGTGCGCAGCAGCGCCTCCACACTGTCGATCTCGCCGAGCAGGCGCAGTACCGAGGCGGGCCCCACGTCGGGACCAGGATAGAAGCCGGGGTAGAACAGGCGCTGCACACCCGTCAGATCCATGCCCAGATCGCTGATGAGCGCCACCACCAGCGTGGCCAGCAGGACCAGCACGGTCACGGGCGCACGGAAGAAGGCGCGCAGCAGGTCGCGCAGATAGCGCTGCAGCGGAAAGTAATTGCCAAGGCCGGGAGAGGATGGCGCCGGGGTGTCGGCCAGCAGGCCCTGCGCCCGCAGGCTCTGCCACTGCGCCAGCAGGGCCGCGACGAGTTCAGCCTCGGCCTGCGTGGCCACCCAGATCACCTGCGCGCCGGACTCCTCATTGACGCGAAAGCGCAGCCCCTGTCGGGCCAGCGCCTCCAGCAACGGCCGCAGATCGGTGCCGGCGTCCAGCACGGCCGCCCTAATCATCGGCGCGCACCAGACGGCTGCCCCAGCCGAGCTTGCTGCGGCAGGTCTCGTAGTAATTGTGATCCAGCGGGTGGATCAGTCGCAGGGAGCCCTGCTTCTTGCGCACGATGAACTCGTCACCGGGCTCGACCGGAAAGCCGATGGACCCGTCACAACTGACCTGGGGCACGATGGAACGCTGCTTGCCCACCACCACGCGAATGCTGCTGTCGGCATCGATCACCAGCGGCCGGCTGCCGAGGGTGTGGGGGTACATGGGCACCAGCACCAGGGCGTTGAGACTGGGGTGCATGATGGGGCCGCCGGCCGAGAGCGCATAGGCGGTGGAGCCGGTCGGCGTGGCGACGATGAGTCCGTCCGACTGCTGACTGTTGACGAACTGCTCGTTGATGAACAGCTCGAATTCGAGCATGCGGGCGGCGGTGCCCGGGTGCAGCACCACGTCGTTCAGGGCGCTGCCGGAATGCAGGACACGCCCCTGGCGCCGCACCTCGCATTCGATCAGGAAGCGTGATTCCTCGGTGTAACGGCCCGCCAGCACCTCGGTGAGCCGAGTCTCGATCTCTTCGGGCAGGATGTCGGTCAGAAACCCCAGGCGACCGCGGTTCACCCCGAGCACCGGCACATTGTGCGCCACCAGCCACTGCGCCACGCGCAGCATGCTGCCATCGCCCCCCACCACGATCACCAGATCGCTCTGCGCCGCGAGCTCGGCGCGCGGCACCACCAGGGGAGTCGCCCCGCGCAGTTCGGCGGCACAGTGCTCGTCACACAGCACCTGCAAGCCGCGGGCAACGAGCACCTTGTGCAGCAGGCTCAAGGTGTCGACCACCCCGGGGTGCCCTGCCCGACCGATCAGTCCTATGCGCTTGAATGCCGACATGGTGTGCTCTGTGAGGGAATGAGGATTTGGGCAGCGCGGGTTCGCGCGGCCGGCGGCAGTATAGCAGAGAGACTTGCGCCGCCGCTCAGCGGCTGATGTCCAGCGCCAGCGGCTCGACGGTGTAGACCACTTCCCCCTGGCCGGGCACGCTGTAGGCGATGTAGATCTGCAGCCGCCGGCCGACGAAATCGGCGCCGAGGCGGGCCGCATTGGCGATCTGCACATATTCCACGGCGCGCAGCGCAGACACGCTGCGGAAGGCGCGCAGACCGGCGAAGCTGCCGTCCCAGGCATGCGCTGTGCCCTGCTCGTCCAGCATCACGAACTGCTCGCCGTCCAGGGTGGCCAGCACGTAGATCGAGCCGGCCTGGCCGCTGTGACGGGAATCCACGCTCAGGCTCAGATTGATGTCGACGCTGTCGGCAGGCGTCACCACCGAGACATGATCGAGCCCCTTGTTGACGCTCGCCGCCAGGGCGATGCGGGCATTGGTGGCAGTGCCGCTCAGGGTGCCGAGCGGCTTGTCGGGCAGCAGCGGCACACGCTGGGCGTAGTAACGAGCGATCTGGTGTCGCACCACATCCAGGGCGCGCACGGCATCGGCCGGCGGCTGCGTGCCACCAGCCGCCACCCCGCAGGGCACACCGAGACAGTCACGCGCAGGGCTCGAGAAGCGCGCAATTCGCACACTGGTGTTGAAGGCGGCGGGAAAGGCCATGACCGTGGTGAAGAGCGACTCCACGCCGTAACCGGTGGCGAAGTCGAAGGTGCCGCCGTGACCGTCCTCCCGGTGGGAGTGGGTCAGGCCCATGTTGTGCCCCAGCTCGTGGGCCACGACGGAACTCACGGGGCAGTCGATGGCGATGGTCGAGAACGCGAACTGCCGCTCGTCGGAAGAGGTGAAGTCACCCTGCGTGCGAAAGCCGCCCAGGTTCGCGAGACCGCAGCGATCCAGCTCCGTTCCCTGCGGCCGGAACAGCATCACCAGATCGGCGCCATATCGCTCGCGCAGGCTGTCCACGGCAGCGAAGGCTGGATCCTTGCGACTGGTCAGGGCACTCAGCGCGGTGTCCATGTCCACCGACTCACTGTAGGCCACCGGGCCCATGTACACCGGGCGCAGGGTGATGGCCACGCCGCTGTCGGCATAGATCTGGTTGGCCATGGCGATGAGCTGGTTGATGCGCGTCTGCGCCGCGCCCCCATACAGCGTGTCGGCGCCGGGGGTATAGAGCGCCATCACGTCGATCACCGAGGGTTCGGTCAAGGCGCCGGCGTGGGCGATACCGGCCTGGCCGACACCGAGCAGCGCCTCATTGAAGTCGCTGACGCCATTGTTGTCGCTGTCGCGCAGCACATCCTCGACCACGTTCAGCACCGCGTCATGGCGCAGCTCGCCCACCAGCGCGGTGGAGATGATGCGGGGCTTGGAGGCCGCCGTCGTCGCGATGGTGTAGCGCAGCGTCTTGCTTTCCCCTGGGGCGAAGTCTCCCAGCGGACAATTGAGCACGCGTTGCCCGCCCACCGTCCCCTGGCGACAGCCTTCGGTGGCACTGACCAGCGTGCTGTTCTCCAGCGCGAAATAGAAATTGACGGAGAGCGCCTCGTGTCGCTCGCTGCTGGTGTTGCGGAAACTGGCTTCGATCTGGGCCGTGCTCCCGGCCAGGACACTGCCGTTGCCGACAGACTGGGTGATCTGCAGATTGCGGGCATTGATGCCGGCGTTGCGTGCGCTCTGGGCCTGGCCCTGCGCACTCCCATTGCCAAGGCGCAGCGGCAGCGTGCTAGGCGGCAGTGCTGGCAGCGCCACGGGGACCGGATGCGCGAGATCCGGAATCACGTAGTCCTGTCGCAGGGCGCCTTCGGGCAGGCCGGCCGACTGGTAGAGCCAGCCGCTGTAATCCCCCACCGCTTCGTTCCTGCTGACATGCAACTGCCAGACCTCCGCACCGATCTCGGCATAGGCGAAGACATCCACTGCACTCGCCGTCAGCACGAAGGGGGTCTGTCGACCGTATCCCGCGAGTTCGCCATGCAGGCTGCGGTCGCCGTTGAGCTGGCGGGTCTGCGCCAGGATCAGCAACGGGGTGTGACGCACTTCGCCTGCCTGCTGCTGCACGGGCACCGGCACGGCACTGCCCGTCTGCAGGGACTCCAGCACCTCGGCATGCAGGGCGATGGGCACGGCATGGCTGGCATGGGCCGGCACGGCGGGCATGTCGACCACGGGAGTGGCGAGGATGCGCCACAATGGCGACTGCGCGACGTGGTCCTGCGCCACGGCAATGCCCGACTGCCAGAGACCGAGGACGGCCACCAGACACGGCAGACAGAGGCGGAGCAGACGCTGCAACAGCGGAACAGGCATCGCGATTGATCACTCTTTGCACAAAGGCGGGAGGCCATTATGCGAGCGCGTGGGAATATTTTCCATCTTTATGTGGCAGAAGGCGGAATGCCACCGGTGTGGATGGCAATGATCTCACTGCCGGGCGGGATTTCTCCCCTGACAATGCGCCCGTAGACACTCCACATCATCTTGCCGGTATAGACGGGTTCCAGCGGGATGCCCGTCCTCGCCGTGAAGCCGGCGATGAAGGTATCGAGCCCGGGATGACTGCGCGCATAGCCGCCGGCGTGCCAGCCTTGCACGATCTGCCAGTCGGCACGCGGACCAGCCGGCAGCTGCTCCAGCCAGTGCTGCACCTGGGCGCTGAGGCGATCCTCGCCCTTGAGCACGAGGGTGGCCTCCACGCGAACGGACTCGTCCAGGGCCGACACCAGGCCTGCAAGCGTGGTGCCGGTGGCCGTCGCCAGCGCCACCCGGCGCGGACGGGTGGCAGACCCTGTCCAGCGCAGCGCACGGGCGATTTCCTGGCACCCCAGCACGCCGTCCAGCGTGGCGCCGCCTTCGGGAATGAGGTGCGCCTGCGGCCAGCGCTCACGCAGTGCCTGCAGGAAGGCGTCAGTGTGGCGCTCGCGGTATGCGGTGCGGGAAACCGGCAGCAATTGCATGCCGAAGGCCTCGGCGGCCGCCAGCACGGGATTGAGGGGCCGCAGGACCTCCCCGCGCACCAGCCCGATCGTGGTGAAACCGGCCTGCTGCCCGGCCGCGGCGAGCGCGAGCAGATGATTGGACCAGGCCCCGCCGAAACTGATCAGCGTACGCTGTCCCTGGGCCTGGGCCCGTTCCAGCACGGGCCGCAGCTTGAACCACTTGTTGCCGCTGATGAAGGGGTGCAGCAGGTCCAGACGCAGCACGCTCAAGCCTATGCCGTGAGCGTCAAGCACGGCGTCCTGCACGGCTTGCAAGGGGGCCGACGTGGCTGAAAGCTTGATCTGACGCACTCGATTTTCCGCCTGCCCTGTAGTTGAATAGCCAGCACTTGTCACTTCACGGGCGCCCCCGACAGCGAGCGCCACAGCCTTCAGGAGCTCCCATGTCAGACCAATCCCTGCCCCCGTCCGGGCGTCGATCCTTTCTCGGCCGTCTCGGCCTCGTCGCTGCACTGACCTCCGCAGCCGCCGCCACCAAGGCCGTCGCGCAGACCGCGCGTCAGCGCTTCGAACCGCGCATCCACGACGAAGACGCCTGGATGGACATGCCGGGGACACACCGCACGCTCATCGATTGCTACACCGGCCTGGGCGGTGTGAACGCCATGAACTACGCGGCCAACATCCTGGCCACCCACACCGATGTCTACAAGGGAGCGGAGTCGGATTACGCGATGATCATCTGTTTCCGCGCCGCAGCAGCGCCGCTGGCCTACAGTGACGCGATGTGGGAGAAGTACGGGAAGGTGCTGGCCGACTACACGCAGTATCACGACCCGAAGACCGGTGAGAACTTCCCGCGCAGCCCGATCACGATGTCCGATCGTGTCGACCTGCCCAGCCGGGGCCACACGCTGGCTTCCAATGCCGCGCGGGGCGTGCAGTATGCCGTGTGCAGTCGTGCCACGCGCAATCTGTCCACCTTCCTCGCGGCGGCCACCGGCGGCGATGTCGATGCGATCGCCCGCGAACTCGCGGCCTCCATCGGCGTCAACGCGCGCATGGTGCCCGCAGGCGTCATGGCGACGACGCGCGCTCAGGAGCACGGCTACACGATGCTGGTGGCCGGCTGACTAGCGGCCCCCGGCAGTGCCCGCCGCGTTCTGCGCGGCGTTGCGTGCCGCGGTCTGGGCGGAGTAGTACTCGCGGATCGGCCCGAACGGCCCGAACTTGTGTTGCTCCACCGGGAACGGGTCGGCATAGGGCGGGTAAGGGCTGTCCACCGGCTTGGTGGTGCGATCCGGGTAATCCTCTTCCAGATTGGCCATCTGCGGCCGCTCCTTCGAATTGATGTAGGCCGACACATCGAAGGCCTGGTCATCCGTCAGATCCGGCTGCCCCAGTGGCATGCGCGCCTTGATGAACATGGCCGCCGTCAGCACCCGGTTCATGCCGGCGCCGTTGTTGTAGCTGTCCGGCCCCCACAGCGGCGGGAACAGATAGCCTTCCTTGATGTCATTCGTGGCCTGCAGGCCGAGTCCGTCGATGCCGTGGCACACGGCGCAACGCTGCTCGAACACCACCTGCCCCGCCGCGATGTCGGCCGCCCGATCCGGCTCGCGGAAGGCCGGCGGCTCGTCCGGCTGCACACGGCTCTCGCTGGAGGCCTGGGTCTGCGCCCAGAGGCTGTTGATGTACAGCTCCATGGACACCATCTGCACGCCATCGCGGGGCAGCTCCCGGCCATTCATGCTGCGGGTCATGCAGCCCTGGATGCGATCACGCAAGTCCCCTTCCCCCCCGTCCCGGCCGGAGAAGCGCGGATAGCGCGAGCTGGTCTGCAGCAGCGAGAGCGTGCCGGGCTTGCGGCCGCTGTCCAGATGGCAGGACGCGCAGTCCAGATGCGAACCGGTGTAGCGCATGGCGGGGTCCGGGTTGGCAGGGCCCATCTCTTCCGGCGTGTGGCGAATCAGGCGCTCGCCGTATTCGGCCGTGGCTTCCAGCGGCACGCCGGGACTCACGGGCATGGGCCGATACAGCCACAGCGCCGCCGCAATGATGCCCAGACCGGCCGCGCCGCCGGCCAGCACGGTGAAAAGGATGCTGCCACTCTGCTTATCGGGGTTCATGGGGAGTCTCCCTGGAATTGGACGCCTGCTGGTCTTCGTCAAACCGCTGGATCTGCTGCGCAAACACGAACTTGGGCTGCTCGATGCGCCGCCGCAGCGCCGGCCGCAGCCAGGCCGCCGCCAGCCAGCCGGCGGCGAACAACACACTGAGTCCCACGATCACATCGGAAATCATCGCGCCCCTCCTGTTGTCTCGCCTGCGTAGAACTGACGCACGAAGTGAGAGACCGCCGCGATCTCGGCGTCATTCAGGCGATCCGTCCACGGTGCCATGGAGGTTCCGGGCACGCCATTGCGCAGCACCCGTTCGCTCTCGGCATGCGTGGGGCGCTCGCCCGTGAAGTCCGTCGGCATGATGGGCAGCTGATCCGCCGCGAAGCCATTGCCCGTGCCCGCATCGCCATGACACTCGGCACAGTGCTGCTGATAGACGCGGGCGCCTTCCTGCAATTGCGGCGCGGGCGCGGCAGTGGCGTCCTGCGGCCCGAAGTCGCGCACCACGGCGACCAGGGCAGCGAGACTTTCCAAGGGCTGGTCACGCCAGCCCGGCATGGCAGTGCCGTGAACCCCGTTCCACAAAATGTCGGCCAGACGCTGTCCCGTGTAGTCCCGCGCGGTGAGATTCACGGGCGGCGGCTCCAGCCAGCCGGACGCCTGCCCTGCTCCATCACCGTTCGCCCCGTGACAGCCGGAGCAATTGGCCTGCCACAGGGCCTTGCCCAGCGCCAGATCCCCGGTGGCGGGCAGCGCCGGCGCATTGCCGCGCGGCTGTGTCCTGCCCGGATGCGCATTGAGCACTGGAGAGGAGAACGCCATCTGCGCCCATTCGCTGTCGCCCGCCACGGCACGGGCGGCGGTGTCGCCGTCCGGCCAGGCCAGTTCGCGGGCGCGGCCTAGCGTGTCCAGATAGGCCACCAGGTCACGCGCTTCCTGGGTGGGCTGCGTCGGGTCCCCGGCGAAGAACTGCGGGTAGGCCGGCATCACCGAGCCGGGCACCACGGCTCGCGGGGCATACAAATGGGCGAGATGCCATTCGGCGGTGCGGGTGTTCGCGGCGCGTGCCAGATCCGGCCCGATGCGCCGGGTGCCCAGCAGATGCGGGAAATCGAAGCGCCCTTCCCAGGCCAGGGTCGGCGCTCCGTAGCGCTGGATGTCGGCCGGCACATAGCGCACTTGCTGGGTATGGCAATAGCCACAGCCTTCGCGGGCGTAGATGTCACGGCCGCGCTGCTCGGAGGGCGTCAGGGGCAGTGGACTGGCCGGGGCCATCACATTCGTCTGATCCGCCAGCAGGCGCCTGGGCATCTCGCCCAGCAGAGACACCGAGAACACGAAAAACAGCACGCCCGCCACCGAGGCCACGACATAGGACATGCCCAGCACCCGCGCGGGCGCATCGGCACTGCCCTCGATCAGCACGGGCGCCACACGCGCCGCCGCCACACGCTGCCGGTTCTGCGCCACGGCATCGGCCCCGGCGCCACGCGGGCCCGTCATCAGACCAGCGAACAGGGCGATGAAGCCGGCAGTGATGGGAATGGCAGTCAGGGAGCGGAACACCCAGTAGGGCTGCGACACACGCAGGGATTCCAGCCAGGGCGCGCCGCTCTGCCAGGCGCCGCCCTGCACCAGACCGGCCAGCGACAGGTCGATGACCATGAGCCAGATGCCAACCGTCAGCAGCCAGTAGGCCCATTCCAGTGCCCGGGCGTTGTAGCGCGCCTGGGGAATGCGCTGCCAGGCGTGCAGGATGCCGCCGATGCCGGCGAAGGTGGCGAAGCCCAGCATGGCCAGATGGGAATGCCCGATCACCCAGTCCGTGAAGTGCGTCAGCTCATTGAGTGCCATGTTGGCCTGCAGCGAGCCCTGAATGCTCACCACGAGGTAGAAGATCACCGACATCGAGACGAAGCGCAGCGCGATGTCCTGCGGAATCCAGCCGCTGCCACGCTGGGAGAGCACGAGATTGGAGACCACGATGAGCACGATCACCCCGAGCAGGAACGAGGCATAGATCGCCGTCATCTGCGCCTCCATCGGGATCACGGAGAAGATGTAGTGATGTGTCCCGTTCAGCGGGTAAAGGAAGAACAGTCCCCAGAAGCCCAGCATCGAGAGCAGATGACTGAAGACAGGCCGACCGGTGCTGGCGGGAATCACGAAATAGAGAATGGCGAGCGCGAGCGGAGTGACGAACAACCCGACGGCATCGTGAATCCACAGACCGCTGAAGGCGGCTCCCGCGGCGCCCGGCACGAACTCGGGCACGATGTTGCCCATGGGATAGGAGAGCAGCGTGAAGACCAGGGCCCCGATGATGTACCAGCCCGAGACGTAGAGGTCGGTGAGCCCCTTGCGGAAGAAAGGCGGCAGGAATTGCACGGCGGCGAGCACGAAGGCCAGCACCACGAACACATCGACCAGCAGGGGGAACTCCGCCCACTCCAGTGGCTGACTGACACCGGCCAGCACCAGCGCCCAGCCCGGCAGCATCACCACGAAATTCCAGAGACCGAACAACACCAGACCGAGCCTGCGCCCGGTGACCCGCGCACCCGTCAGGATGGGAACCGCATGATAGAGAAAGGCCAGGAAGGCATTGCCGAGCCAGCCCAGCATGATGCCCTGGGTGTGCGCATAGCGCATGCGACCCCAGCTCGGCAGCAGACCGGAGAACAGATCCGGCAGAATGAATTGCAGCGAGACAAGAATGCCGAAGGTGACGGCCATCAGCAGCATGACAAACGCGGCGATGCCATGCGCCTGCACCAGAAAGGTGTCGACCGTGGCATCCGTTGCGCGCTTGTCTTGAATTGTTGTTTGCGACACACCGCTGCTCCTCTGCGCTCGAAGTCCCGGCATCTTAGCCAGCGCTGGAAGTGGAGTAAAGGAAGCATCCGGCGCGAGCAAGTGGACGCAGGCAACAGTGCCAAGTGCGCTTTTATTGGCACGAGAAAACGCGTGCATTCGAGTGCAGCGATGACGTTGAAACGGGCTGGGGAATTGCTGATTTGAAGAGGGGTTAGTGGCGGACCGGACGGGACTCGAACCCGCGACCTCCGGCGTGACAGGCCGGCATTCTAACCGGCTGAACTACCGGTCCACACAAACTCTTTACTGCAGACCCCGAGAGAGTCTGGTGGGTGTTGAGGGATTTGAACCCCCGACATTCGCCTTGTAAGGGCGACGCTCTACCAACTGAGCTAAACACCCGTTCTCTTGGGTGACGCGCATTTTACGCACTTGAATTGTTCTGTCAATCAATTTTCTCGGCCGTTTTCACGCGTGAAAACCCGCAGCAATGCTTGTCAAAAAGTGAAGATTTCTGGTAGTGGCCGCACTCATTTGCTCAGATGCTGGAAGGATCCATCCCAGTCGGCAGGCAGACTCTGCGTGCGCAGATTGGCGATTCTTTCCAGATAGATCTCGTAGAGATGCACGTGCGGTGCAGCCGCGTGCAACGACTCGAAACGCTGCTGTGCGTCGTCCCATTGCTGCGCGAAATACTGCTCGAGCGCCGCGTGATACTGCGCCACTTCCGCCAGCAATTGCGGGCTCGCATCGGCCGTCGTGCACAGCGGTTCGTAAGTGCGCACGGCATGGTCCTTGCCCTTGACCTTCACCTTGTCGATCAGGCGACACACGATGCCCTCCAGCGTGTGATGGGTCTCTTCGCCGATCAACAGTTTCACGCCGTAGAACTTCGTCAGACCTTCGAGTCGCGAGCCCAGGTTCACGGCGTCTCCAAGCACGGTATAGGCGCGACGATAGACCGATCCCATGTCGCCCACGTTCATCATGCCGGTGTTCACGCCAATGCCGATATTGATCGGGGGAAAGCCCTTGCGCGGAAACTCCTGCCGCAGTCGCTCGACTTCATCGAGAATCCGCAGCGCGGCATGCACTGCATTGCTGCGATGCGCGAGGTCCTCCAGGGGCGCGCCCCAGAAAGCCATGATCATGTCGCCGACGTATTTGTCGACGGTGCCGTTGTGCTCGAAGATGATGCTGGTGACCGGCGTGAAAAACTCGTTCAACAATTGCTTGAGTTCGGTGGCGGTCAGCGCTTCCGAGACACTGGTGAAATCCCGGATGTCCGCGAACAGCACCGTCATTTCCCGGCTCTCGCCGGAGAAGCTGTAAGCCTCTGGATTCTGCAGCATCGCGTCAATGTGGGCAGGTGGCACATATTGATCGAACATGCCCTTGATGGTCTTGCGCGTGAGGCGCTCGCTCAGATAGCCATACGCCGTGTTGATCACCACCAGCGTCAGGATCAGCAGCAGGATCAGGGTCAGCGACAGGTCCATGCGGTAGAGCGACCACAGCGCGAAATTGCTCCACACGGCCGCGCCGATCAAGACCAGTGCCGCCACCGCAAGCAGCGTCGGACCGAGCAGCGGGAGCACCGCGCTGAGCACTGCACCGAGCACCAGCAGGATCACGAGAATCGCGCCCTCCTCCCACACAGGTTTGTACGGAAAGGGCGAGGCCAGCGTGGCATTGATGTCGTTTTCAGCGCCTTCTGCGTTGCCCGCGACTTCCTGCACGATGAAGGAATTGAGGATGCCGTTGAGAATGTTCGCGTGCACTTCCACTCCGGGGTAGACCGCTTCCAGTGGCGTCGAGCGCAGATCGAACATGCCCGTGGCCGTGGTGCCCACCAGCACCAGGGCATTCTCGAGCACGGCCGGGTCCACGACACCATTGAGCACATCGGTGGCGGAGACGTATTCATATTGACCGTTGCCGCTTAGCACGGACGGACCGACATAGGGCACCAGCACCTGCGCTCTTGCATCCGTGGCCAGCTCGTACTGTCCTGCATTGCGACCGATGCGGATGCCTTCCACCTGATGCACGTCCCCCAGGGGATAGGTCACCAGTTCGAAATCCTGCTCGAAGAAATACAGCCGCGCCATTTCCAGCGCCAGGGTGGGATACAACTGATCGCGATAGCGCACGACAAGAGGCACGCGGCGGATGATGCCATCGACATCCGGCAGCTGATTCATGATGCCGGCCCCCGCGGCAGCTTCCTGCAGCACGGCGATGTTGGCGGTGTAGCCGGCCATTTCCTGCAGCGTCACGCGCTCCGCAATGGCAGCATCGAGCCCCACGATCGGTGTTGGCAGCGCCCCGTATTCCACGGACTGCACAGGATTGAAAGACACTGCGAGCACCACGGACATCAGGGGATTGGCAATGGCCTGCGCGAAATAGCGGTCGGCATCCAGTTCCTGCTCCAGTGTGCGCAGTCGTTCGACGAAGTCTGATTCCAGTGTCAGGCCGTCGCTGCGGGCAACGATGTCGCGCACGGTATTGCGCTGCGGCTCGGGAAAAGTCACGTCGAAGCCGGTGACCAGCACACCATACTCGGCCAGTCGTTCCACCAGCTGCCCGAGCTTGAAGCGATCCCAGGGCCACTGCCCCTCGGCCTGCAGACTGCGCTCATCGATGTCCACCACCACGATCTTGTGCTCGGGATTCACGGACGGTTTCGACATCAGGTTGTAGCGCTGGTCGTAGAGGAGATTGTCGAGACGATCGATCAGGGAGCCGATGCCGCTTGGCGGCAGCACCTGCAGGGAGGCCACGAGCAGCGTGAGCACGAGCCCGAGCGCCACGGGCAGGCGACGCCCCTTGAGAAGGCTGCGGGCAAGGCGTTTCATGGCGTCGCTGAGAGGCATCGAGGGAGTCGCGCTGCGGGGAAAGTGCCCGGAGTATAAGGGAATCAGGCTGTACTTGAAACGGAACTGTCGGTATCCTTGCGCTCCGTTCCGGCCAGGCACCATGCAGGTGCCTCGTCGCCCAGAAGCCCCTGCGAATACACCGAGCCAGCATGGATATCTACAAGGAATTCACCTTCGAGGCGGCCCATCGTCTGCCCAATGTGCCTGCAGGGCACAAGTGTGCGCGCCTGCACGGCCACTCCTTCGCGGTGCGCATCCACGTCAGCGGCCCGGTGGGAGAGCACTCCGGCTGGGTGATGGATTTCGGCGACATCAAGGACGCCTTTCACCCCGTGTGGAAGCAGCTGGATCACTATTACCTGAACGAGATTCCAGGTCTGGAAAACCCGACCAGCGAGAACCTCGCAATCTGGATCTGGCAGCGCCTCAAGCCAGCCCTGCCTGCGCTGAGTCGCATCGAAATCCGCGAAACCTGCACCAGCGGCTGCATCTACACGGGCCCGCTCTGAACTCAGAGCACGTCTTCACGCAATTCGAACGTATCGACCCCTGAATTCACGTCAGCCAGTGCCTGCGGATTGACGCGCAGACGCTCTGCGATCAGGCGCTTGCAGGCGATGAACTCCTTCGCACGATTGATGCAATCAGCCGCAATCATCACATCGCCGCGCAGATGAAACACGCAGAAGCCCTTTTCGTCGGCGTGTTCTGGATCGCCGCGCAGCACGACTGTCTCGTGCTCCAGCAACAGGCCGGCACTCTGCAGCTTGATGCTGTACTGATCCGACCAGAACCATGGCAGCGCATCGTAAAGCACTTGCTTGCCACAGATGTTGGCGGCCGCCACCCGGGCCTGATCCAGCGCGTTCTGCACCGATTCCAGACGCAGGCGCCGGCCGTAACGCGCCGAGGGATGCCAGGTGCAGTCGCCGGCCGCGTAGATGTGCGGATCACTGGTGCAGGCATAGGCGTCCACAACGATGCCGTTGTCCACCTCCAGGCCTGCCTCGCGGGCAAGGGCAAGCTCCGGCAGCACGCCAATGCCGACAATCACCAGATCGGCGGGATGAATGCGGCCGCTGCCTTCGCGCACGCCGCTCACAGTGGATTCGCCCAGCAGTTCCACGCCGGCAATGCTCGTCAGTATTGTCACGCCATGGCGGGCATGCAGCGCGGCAAAATAGTCGGACACCACGGGATGCGCGACGCGCGCAAGCAGCCGACTGGCCGCCTCCAGCACTGTGACCTCCAGACCTTGCGCGCGCAGCACGGCCGCCACTTCGAGTCCGATGTAACCGCCACCCACGATGACGACACGTTTGCCACTCGTCGCCGCAGCGCGAATGCGCTCGGCATCCTCGGCCGTGCGCAAGCTGAACACCCCTTGCAGCTCGCTGGCGCGTGGCAGAGTCCTGGCGACGGTGCCCGTGCACAGAGCGAGTGCGTCGTAATGCAGGGACTCCCCCCCGGCCAGCTGCACTGTCCGGGCCTGACGATCAATCGCCACGACACGCTCGCCGAGGCGCAATTCCACGCCACTGGCCGCATAGTGGGACAGCGGCCGCAGAGCGATCGCGTCGAGCGTCTTCTCGCCGGAGAGCACCGCCTTGGACAAGGGCGGACGATGATAGGGCAAGGCCGATTCCACGCCGACGAGCACGATGCGACCGGTCCAATTCTCCTTGCGCAGTTGCACGGCCAGTGCCGAGCCTGCATGGCCGGCCCCGACAACAATGCACACCTGTTCATTTCCCTGCATGGCAGACATCACAAGCCCTCCGTGGTCGATAGAACGCGCCAGTCCACGGCCTCAAGACCATGGGCCAGCAGATAGTGATTGGCGCGGGAGAAATGCCGGTTGCCCAGAAACCCCCGACTCGCCGACAAGGGCGAGGGGTGTGGTGACTCGAGCACGAGATGGCGGGAACGATCGATGAACTGGCCCTTCTTCTGCGCATGACTGCCCCAGAGCATGAAGACCAGATGTTCCTTTCGTTCATTGAGCAGCGCGATGATGCGATCGGTGAACTGCTCCCAGCCACGACCCTGATGCGAAGCGGCGCGACCGGCCTCCACGCTCAGCACGGCATTGAGCAACAGCACCCCTTGAGCCGCCCAGGACTGCAGACAGCCGTGACGCGCCGGCGCAATGCCCAGGTCGCTGGCGAGCTCCTTGTAGATATTGCGCAGGGACGGTGGAATCTCGACACCCGGCTGCACCGAGAAGCACAGGCCGTGGGCCTGACCCGGCCCGTGGTAAGGGTCCTGTCCCAGAATCACCACGCGCACCCGATCGAACGGGGTGGAATTGAGCGCATTGAACATGTCCCTGCCTGCGGGGTATACCTGCTTGCCTGTCTGCTTCTCCTGCAGCAGGAACGCACGCAGCTCACGCATGTAATCGCGCTCGAATTCCGGCTGCAGCAGTGCCTTCCAGGACGCCTCGAGCTGCACTCTGTCCACCGGACTCTCCGCCTTGCTCTACTTGTCGTGATGCGGCCGCATGTGCGGGAACAGCAACACATCCTTGATGGAGGGAGCATCCGTGAACAACATGACCAGACGGTCAACACCGATGCCCTCACCCGCCGTCGGCGGCAGACCGTACTCCAGCGCGGTCACATAATCTGCGTCGTAGTGCATGGCCTCGTCATCGCCGGACTCCTTCTGCGCCACCTGCTCGTGGAAGCGACGGGCCTGGTCTTCCGCATCATTGAGCTCGGAGAAGCCATTGGCGATCTCGCGTCCGCCGATGAACAGTTCGAAACGATCGGTGACATCCGGATTCTCGTCATTGGCGCGTGCCAGCGGCGACACCTCGGTGGGGTATTCGGTGATGAAGGTGGGCTGCAGCAGCAGGTGCTCCACTTTTTCGTCGAAGATGGCCATGCAGACACGGCCGTGGCCCCAGGCATCCTCGATGTGCACACCCATCTGCTGCGCCAGCGCAGCCGCACTCTCGCGCGTCGCGAGCTGCGCCATGTTCACGTCCGGGCAATGACGCACGATGGACTCGCGCACGCTCAGACGACTGAAGGGCTGACCGAAATCGATGGCCAACCCCTGGTAGGTCACCAGCGTGGTGCCCTGCACTTCCGTGGCGATGCGACGGAACAGCTCTTCCGTCAGATCCATGAGATCGTGGTAATCGGCGTAGGCCTGATAGAACTCGATCATCGTGAACTCGGGATTGTGGCGCGTGGACAGTCCCTCGTTGCGGAAATTGCGGTTGATCTCGAAGACGCGCTCGAAGCCACCCACCACCAGACGCTTGAGATAGAGTTCCGGGGCGATGCGCAGATACATCTGCTGGTCCAGCGCATTGTGATGCGTGATGAAGGGCTTGGCCGACGCACCACCGGGAATCACCTGCATCATCGGGGTTTCCACTTCCATGAACCCGTGTGCCTCGAAGAAGTGACGCAGGCAACTGATGATTCTGGAACGCGTGACGAATGTCGCACGTGAAGCCTCGTTGGCTATCAAGTCGACATAGCGCTGGCGATAGCGCACTTCGGTGTCAGCCAGACCGCGGTACTTGTCCGGCAGCGGGCGCAGCGATTTGGTCAGCAGACGCAGCGACGCGATCCACACCGTGAGCTCGCCCTTGCCTGTCTTGAACACGCGCCCTTCGACGCCCACGATGTCCCCCAGATCCAGTCCCTTGATCTCGGCGAGCAGCGCCTCGTCGAGCTCCTTGGGATTGAAGTACAGCTGGATCTGTTCAGACACATCCTGAATCACCAGGAACGGGCCACGCATGCGAATGAGGCGACCTGCCACCTTCACTTGGGGCGTCAGAGCCTCCAGCGTGTCCTTGTCCTGCTCGCCATGGGCCTTGATCAGATCGGCGGCGTAGTGTGTGCGGCGAAAGTCGTTGGGAAAGGCATTGCGGCGCGCACGAATGGCGTCGAGCTTCTCGCGGCGCAAGGCAATCAGTTTGTTCTCGTCGTGATGCGACTCGTCGCTGCCTGTCTGCTGATTGTGTTCTGTCACGTGATTCATAGCCCCATTTTCAAACTAGCTTCGATGAACTTGTCCAGGTCGCCATCCAGCACTGCGCCTGTATTGCTGACTTCCACACCCGTGCGCAAGTCCTTGATGCGTGACTGATCCAGCACATAGGAGCGGATCTGACTGCCCCAGCCGATGTCCGCCTTCTCTTCCTCGATGGCCTGAGCGGCCTGACGGCGCTTCAGCTCTTCCATCTCGTACAGACGTGCCTTCAACATCTTGATGGCCTCGTCCTTGTTCTTGTGCTGCGAGCGCTGGTTCTGGCACTGCACGACAATGCCCGACGGCTCGTGAGTCAGACGCACGGCGGAGTCCGTCTTGTTGATGTGCTGACCGCCGGCGCCACTGGCGCGGTAGGTGTCCACGCGCACATCGCCCATGTTCAGCTCGATGTCGATGTCGTCATCCACTTCCGGTGACACGAACACGGACGAGAACGAGGTATGCCGGCGATTGCCGGAATCGAAGGGCGACTTGCGCACCAGGCGGTGCACGCCCGTCTCGGTGCGCAGCCAGCCGAAGGCATACTCGCCGGACACGTGAATCGTGGCACTCTTGATGCCCGCTACCTCACCGGCTGAGACTTCGGCCACTTCGACATTGAAGCCCTTGGCCTCGCCCCAGCGCAGGTACATGCGCAGCAGCATCTCGGCCCAGTCCTGCGCCTCGGTACCGCCGGAACCCGCCTGAATGTCGAGGTAGGCGTTGTTGATGTCCATCTTGCCGGAGAACATGCGACGGAATTCCAGCGCGGAAAGCTTGCCGCCCAGCGTTTCCAGCTCGGCATTCACCTCCTCGAACAGTGCTTCGTCCTGCTCTTCCTCGGCCAGGGTCAGCAGTTCGGTGCAATCGTTGAGTCCGCTGTAGAGCGCGTCGATGGTGGTGACCACCAGCTCCAGTTCCGAGCGCTCGCGACCCAGTGCCTGGGCCACCTCGGGTTTGTCCCAGACATTGGATTCGCCCAGTTCGAGCTCTACTTCGCGCAGGCGGTCCTTCTTTTCATCGTAGTCAAAGATACCCCCGAAGGACGTCTGTGCGGGCGGTGAAGTCCTTGATCCTGAGATGGGTCAGATTGGTTTCGATCATGCGATTCTCGATAGTCTGGCGAAATTTGAAGGTCGCGCATTTTACCCTATTCCGCCGCAGATGCCACGATGGCCGGGCGCAGGGGGCTGACAGACGGCATTCTGCTACACTGCGCCGATGCACAATCAACCCCCTGACACCAATACACTCCTGCACAATGCCGACCTGCAATGGCAGGAGTCAGGTGCTCCGTTTTCCGCGCAGTTCCAGGACATCTACTTCTCGCGACAAGGCGGGCTCGCAGAGACGGAACACGTCTTTCTGGCCGCCAACCAGTTGCGCGAACGTTGGAGCGCACTGGACGAGCCGCTGCGTGCCGGCGCAGTGAACGCACGCGGGCACTTCACCGTGGCGGAACTGGGCTTCGGTACCGGCCTGAATTTCCTGTGCTGCTGGCGAGCCTGGCAGGAAGTGGCACCACAGCATTTGCGTCTGCACTACATCGCCTGCGAGAAATTCCCACTGCAGCAAGACGCATTGCAGCGCGCACTGGCGCAATGGCCGGCGCTGCAGGATCTTGCCGAGCAACTGCTGGCGCAGTATCCCGACCATACCAGCGGCCTGCACCGTCTCGTGTTCCGCAACGCCGCAGGCCGCGCCGATGTGACGCTCGACCTGTATTACGGCGATGCAGCTCAGACCCTCGCTGCGCATGAGGATGCACGGGGTGGGGTGGTGGACGCCTGGTTTCTCGACGGCTTCGCACCGCGCACCAATCCGGAACTGTGGAGCCCTGCCCTGTTTGCCCACGTTCGTCGCCTCAGCCGATCAGGCGCCACACTGAGCACGTACAGTGTCGCGGGACACGTGGTGAGAACCTTGCAGGACAGCGGGTTTGCCGTGGCAAAGCATCCAGGTTTCGGGCAAAAACGCGAGATGCTGCGTGGCGCACTGCAGGAAGCCTCTCAGCCGGCAGGGCAAACGGAGCACACGGGACGCTGGCTGCAATTGCCCCGCACAACCTCGACGCCGGAACATGTCCTGGTGATCGGCGCCGGTCTTGCCGGATGCAGCACGGCATGGAGCCTGGCGCAGCGAGGTTGCCGCGTGAGTGTTCTGGAACGCCACACAGAAATCGCGGCCGGCGCCTCCGGCAATCGCCAGGGAGTGTTGCAGTGCCGGCTCAACAACGCCGTGGATGGTGCCTGGCAATTCAATCTGCAGGCCTTTCTCTTCGCATCGCGTCATTACGACGCGATGCAGGCGCAGCACCCGTCGATTCACTGGCAACGCTGCGGCGTGCTGAATCTCGATACGGCGTTTTCCTCACGACGCGAACGCTGCCCGGACGTTCGCCTGGACCTGTACGCCTCTGCCGTCGTGCAGCGCGTCGACCAGACCCAGGCCAGCGCGCTCGCGGGAACGACACTGGATGGGGGCGGCAATTTCATCCCCTTGGGCGGCTGGCTGCGTCCAGCAGCGCTCTGCGCCGCCTGGCTGCAGCATCCGCTGATCAGCGTGCACTGCGGCACGCCGGTGAGCGCGCTGCTGCGCCACGCAGACCAGTGGCGGGCTCTGGGCCCTGAGGGCCAGATCCTGGCGGAAGCGGACAGCGTGGTGATTGCCAACAGCACGGCGGCGGCGAGCCTGGCGCAAACTGCGCACCTGCCCCTGGTCCCCCTGCGCGGTCAGCTCAGCCACCTGCGCGCCTCGGCGCAGAGCAGCACGCTGAAGACGGTAGTCTGCGGGCGCAGCTACATCAGCCCGCCCCTGCACGGCGAACACTGTGCAGGCGCCAGTTACTCCAAGGATGTGAGCGACCTGTCACTGTCCATGCGCGAACAGAGTGAGAATCTCGCGGGCATCATGCCGCATTTGCCGGAGGCCGCACTTGATGACTCCGCGCTGAGTGGAGGCAGGGTTGCCGTGCGTGCCGGCAGCCCGGATCGCACTCCCATGGCGGGCCCCGCGGTGGATGTCGCGACACTGGAAGCACTCTATCGCGCGCTGCCGCAGCACGAGCGCAAGCAGCCCACCGTGACCCTGCCGTGTCACCCTGGCCTCTACCTCAATGTGGGACATGGCTCGCATGGCATTGGCAACGCGCCGCTGGCGGCGGAGTATCTGGCCAGTCTGATGTGTCAGGAGCCTCTGCCCCTGCAGACCTCGGTGCTGGAGGCGCTGCATCCGGCACGCTTCGTCCTGCGTCGACTCAGGCGCGAACCGGCGCGCGGTTGAAGAAGACGCGAACCGCCTTGCAGAGATGGTAGGCATCCTCGCTGCCCGCGAGTTCACGAATGGAATGCATGGCGAAGGTGGGCACGCCGATGTCCACTGTCTCGATGCCGAGTCCGGCAGCAGTGATCGGCCCGATGGTGCTGCCGCAGGCCATATCGCTGCGCACCACGAAACTCTGTACCGGCACCTCGGCCTGCAGGCACAGTGACTTGAAGAATGACACCGAGCGACTGTTGCTGGCGTAACGCTGATTGGCGTTGATCTTGATGACGGGGCCTTGATTCAGCACCGGACCGTGATTGCCATCATGCTTGTCCATGAAATTCGGATGCACGCCGTGGGCGTTGTCGATGGAGAGCAGCAAGGAGCTGCGCACCGTGCGCTCAAGATCCTCGGCACGCGAACGAGCATCCCCCGGACCGCTGGCGATGATGCGTTCCAGAACAGAGCGCAGGAACGGACCCTGTGCTCCGCTGGCCGAGGTACTGCCTACCTCCTCGTGATCGGAACAGATCAGCATATTGCAGGTGTCACCCCCGGCATGCAGCAGTGCCTCAAGCCCGACATGACAGCTCAGCAGATTGTCGAGTCGCGCAGAGGCGATGAATTCATGATGCAGGCCGATGATGGCCGGCGCCTGGGTATCGTAGAAACTCAGCTCGTGACTCAGCACCCGCGTCGCATCAGGTGCAATCCCCGTTTCCTGCAGATGAGCCAGCAGCAGATCGTCGAAGGAGCCGTCGCGCACGCCTGCAATGGAGAGCACAGGCGGCAGATCTTTCTGCGCATTCACGGACTTGCTCTGATTGGCTTCGCGATCCAGGTGAATGGCAAGACTGGGAATGATCGCGACCGCCCGTCGCATGTCGATCAGTGACGAGCGCAAGGAATTGTCGCTGCACAGGTAGTCCACGCGTCCGGCGATGGAAAGATCGCGGTCGAACCAGGGATTGAGCAGCGCACCCCCGTACACCTCGACACCAAGTTGCAGATAATTGTTGCGACGCAGGTCAGGCAGCGGCTTGATGCGCAGGCAGGGACTGTCGGTATGCGTGCCCACCAGACGAACAGCCAGCGGCGCGGCCGTCAGAGTGCTTGCCTGCGGCAGAGTGAATGCGATCAGCGAAGAGGCATTGCGGGTGACGACGTAGCGATGACCTGGCAACAATTGCCAGGCATCCGCTTCATCAAGCAGCTCGAAACCGGCAGCCACCAGACGCTCGGACATCTGGGCCACGGCATGGAACGGCGTTGGAGAGGCAGCAATGAAATTCAACAGGCGCGCATTGAAATCGTGCATGTGCATTGGCTGCCTCCGCCTGGATTATTGACCGTTGATTTGCAGAAGTTCGACTTCGAAGATCAGCGCAGAGTGCGGACCGATGGGGCCGGAACCGGTTTCACCGTAAGCCAGGCCCGCAGGAATGAAGAGCTTCCACTTGTCGCCTTTCTTCATCAGTTGCAACGCCTCGGTCCAGCCGGCAATCACCTGGCTGACACCGAATTCAGCGGGCTCACCACGCTCAACGGAACTGTCAAACACGGAGCCATCGATGAAGGTGCCGTGATAATGCGCGAGCACCGTGTCCTGCAAGGTCGGAGATGTGCCGGACGCATCACCGGAGGCGAGCACTTGATACTGCAGGCCGGAGGCGGTAGTGATCACGCCATCGACCTGCGCATTCGCGGCCAGAAAGGCTTCACTCTCGGCCTTGGCGGCTGCATCGGCAGCTTCCTGTTCGGCGGCCAGCTGGGCCTGGAAGTTCTGCAGCGCCGTCATCATCTGTTCCATGCTCAGCTTCGGCTCGCCGGCGATCACATCACTGATGCCCGCGAAGAAGGCGTCCAGATTGACGGAGTCCATGATGCCCTGCCCCTGCAGATTCTGGCCGATGTTCACGCCGATGCTGTAACTGATCTGATTCTGCTCGGAGGTGAGATCGATATCACCCTCTGCAGCCTGCACTGACAATGCAGAAAAAGAGAGAGCCGCAACAACGCTGCGCAGGCTCAGAGAACGCTTGAAAGTCATGGTGATATCCTTGATTGGGAGTGGGAATTGACGGTGAGGCATACTAACTGGA
>JACCDI011846468.1_pt1 | contig 25111 bp, 31 predicted proteins | sample 7442791 | NCBI WGS metagenome assembly JACCDI01 (sample SAMN15323434, study PRJNA562643) | freshwater metagenome | isolation source: river surface water | place: USA:Blue River Watershed | collected 2017-08-15
TTCGTGGCTAGTGAGGGATTCGAACCCCCGAAGGCTGAGCCGGCTGATTTACAGTCAGATCCCTTTGGCCGCTTGGGTAACTAGCCATGCACCTAGGGCGCAAGGGAAAAGAATAGTCCATTTTTGCAAATGCCACTAGCGGACCAAACTGTAAAGGCTTTACAGTAGCCAACGTGGTTGGAATCATCGAAGTTGCACAGCATGCCGGTGTCTCCACAGCTACCGTCTCCAGAGCACTAAATGGCAAGAGCCACGTATCGGCAAAAGCCCGTGAAAAGGTGCTCAAAGCGGCGCAGGAGCTGGGATATGTGGCATCCTCATCGGCCTACACCCTGGCTACCGGAAGAGCGAAAAACATCGGCGTTGTAATGCCGTTTATCGACCGCTGGTACTTCTCTTCGGTGTTAGACGGCGCTGTAAATGCGATGGTTTCCAGAGGCTACGATGTAACGCTTTACAACCTCTCCGGTGGATCGGTAAATCGCAAGAGAGTGTTTGAAGACCTTGTGCTTCGCAAGCGCGTAGATGGTGTGCTTACCGTTGCCGTGAAGCTAACCGACGAAGAGTTGGGAAAGCTAACCGCGCTCCAAAAACCAATTGTGGGAATCGGTGGTCCAATACCAGGTGCTCGCTCGCTGTCGATTGATGACGAGGGCGCTGGTCGTCTGGCGACCCTCCACCTGTTATCCCTGGGCCACACCGAGATCGGAATGATCTCCGGAACCCCAGCCTCGGAAATGGACTTTCACCAGCCATCGCTTCGTCGAACCGGCTACCAGGAAGCTCTTCTGGATGCGAACCTGGACTTCAAACCGGAATGGGTTGCGGAAGCGGACTTCACTGTCGGCGGTGGTTATCACGCAGCCAAGCAGATGCTGGGTGATCCACGAAGTGCGCCAACCGCAATCTTCTGCGCAGCGGATGAGATGGGATTTGGTGCCATTCAGGCAGCTCGAGACCTCGGGTATCGAGTCCCCCAGGACATCAGCGTGATTGGCATGGATGGCCATCCCCTCGGTGACTTCTACGGACTGTCGACTATCGACCAGAGCCCAAAGGCCCAGGGCGCAAAGGGTGCCAACATGTTGGTCGACATCCTGGAATCAAATGATGAAAAGCAGCCGGTGAATGTGGAGCAGCTGACCCAGTGGCCGATTGAATTGCTGGTTCGTTCCTCAACTGCACGTCGCGCACGCGATTAGAATTTGGGCCATGGCTGATTCCTCTTTTGACATCGTCTCCAAGGTTGACAAGCAGGAGACCGCGAACGCTCTCACCCAAGCTCAGAAAGAAGTCGAGCAGCGCTACGACTTCAAGGGAACCGATGCATCCATCGAGTTTTCTGGCGAGAAGGTCTTGATCAAAGCCAACAGCAAGGACCGCGCTGAGGCAGTGCTGGATGTCTTCCAGTCCAAGCTCGTAAAGCGCGGTATCTCGCTCAAGAGCTTGGAAGCAGGCGACCCTTACCCATCGGGTAAGGAGTTCCGCATCGAGTGCTCGATGAAAAATGGCATCGATCAGGAGAACGCCAAGAAGGTTTCCAAGATCATTCGCGAAGAGGGCCCAAAGAGCGTCAAGGCTCAGATCCAAGGTGACGAGCTGCGCGTTAGCTCCAAGAGCCGCGATGATCTGCAGGAAGTTATTGCTCTTCTAAAGGGCAAGGACCTGCCGGTTGATCTTCAATTCGTGAACTACCGCTAACCCATCGCCAGGTAGCCGACACCACTTCCCGATACCGAGAACAATCGGGCCTCTGCCATAAATGCTGCCTCACCACGTTTGACTGTGAGCAACTCTTCCTTAGATGTAGAGAGAGTCAACTCCCCCTCGGTGCAAACCACGATCGCACTTCCCTCTAGCTCCAGATCGATTAGCAAATTGGTAGCCGAGGGTGTCAGTTTATAAACCTGGAAATCGTCAATTGGCACCGGGAATTGCGTGAGCCCCTGGCTCAGAAACTTTGGTTTCAGAATCGGATCCGGCAGCTCTGTGTAGTCCAAAATCCGCTGCAGCTCTTTGACATCGATTGGCTTTGGCGTCAGGCCACCGCGCAGCACGTTATCGCTTGCGGCCATAACCTCAACACCCAATCCGAAGAGGTAGGCGTGGATGTTGCCAGCGGGTAGAAACATGGCTTCACCTGGATCGAGGGTAACCAGGTTCATAAGGACCGACATCAGAATGCCCCGGTCCCCCGGGTACCTATCGAATAGCTCCTCGACCAGCCTGGATCGCTTTCTGCCCAGCACAGTAGCGTTCGCAACGAGTTGAGTCACAGCATTCTCGGGCGCAGCATAAATCCATGAGACCGCACCCTCGAGGCCCATGGCTTGGTAGTCACCCCATAGTCCGGCCAGGTGAATACTCGCCTGGGCGAGTGCCTCCAAATCTGGCTCCAACTCAACCTTGGTTCTAAACCCACACAGCGCCCTAAACTCCGTCAGCGCAATCACCATCTCAGGTTTGTGATTGGCATCTGAGTAGGAGCTGTGGTGCTGGGCAAACATGGCCTCGGCCCGCGCTTTTGAAGGGTGTGCCTGGATCGACAGTGGTGCCGCTGCTGCCAAGAACTTCACCAAATAGCCAAGCTCCCCGACTCGATCAGCAAGTGATCCACCCTCAGCATCCAGTACCCGGGAAGGAGAGTTTTTGTGAGTGCCGAACCAAATCTCAGCCATTGGTTGGCCATCGTTTTCGTATCCGAGGTAATCGGGAATTAGGTCGGTGGATCCCCACGCGTATCGCATCGGGTCATTGGTGATCTTGAAAAGTGTCATGGTCTATCGATCTCGCTGCTCGATAACAATCGAGATCGGTCCGGTTGGAGGCGCAGCGCCTTCAAGCTCCTGAACTTTAGCTCGCCTTGCGAAACCTCCCGCAATGATCCCGGAGCCTATCGCCAGCACAATGGGGAAGAAGAAAGCTAGCGACAAGCCGACCCCCTCAACCGTTGCACCCATCAGCGCTTTGGCAAAGATGGCGGTGGTGGAGTTGATAAGTCCAAGTCTTGAAACCGCCCAGGAGGTTGAAACACCGGGAACGTGTCCAGCTGCGGAATAGAAGGCTGGGCTCACAGGTGATAGCCCCAGTCCAGCCAAGCCCCAGAGGAAGACTGTCACCAATAGTCCTAGACCAGAGCTAATCTCACTCAGCATGCCCGAGAACAGAGCTGAAATTGCCAGGGCGATAGCGGCCATGAATGAACCACGGGATGCGATGAAGTGTGGGTGGTAGGTCTCGGCCAGCCGAGTCATTGAGAGTCGACCAATGATCATGCCGATCATGAATGCCGCAAACGGCATTGATCGCAGCGCGACCTCTAGGTTCAAAACATCACGAGCAAAAACCGCAGCCCAGTCAATGACTGCGACCTCTGGATAGATGCCACAGAACAAACCGGCAGCCAGCAACCAAAGCTGCTGAGGCATCTGCCAGAACTTGCGTTTTACAACTTGGGCCTTCTCTTCAAGGTGGCCGTCCTCCTCTGAAGACAGCAGCCAGCGCAGTGAAAACTCAAAAACAACCAGGGTGATCAGGGCAACCACGAGCAGAAACAATTCCAGGGTCATGAAAACCGTGGAGAGCGCTCCGGTGACCGCAGCTGCAACTGCTCCCAGGCTCCAACCAGCGTGTAGCCGACCAATAATGTTCTTGGTGATCTGCTTCTGCACCATCACTGCGTGAGAGTTAACTGACACACCTAGCAATGACATAAAGAAGTTAAAGCCGGCGTTTAGGAAGAACCAAACCAGCGGGTCATTGCTCCAGGCGAGCGAAACCAGCATCACCATTCCGCCGTAGTTGGCGAATCGAATTACGGTTCTCGAGCCAAACCGCATGATGATTCGTGATGCAAAAAGCAGTGGGGTTATCGAGCCGATGACTCCCAGACCAATAATGGTTCCCCACTGCGCAAATGAGACATCAAGACGATCGATGTATTCGGGAACCCAGGCAACAGAAGCAAGTGCGGCGTGACCCATAAACACAAAGACCGCAAGCATTGAAATCTGTGCCTTGCGCAGCCTTTGAGCTGGGAGACGAGTCAACTAACTACTCACCCTTCGAGATCGCAACCATTTGCGATCTTTCGAAAAGCTTAATTCTTTCGCGGCCCTCAGCCTCGCCCAACGCACGCTCACGGGCATCAATCTTTAGCCACTGAGGCCAACCCACGAAGTCGACTCCCTTGGATTCAAGGGTTGCCACTACCGCAGCCTCATCCGGCTCGGTTGGACTCCACCACATCGCGCGGTCAGCAATAACGTGAGAGATGGTCTCAATTGCATCCGCCTTGGTGTGGCCAATCAGACCAACAGGTCCACGCTTAATCCAACCGGTGCAGTAGACCCCCGGAATCTGCTTGTCAGCTGCATCAAGGACTCGACCTTCAGAGTTTTTGATTACCCCGTACTTGTCATCGAATGGAATCTCATCTACCGAGGAGCCGAAGTAACCAACTGCTCGATACACCGCTTGAACCGGGAACTCGCGGAACTCTCCCGTTGGTTTGACATTGCCCGTGCCATCAAGCTCTGTGCGCTCAACGCGAAGTGCTTTGACCTTGCCGTCCTCGCCCAAGATCTCAACCGGAGCTGAGAAGAAGTGCAGGTGGAGGCGACGCTCCTCATGGGCCTGTGGGTTCTCCCTCAGCTCCTCGAGGGTATTCACCATGACGCGAACCTGGTTGTTTGAATCGATGGCCGCCTGAGAGCCCTCGTCGTATTTGAAGTCCTCGTCGTAGACGATGGACTGGACACCCTCAACATGAAGGGCTTCACGAAGCTCAAGTGGTGAGAACTTAACCTGCGCTGGTCCTCGTCTGCCAAAGACGTGTACATCGGTAACAGGGGATGCTTTCAACCCCTGGTAAACGTGATCTGGAATATCGGTGGAGAGTAGGTCATCTGGTCGCTTGATCAGCATTCGAGCCACATCGAGCGCAACGTTGCCATTACCAATGACCGCAATCTCCTTGGCGTTGAGTGGCCAGGTGAGCGGGAAGTCAGGGTGTGCGTCATACCAGTTCACAAAGTCTGCAGCTCCGTATGAACCATCAAGCTCTACGCCTGGGATCTTGAGATCGGCATCCTTGATAGCACCGGTTGCAAAGATCACTGCGTTGTAGTGCTTCTTCAGATCATCCAATGTGATGTCGGTGCCGTACTTGACGTTTCCGAAAAAGCGAATGTCACCACGATCTAGCACTTCATAGAGCGCACGAATAATGCCCTTAATCCTCGGGTGGTCAGGTGCAACGCCGTAGCGAACAAGTCCGTATGGTGCAGGCAAGAGATCGAATAGATCGATGGAAACTTCAAAATCACGCTCTGCCTTGAGAATCAGATCTGATGCGTAGATGCCGGCCGGGCCCGCACCAACAACTGCAAGTCTTAGCTTTGACACTTCTAACTTCCCTACTTATCCCTTGCGGTCCACAACCGCATTTGCAAATGCAATAAGCGCTTCTCTGACGCTACCCTCAGGCAACGCCTGCACCGCATCAATGGCCTGGTCACCCCAGCGAACTGTCTCAGCTCTGGCCTCTGCCATAACCGGGTGAGAGCGGAGCCTTGATAGAACCTGTGGGAGTTCCTCGGCAACTAAGCCGGATGTGATTTTCTGATAGAGCGCCTTCGACTCGGCATCCTCGTACTTCGAGAGCAACAGCACCGGCAGGGTTGGAACCCCAGCCAGTAGATCGGTGCCGGCAACCTTGCCAGACTCTTCCTTGGTGGATTCAATGTCGATCAGGTCATCCACCAGCTGGAAAGCCACACCGATGCGCTCACCAAAGAGCTGCAGCGGCTCTTGATACGACTTGTCTGCTCCCGAGAGCAGTGCTCCCAGTCGGGCCGACAAAGCAATCAATGAACCGGTCTTATCGCGCAAAACCTCAAGATAGTGCTCGAGAGGGTCCTGACCTTCTTTTGGACCGATGGTCTCATGCAGCTGACCTAAAACCAGCTGCTCGAAAACCTTTGCCTGCAGCGTGAGCGCTTCTTCGCCAAGGCGAGCAACAATGTTCGAAGCTCTTGCAAATAGCAAGTCTCCGGTGAGAATCGCGACGTTGTTACCCCAGACGATGTGTGCCGAATCAACACCGCGGCGTTTGGACGCTTGGTCCATAACGTCATCGTGGTAGAGGGTGGCTAGGTGAGTGATTTCCATCACTACCGCAGCGTCAAGAATGTCTGGGCTGTTTGGATCCCCAAGCTCTGAGGTCAGCAACAGAAGCACCGGGCGAACTCGCTTGCCTCCTGCTTTGGCCAGGTGAGATGCCATGGAGTCGACCATGGCATCGGTGTGCTTGGTGGCATCGAGCAGGCGCTTCTCAACGAGCTCCATGCGGGATTCGATGCTCTTGAGTAACCTCTGGTCGGTCACCTTTCGTAGTTGAGATGGCAGCTTGATCATGGCTTCACCGCCATATGCAGAGCGACAATTCCCAAGCTCAGGTTTTTAAACTTCACTTCTTTGAATCCAGCCTTTTCGATATCCGCAGCCAGACTCTTTTGATCGGGCCATGCCTCGATGGACTCTGCAAGGTAGTCATAAGCCTCAGGGCTCTTACTAAACAGCGCAGAGAATCTCGGCAGGATGTGCTTTAGATAAAAGCGGTAAAACGGCCCAAAAACTCCCGAAACCTTAGAAAATTCACAAATCACCAGTCGACCACCCGGCTTCAGCACTCTGAGAAACTGCCCAAGTGCGACCTTGTGGTCCTGAACGTTTCGTAGACCAAAGCTCATGGTCACTACATCAAACTCTTTTTCTGCAAAGGGCAGATTCATGGCATCGGCGAAGGCAAACTCAAGCTCTGGATAGCGCTTTCTACCCTCATCGAGCATGCCGTTTGAAAAGTCTGCCGCCACCACGCTAACGCCAGGCTTTAGAAGTGCCATGGAGCTGGTTCCGGTGCCGGCAGCGATGTCCAAAATCCGGTCACCGGATTTTGGGCTGATTGCTTTACGAACCGCATTTCGCCACAGTCTTGCCTGCCCAAAAGACAGCAAATCATTGGTCTTGTCGTAGGAGTGGGCGACTGAATCGAACATAGCCGAAACCGCCTCAGGGGATTTTGAGAGGTCGGCCTTAGTCACCCCAGAAGTCTAATCGGGCTGGGACTCTTTCGCTCCCTGAGCCAGGGTGTAGATCACCAGGGCAACCGAGCCAAGACCGAGTGCTACCACCAAAGGTGTAGTGGCGTTAACAAACCGATCGGCTGGGGTAAGGGTGGTGATCTCTATCTCGCTGAGGTCGATCGGCTCTTCGGCGTGGGGGTCAATCATGGTTCCCACCTCAGCCGGTGGAATTGCTCGATCTTTTTCATCGTCTGCAAAAGCCGGGGTTGCCCCAAGTACCGGGAGTGCTAGCAGCGCAAGGGCAACAAGTTTTACGCGCATCGCCTCTCCCTTCTAAACTTTCTACAGAATAAGCGCGCTTCCTGAATGGTTGCTACAGATGCTTATAAAAACTAAGGAATTCGATGGCGCTTCAGATCAGGTCGTTCTTCGCGCCAGCCAACCCACCTAAAAATCCGGCCCAGGTGTTCCTAAGGCAAGGTTCGGAGTTCTATGGTGAGGGTATTGCCCTTCGCCTCAGTGCCCGAGGGGATAACCGAATTGCCGATCTGTCCGAAAAGTTTCGCGAGCTCGCTGCGAGTAGCCAGGTAGACGATCAGGTCAAGCTACCGGGCAGCGGTTTATTCGGCTTCGTAAGCATCACGTTCTCGCCAGCCAGCGAATACGAATCGGTGGTTGTGATTCCCGCCCGACTAACGGTGATTCGAGACGGTGTCAGCTTCATCACCGAAATTGCCGAGGTTCACGAATCACCAGAACGAACTCAACCAAGTGGAGTTTTTCTACAGGGTGACCAAACCTCAAGCGGGTTTAAGCGGGCAACCCAAACCGCAATCGAGCAGATTCGAAATTCAGAGCTTGAAAAGGTTGTGCTGGCCAGGGATTTGGTGATGCCACTTACTGGAGAGCCAGATCTTCAGCCAGCAATCACTCGGCTTTATGAGCGTTACCCGCACTGCTGGACCTACCTGGTTGAAGGCAACTTTGGTGCATCACCAGAGCTACTGCTGAGAGCAGAATCGGGCGAGGTTTCCGCGAGAGTGTTAGCTGGAACCGCGGGTCGCGGCACCGATCCCGATGTTGACCGAGCGATAGCTGAAGGTTTGAAACACTCCATCAAGAATCAACATGAGCACGCCTTCGCGGTCGAGTCCCTCAAGGAGACACTCGGTCAGGTGTGTGAAAACCTGGAGACCGATGCCGAGCCATTCTCACTCGCTCTCCCCGACCTGTGGCATCTGGCAACTGATGTTCGAGGCAAGCTAAAACCCGGTGTCACCCTGCTGGATGCCGTGAGCTACCTGCACCCAACCGCGGCCGTTGCGGGAACCCCTAGGCAATTGGCTCAGCATCTGATCGCTGAACTCGAGCCATTTGACCGCGGTGGCTATGCCGGCCCAGTCGGCTGGATCAGCGCAGCTGGCAGTGGCGAACTGGCTATTGCATTGCGCGGTGGTCGTCTGGAGCGTGAACCGCAGTTGCAGATTCGTGCTTTTGCCGGGTGTGGGATTGTCGCGGAGAGTGATCCGGATGCCGAGCTAGCCGAAACTGAACTCAAGTTCAAAGCGGTTCGCTACGCCTTCGACCGCTAGAGAATGCAGTCGATTAGAACGAAACCAGACCGGTCGAGATGCTGGTCAAGATCCTGGGGTGTGGTTTTTACGTAATCCCAGCCATATGCATCAGCTAGAGACTTGAGATTGACCTGCTGAGGGGTGGTGAACAGTTTGTTGAAGTCAACTGCCGGCAAGAGCTTGGCCATCTCCAGATGGGAGAAGATTGCTCCTCCCGAGTCGTTCCCCACGATGAGCTGAACATCTAAGTTGCCCAAGCCACTTCGATTCAACCCCGATGCGTCATGCAGCAGGGTAAGGTCGCCAATCACGGCCCTCACCTTTTGCCCACCCTGAGCTAAACCAAGCGCTGTGGATACCGAGCCATCGATACCGGCTAGTCCTCTGGAAGCAAACACCTTGAGCTGCTTCGGCGAAACACTTCGCTCGGCCACACGAATCAGCTCCGATGCGCCAAAGAAAAGTAGTTCGCCGCTGTCAGTCGCATCCCAAACCTTGGACACCAGTACCGAGCGAGGGCTCGATTCGGCAGCTGAGTCCCACCTAGCTAGCCACTGATCAGATCCATTGCCGATTGGCACGAGCAGATCAGCAAAGCCCTGAGCTTTTGAAAAAACATCGAAGGGTTCGTAGTTAGCTGGCTTTTGCACGAAGTATTCGGTATTGCGAAGCAGGTTCAGAACCGGCCTTGAGAGTGTTGGCTTACCAAAAACAAAAACCTGCTCAACATCGGAGCCGAGATGCTCGAGATCGGCGATGTAGTTGGTAAGAGCGTTTCCAAAACGAGCTCCAGAACTCGGCTCTGCGAGCAGCGGCAGTTTGGCTTTTGCTGCAAATTCGTTTGCCTCGGGACCCGCGCCGGCCCCAGCGATAACCACCGCCTTGGATACAACCTTGACCTCAATTTCGCTTCGATGGGTTTGTCTGCGCTGGACCACAACCTTGGTCACAAAGTCATTCGCGTTTGGTTCAGCTGCAGAAAGCGGCTCAGCAAATTGAATGTTGACCTGAACCGGTCCTGGTCTTTGTTCCCCACCAATCGCTAGCTCCACAGCTCTCATGGCTACGAGTCGAGGATCGGCATCAGCATCAATGTCGATGCAGTCACGAACCGCGTCGGCAAAGATACCTGGTTGCCATGTGGTTTGATTTGCCCCACGACCACGGAGTTTGGCTGGCCGATCGGCGGTTAGAAGGATCATTGGCACCCCGGCGTGATGCGCCTCCAAAACTGCGGGGTGAAGATTCGCAACTGCGGTTCCACTTGTGGTGATCACCGCTACCGGATAGTTCGAATCCAGAGCCCGACCGAGCGCGAGAAATCCCATTGAGCGTTCGTCAAGGCGCACCGTGAGATCAACCAGACCTGAGGTCGCTAGTTGGTTAGCAGCAATAGCCAAAGCTTGCGAACGCGCGCCGGGTGCGAGGTAAAAGCTTTTGACTCCGAGGTTGTGAAGCTGAGCTACAAACTGGGCGGCAAAAAGCTGTGAAGAGCTCACTTAGTTTGACTCGTCCTTTGAGCCGTCGTCTTTCGGCTCCTCGTCCTTGCGCAATTTCTTGTCTAGGTCGCGAAGGAAGGTTGGGTCATCATCTGGGGCAACAGTCTTGCGCTTTTGCGGCCTAGGACCCCTACCGAGCGGGCGACCAACCATGAGGTAAAGCAGGCCTCCAAAAAAAGGAATGAGTAGGCAAAGCAGTACCCAAGCCCATTTTGGCAAAAGTCGAACCTCGGCCTTGTTGGCGCTGGCAGCAAACACCGTCGTGAAAACTGTGAAAATCACGAGAAAAGCAATGGTGATTACTGCGACTCTGGACATACCTCAACCCTATCTAGTTGCTCAACTTAGACTAATGGCATGAAAAACCCCTGGCTGAGTTACTCAATCCTTCGACTGGGACTATTCGCCGGTCTTTTTGCGGTTCTTATGCTGCTGAATTTCAACCCGTTTTTTGCCGCGATTATTGCCGGCAGCATCTCGTTTGCCATCTCTTTGGTGTTTCTGGACAGGCAGCGCCGAGCAATGAGTGAGCAGGTTGCCAGGAAGCTAGCTAGAAATGATTCGGGTAGCTATGCCGACGCGGAGAGTGATCTCGAGAACCAACTTCTCGACAGCTCAGAAGTTGACGAGCGCGATTCCCCCTCCGACAAGTAGCCCATACCCCAACCCGGCATAACTGGTCAGCTTCAATCCGGTGATTAGCTCTTTCGGGGTTTTGGCACTGAGTGCAATGCCTGAGATTGGGACCAACAACAAGATATTCAAAAGACCAAGCAGCGTTGCTGGGTAAATGAGTATCAGCAAAATGTTGATTGCCAGTGGGATGTAGATCAGGAACAAAAACAGCACTCGCGAGCGCCGATCTCCGAGCCTGACAGCGAGCGTCTTCTTGCCCGCCTTAGTGTCGGTTTCGATATCGCGAATGTTGTTGATGAGCAGCACTGCCGAGGCATAGAAGCCTGCCGCGCTGCCCATTACAACAGCTAGTGGATCAATGCTCAGGGTCTGCAGATAGTTGGTGCCTACCGTTGCGATTAGACCAAAGAAAACAAAAACCACAACCTCCCCCAGGCCCGCATACCCATAGGGGTGCTTACCGCCGGTGTAATACCAGGCTGCAAGGATGGCAAAGGTCCCGAGAGCGAGCAGCCAGTACTGCGCGGTTGCGATTATCAAAGCCAAGCCAGTGATGGCTGCCAGACCGAAGAAGCTAAAGGCAACTAGCTTGACGTCTTTTGGCCTCGCTTCACCAGAACCGGTTAGCCGCTTGGGGCCTACTCGGTAGTCATCGGTGCCACGAACACCATCCGAGTAGTCATTGGCGTAGTTGACCGCAATCTGCAAAAACAGCGCTACGGCCAATGCCCCCAGGCTCAGCACTAGATCAAAATTTTGAGTTGCCTCTGCGGTCGCAGCACCGAGGGCGACTGGTGCAACGGCAAGGGGCAGGGTTCTCAATCTTGCCCCGGACACCCAACTTCTTAGATCAGCCATAGCCTCAAATGCTAACTTGCCAAAAGCCGAGCAACTGTCACCAGGTCAGGTTTTCCCGATGACAGCTTGGGGATCTCATCAAGTTGAATTACCCGTTTTGGCCTTGCCGCTGGACTGAGTTGGACAAGTTCATTGAAATCGCGCTCTACTCCAACGTAAGCAATACCTACAGACTGTCCCCACTCGGAGTCCAGTGCCACAGCGCAGACCTCCATCACACCATCGAGCGCCAGGGCAGCCTCCTCGACTCGATCCAGCGAAATCTTGAGTCCACCTGATGCGATCACGCGGTCCGCTCTGCCGATTACCTCGAGCTTGCCATCGATTACTCGCCCGATGTCGTTGGTTAGAAACTCATCACCCAAATCCTCGGCAAGCACAGCTCCCGAGACCGCGATGCGATCATCAACTATGCGAATCGAAACTCCATCGAGTGGCACCGAGTCGTACACACAGCCGCCGCAGGTCTCGGTCATGCCGTAACTCACAACCACGTTCACTCCCATGGTGCGAAGTTCCAAGACATCGGCCCAGTTTGGCTGCTGCCCACCAACCAGGATGGTGTTGAACTTTCTGAGCTCGGAGAATACGAAGGCGTCTTGCCTAGCGGCTTCAAGGAGTTTTCGAAGCTGGTAAGGGACCAGGGATGTGTAGCGATCCTCACCCATAAGGGCAGATCCTCGAACAAATGCCTCAGCGGTAAATGGCACCTGGGTGTTTAGGAGTATCGGCTGGGTATCGGCAACCACAGAGCGGACTAAGACATTGATTCCTGCAATGAAGTTAGTTGGAAGCGCGAGCAACCATTGCCCGCTGCCGATTCGATTTGCAGAAGCCGTTGCGCTTGCAAGCAAAGCATTTGTCGAAAGACTGATGCGTTTCGGAGTGCCGGTCGAACCGGAGCTCTCAACTATGAATCCGATTTGATCACAGACCTCACCGGGCAGGCCGTGAACCTCGGGCATCACACCCAATACCTCGGGAGGGGTTATGAATCCTGCAACTTTGCCCTCAACCACATCCATCGCCAACTGCAGAGCTCTGAAGCTGTCATTGGCAGGGACAAGTTTGAGGGGTTTCATTAGAAGTGCCAGGGATAGTCAGACCAGTTCGGTTTGCGCTTTTCTAGAAACGCATTCTTACCCTCGGTTGCCTCGTCCGTGCCATAGGCCAGACGAGTTGCCTCCCCGGCGAATAGCTGCTGTCCCACCAGGCCATCATCCACAGCATTGAAGGCATACTTCAGCATTCGGATTGCGGTTGGTGACTTGGCCAAGATCTCTTTTGCCCAGGCAATGCCCTCGTTCTCGAGCTGAGCGTGTGGAACAACCTTGTTAACCACACCCATTTCATAGGCGCGCTGTGCGTCATACTCGGCACCCAGGAAGAAGATCTCGCGGGCAAACTTCTGCCCGGTTTGACGTGCCAGATAGGCAGAGCCGTAACCGGCATCAAAGGATCCAACATCGGCATCGGTCTGCTTGAACCTCGCATGCTCCCTGGATGCGATCGAGAGATCGCAAACCACGTTGAGCGAGTGACCTCCGCCGGCGGCCCAACCAGAAACCAGTGCTATGACAACCTTTGGCATGAAGCGGATTAGTCGCTGGACTTCAAGGATGTGAAGTCTTCCGGAGGAGGCATCGCCGTATTCGTAGCCAGCCTTGCCACGAACTCTTTGGTCACCACCGGAGCAAAAAGCCCAACCGCCATCTTTTTGGCTGGGACCATTTCCGGTTAGTAATACAACGCCAACATCTGGTTGCATACGTGCGTGATCTAGTGCTCGGTAGAGCTCATCAACGGTCTGCGGTCTAAACGCATTACGAACTTCAGGGCGGGAAAATCCAACTCGAACAACACCAAGTTCAACATGGCGGTGATAGCTCACGTCTTCGAGCGATTCAAAACCCTCGATGGTTGTCCACTGCTGAGCGTCAAAGAACTCGGAGACCTTAGTTGGCATGCACCTAGACTAATCGCGTGAGCGGTGCGCTAGGAAACTTTTGGGTGGTCAGCATCCCCATGCGCACCAAGTTTCGCGGCCTGACAAACCGCGAAGCAGTAATTTTCAAAGCTGAGCACTGGAGCGAGTTTTCACCCTTCCCCGAGTATTCAGACCAAGAAGCAAGCCAGTGGCTAAAGGCTGCACTCAGCTTTGCCCATGATGAGCTTCCCGAGCTCAAACGTGAAGAGATAAGGGTGAACGCAACACTGCCCGCGGTGGCTATTTCGGAAATCGAATCCGTGCTGAACAGATACGGGAAATTTGAGACAGTGAAAATCAAGGTTGCGGAAAAAGGTGAATCTCTTTCGGATGATTTGGCTCGAATCCGCGAAGTCGCAAGACTCCACCCAACCGCGAAACTGCGACTGGATGCAAACGGTGGTTACAGCATCGAACAGGCCCTCGAGCTAGCCGACCAACTTGCTGATTTCAACATCGAATACCTCGAGCAGCCGGTTCGCTCTCTCGAAGAAATGGCAAGTCTCCGAGCAGAACTGAGTGGCAGATATCTGATTTGCGCAGATGAGCTGATTCGCAAATCAACCGATCCACTGTCGGTGGCGGCGGCTGGAGCCGCTGACCTGGTGATGCTCAAGGCGCAGCCGCTGGGAGGCGTGGCGGCAGCTCTCTCACTGAGTAGACAAATTGGTTTGAGCAGTGTGGTGAGCTCGGCGATTGAAACATCGGTAGGTCTCGCCATGGGTGTTCACCTGGCCTGCGCACTCGATGAACTCGAGTTTGACTGCGGTCTGGGAACCATCAACCTGCTGGCCGGCGATATCGCTGTGACCCCGCTGAGCCCAGTTGATTCAGTCCTTCGCCCAACCAAGGTCGAGGTCGATCCAGAGTTGCTTGAGAAATACGCAGCGAGCCCAGAGCGCCAAGAATTCTGGCGCAATCGAATTGCACGCTGCTTGGAGCTTCTAGAGTCCTGAGTAAACGTGAAGACCCTTGAAGAAGAGGTTCACGATGGTGAAGTTAAAGATCACCGACAGGAATGCAATGAGACCAAGCCAAGCTGCTCGTTTGCCGTTCCAGCCCCTGGTTGCCATAGCGTGGAGGTAGCCGGCGTAGAGCACCCAGATGATGAAGGTCCAAACCTCCTTGGTGTCCCAGCCCCAGTATCGGTGCCAGGCTCGCTCTGCCCAGATCGCACCCGCAATCAGGGTGAAGCTCCAAAGTACGAAACCGACCACGTTAAATCTGTAGGCGTAGCGCTCAAGTGATTCGAGACTTGGGAAGACTGCCATGATCTTGGACTTGGATCCAGCCTTGATCAGATAGCTGAGGTGGAAGGCGGCAGCGATGGTGAAGAAGGCTGTGGCTAGGGCTGCAACCACAACGTGAATCACCAACCAGTAGCTCTGCAGCGCTGGCATCACGGTCTTTACCTCGACGTAGAAAAGCGAGACCGCCGCGAACAAAGTGATTAGAACAAAGCCGACAACGAATGTGCCTATAAAGCGAATATCCTTGATCTTCAGTGAGGTCAGGTAAACCATCAAGATCAATAGCGCACCCGAGATCGAGAACTCATACATGTTTGCCCACGGCACTCGGTTCGCTGCGACACCTCGCAAGACAACACCGATGGTCAAAACCACGGTTCCGATTCCGGTGACCCAGAATGCGGCCTTCTCAGTGGCGGTGAGCTTCTGCGAGACGGTGTCACTCTTACCCAGCTGAGCGAGCTGAAATGAGAACAACATCAGAGCAAGGGCCATAAACGCCATCGATGCCGTCACAAAAAGCAGAGAGATTTGCGATAGTGGCTCGTTTAGTTGCGGTGTCATTTCTTTCCTTCTTTGATCTCCCCGACCAAGCGATCTAGCAGTTCGCTCAATCCAGGATCATCGCCGCGGGCCAATGCAGCGACCTCTATTTTCCCATCCCCCAAATCCCTAAACCAAACTCGCCTTCTCGGAACCATCAGCGAGATGGTGACCGACACTAGAGCCAGCAGCGAGAACAGCAGCACCCAAACACCGCCCGGGTTGTGAGCGATGTCGACGGAGGCAAATCTGAGTAAGCCATCAAAGCGAACCGAACCGATTCCACCGGGGAGCTGAGCCGTATCTCCGACACGAAGCTCCAAAGCGGGAGAGGGGCCGTCTCTACCGGCAACCAAATCCATTTTTGAAGTGTCGAGGGCATAAACATTTCTCGGGACTCCGCCATCGAGGCCCAGGTCGCCGGTGTAGACGTTCATTGTTAGCAACGGGTCGATTGGGTCTGGGTAAATCGAGGCGTAGGCTCCAGATTCCAACTTATCCGCGGTTGGGTAGAAGAACGAAATGATGCCAATCTGTTTAGGCAGTGCATCCGGAACTTTGATCACACCGAGCGAGGTCATGTTGCCATCCTGCGGCAAGAAGACAACCGGACCAGAGTAGGCAACATTGCCTTCACTATCGAATACCGTGACCACAGGTGCAAACCCATTTCCGGTGAGATAAACATTCGCCCCGGGGACAGCCACCGGGTAGTTCACGCGTATCTGCTCAGTTCTGGAACCGGCTCTGTCAGTCAGCTCGACGTCTGCGATGAAGTCGATCGGCTGCCCGATATTGGCGCGGTTTTGCAGGTCATAAACAACGGTGAATTTCTCGAGCTGCAGCGTGAATGGCTCAAGCTCGCCCTCGTAGAAAAGTGGTCCAGGAGAGAAGCTGTCGTATGAGGAAAGTGCATTAACGAAGCTGTCACCCTCGACGATTACTCGCTGTCCAGAGAATGCGAAACCGCCACCCAATCCAACCCCGAGCAGAACTCCGATGAGCGAGTAGTGGAAAACCAAGTTGCCAGTCTCTTTGAGGTAGCCCTTCTCTGCACTGAGCGAATTACCCTGGCGGTCGAACCTGAACTTATTGTTCTTTAGAACCTGTGCTGCCTGCTCAAGATCAATGCCCTCAACCACTCTGTGCTCCGGCATGCGCGTGAGAGTTGCAGGAGTCTTTACAGGTTTCGCCCTCAGCGCGTGCCAGTGAATCTTGGTTCTTGGTAATACGCAACCAACCAAAGAGACAAACAGCAGGATGTAGATAGCGGAGAACCAGACCGAGGTGTAGACATCGAAGAGCTGAAGCGCGTCTAGAAAAGCTGCAAACTCAGGTTGCTCGTCATAGTAAAAACGAACACCGTTTGGGTCAGCGCTGCGCTGCGGATAGAGCGATCCTGGAACCGCTGCAACCGCAAGCAATAAGAGTAGAAACAGTGCGGTGCGCATGGAGGTGAGCTGACGCCAAAACCAGCGTGGCCAAAAAGCCAACTTAGACAGGAAGCTGGAACACACTGGTCACCTCCTGCATCCACAGCATGAATTGCCCCCAGATCCCAGTGACCATCGCTAATCCGATGACAATCAGCATCACTCCACCAAAGATGTTGAAAGCCCTGATGTGCTTCTTCACAAAACTGATGGACCTGCTGGCCCAACCAAATCCTGCTGCGATTAGTAGGAATGGAATTCCGATTCCCAGCGAGTAGAAGGTTGCAAGAATGCCGCCTCGAACCGGGTCACCGCTGTCTGATGCCAAAACTAAAACCGCCGACAGAGTCGGTCCAATGCAGGGAGTCCAGCCCAGAGCGAAAACCACGCCCAACATTGGCGCTCCCGCCAGGCCGACCTTGGGTGAGAAGGGCACCTTTATGCTGCGCTGCAGCAACGAGAACTGACCGATCATCGCGAGCCCAAAGATGACAACCAGTGCCCCGAGAATTATCTGTATCCACTGATTTCTCACCAAATAGAGAAGGCCCGCAGTTCCAGCGAGGACGCCAAGTGAAACAAAGACTGCACTGAAGCCAAGAACAAAAAGAACAGAACCAGCCAAGACTTTTGATTTGGGTGCTGCCGAGCCAGAGACATAACCGAGGTATCCGGGGACCAGCGGCACAACACATGGGGATAGGAAGGTCAGAATTCCAGCGAGCAAACTGAGCGAGATAGCAATAAGTAGCGAGCCCTCTAGGATCACCTGGCCTGGGTTCACTCTGCTACCACGCTCTCAATGAGGGTTCTAAGAATCGAAGCGTCGATGCGCCCAAGGATTCGGGAGGCAACTTTGCCCTCTTTGTCGATAACCAAGGTGGTTGGCACTGCGGCTGGAGAGACAACTCCGGTGAAGGCAAGTGAAACCGCTCCGCTCTGAGCATCCATCACTGACGGGTAGGTAATGCCGAACTTGCGATCAAAGGCGAGTGCAGTTTCTGCGGTGTCACGAACATTCACGCCCACAAACTGAACACCCTGGTCTTCAAACTCTTTGCTCAAAGCAGCTAGGTCTGGTGCCTCCGCGCGGCACGGCGCACATGCCGCATACCACCAGTTCATCACCACAACTGATCCCAGCAGTGCCTCTGATCGGAGTGAAAGACCACTCTCGGTCTGGCCCGCCCACTCAGAGAAACCAGGTCGTTCCGCTTTTGCGAACTCGGTTACTGTGCCATCTCCGGCGATGTAGTTCTTGGAGGAGCCTTCGCGATACTGCTGCGCCAGTGGGTCTTGAGTGCAACCGGCCAAGGTGATTACAAACGAGGCAAACAGCATCACAACCAACGTGATTGCGATTCTTCTAACCGTTTCCTTTTTCAAACCGCTCCTCCATCGATCGCTTGCTCGGCAAACTCAATTCCCGGTTCACGATAGGCAACTTCCCTGAGTTTTCCATGAATAACCTCGAAGGAGGTAATTGATGAAAGTGAGCATCGACGGTCGCGCGGGTTGTGAGGCAGTTCAAGTCCGTTGGCAGATCGATGTACCATCCAAATTGGTAGCTGGTGCGAGACAATCACCACGTCGCCCGTCTCGACATCCGACCAGTGATCTAAGGCTGCGGAGTTCATCCGACCGGCAATCTCGGCAAATGGTTCTCCCCAGCTTGGCTTTGATGGGTTGTGTAAATTCAGCAAGATGCTCGGTCGCTTCAATAGCGCCCTCGGGCCAACTCGCAAGCCCCTGAACAGATTCCAAGGTTCGATCACTCGCTCATCAAACTCCGGCTCGATGCCGTAAAGGTTGGAGATTGGCTTGGCGGATTCTCTGGTGCGCTGCAGTGGGGAGACGACCAATTTTGAAATCTCAATGCCTTCAGACTTCAGCTTATCTGCCGCAGCCTGGGCCATTTGGTGGCCGAGGTTACTCAGCCCGAAGCCTTCGATGCGTTCGTAGAGGACTCCGCCGGGGTTGAAAACCTCGCCGTGGCGCACAAGGTGAAGGCGAGAGGCGGGCATGCACAAAAGTCTACCTTCGCTAAACTTTGACAGTTACTCTCTTTCGCCCACTCTCAGAGGTCAAAATGTTAGATCGCAAGCTCATCGGCACCCTGCCATCGCTTCAGGACGGACCGGTCACCATCGGTGGTTGGGTCGAGACCCTGAGAGATCAGAAGCGCATTCAGTTCATCATCATTCGTGATGAGTCCGGCAGTGTCCAAGTTACCTACCCTCGCCCAGCCGACGAGGATGCACTGGCGGACGTTGTGAGCTCGCTAACCGGCGGCACCTTCGTGGAGATCACCGGAAACCTAAAGCACGATGAGCGCGTCAAGCTCAACGGCATCGAGATTCTGCTCACCGACCTAAAGGTCGTATCTCGCTCACTGCCTGACAGCCCAATTGCCGAGGACACCTCGATTGACAAGCGTTTGGACTGGAGATTCCTAGACCTGCGCAGACCAGAGCTCAACCTGATGATGCGGGTTCAGACCACCATCGAGAAGACCTGGCGTGAGGTTTGGCTCGAGCACAACTTCATGGAGATTCACTCTCCAAAACTCATGGGTTCGCCATCCGAGTCACACGCTGAACTATTCAAGCTTGAATACTTCGAGGGTCACGCCTACCTGGCTCAGAGCCCCCAGTTCTACAAGCAGATGGCCATGATGGCTGGCTTGGGCAAGGTATTCGAAATCGGACCAGTGTTCCGAGCCGACCCATCCTTTACCTCTCGTCACGCGACCGAGTTCATCTCGGTTGACATGGAGATTAGTTGGATTAACTCTCACGAGGATGTTATGCAGTTCCAGGAAATGCTTCTGGTTCGAGCGATCCAGGCAGTCAAGGATGCCCACGGCGAAGAGATTCAGAGCCTCTACGGAATCGACATTCAAGTTCCAGCTGTTCCATTCCCAAGAATTCCACTTGCTGAGGCGCACAAGATTGTTGAGGCACGCGGATACAAGGTCCCTCGCGCAGATGGCGACCTAGACCCAGAGGGCGAGCGTCAGATTGCTGCACATGTCAGCGAAGCCTTCGGTCACGAGTTCGTATTCCTGACTGACTACCCCAAGAACATTCGCCCGTTCTACCACATGAGACATGAGGACAACCCGAGCCTAACCAAGAGCTATGACCTGATTTGGAAGGGCACCGAGATCACCACCGGTGCTCAGCGCGAGCACCGCATCGAGGTCCTCGAGAAGCAGGTCTTGGACAAGGGTCTGGAGCTAGAGGGTCTTGGTTTCTACCTAGACTTCTTCCGCTATGGAGCACCCACCCACGGTGGTTTTGGTATGGGTCTAACTCGAGTAGTGATGTTGCTTCTAGACTTGCCAAACATCCGTGAGGCCAGCTTCTTGTTCCGTGGACCAAACAGGTTGCAGCCTTAGATCCAGCTCTCTAACTTCAATCCCGGCACGTTTTCAAAGTGCCTGAGGTTATTGGTGACCAAGGTGGCTTTTAGGCTCAGGGCATGCGCAGCTATAAGTTCATCTACCATGCCGATCGTGATGCCCCGGACTCTTAGAGTTTGGTAAACCCAGGCTGCTTGACTCGAGGCCTCTGCACCGAAATCTAGAGTGACTACTTCATTCAGATAAGCCTTTGCTTTTGCGCTTGAGCGGGATGTTGGGTTCGCCTGAATGCCTTTTTCTATTTCATACCTAGTCAATACAGAAATTCCCCAGGGGACATTCACAATCTGAGCAAGTCGCTTCAGGACAACTTGGTGCCCCTTGATTGCAAAAAGCGAGATGTCTGTGTCAAGTAAATACAAATTTCGCCCTATCAATCCTTGAACATCTCGTCAAAATCAAAGCGGTCTGACTCAGGCAACCGCTCGGGGATTATGAACTCATCCTCAGGAAGCTCTGGTTGCTGGCTCAGGTAATCCAAGAGTCTCTTCAATCGCGTTGTGCGATCTAATGGACGGATCTCTACGGTTCCGTCCTCTCGTCTGATGATGTCGATTTCCGCATCCTCACTAATCCAACCCTTGGGTATGCGGACAGCGACGCTGCCGCCATTTTTGAAAGCTTTTCTGGTCACTCGCTCAGTCATAGCACAAACCCCTTATCTATACGCAAAGTATAGATAAGGGGTTTGTGGATAACTAGATGATGTTGAGATTGAGGTTGAGGCTAACCATCAAAAATGCCAAGCCGGTTGCCCAAATCGCCATCGAAATTGTGACCAGCATCGCAGCCCTGAAGGGCTTCACACCGGCGGCGACTGATGCGGCAGCGGCAAACTGAGTCCCGATGATAACTGGACCCAAAGCTGCCATCCCATAGACGCCGTACTTATCAAATGCAGCAACCGCTTTGGCAAACTTAGGCGATTCGCCAACCTTGCCCTTTGCTTCTCGGCGCCTAATCAACCAGGTTCGTATGCTCGAGCCCGCGTAGGCGAAAGCAAAGATGGTGAGCGCGTTTCCAACAACTGCGGCGATCACTGTTGCGACCGGGTCTAGCCCAAAGATGATTCCGCTAGGGACAACGGCGATCGCTTCAAACCAAGGGATTGCTCCTGCGATGAAGATGCCAAGTAGGCCTAGTTGTTCGAGGTTCATTTTTTTCTCTCAAGGAGCACGCTGAAGTTTGATAGCAGTGCCTCCATGGGCCCTCTGCTTCTGAATCGTAGGTTAGCCTGAGCAAGCATTGACAACAGAAGCCATGTTGCGGCTGCGATAAGCACCACGCCGAATAAGCTCACCTCTTGGAATAATCCAAATCCCCAAGCTGAGAAGAGCGTGGAGAAGATCAGAGATTGCCCAAGATAGATGCTAAGAGAGTGTCTGCCTGCTGCACTCAGAAGAGTCAGCTTCAGTTTCTCAGACAGCAGCCAGAGCCCACCAACTAGCCCCGCGGACATCAATGGTGCGCCGAGGAAGTTCAATGTGAGGGCAGTTAGGTATGTCCCGAGTCCAAAAGTCTCCAACTGGGTGCTCTGGATAAACAGCTGTGCAGCTAGCAACTGGATGCCCAAACCTAGAGTTAGACCCCACACGGCGTAGCGCTTCATCAGTTTCGGTGAGAGGTTTTCAGCAAGCCCACCTTTGCGAGCCACTAAAACACCGACGAGGAATGCTGCAAACACTAGTGGGCCCTGCAGCAAGAAAGCTTGGCCAGCTGCGAATGTCCAAAGCTCAACTCGAGCAGCAGCAATCTGCAAGAAGTCACCACTGACCAAGGCCACATCGAGGGTGTCGATGTACGGATCCGGTGGCAGGGCCTGGCCCTTGGAGGACAAGAATGCCTCTCCCAAGAATGTCAGTAGCGAAAAGGCAGTGAACAGTATCGCTGTCAGAATGTAGATGACCCATGACCACACCTTCAGGGTCTTGTCCTTGCGGAAGTAGAAGACCGCCAGCAGCAGCCCAAAGACTCCGTAGAGGAAGAGGATGTCGCCGTGGAAAAAGAAGCTCAGGTGAATTGCCCCGAGCAGGATTAGGCCAAGGGAGCGGCCAATCCACCTTCGACGGTTGGTCTTTTCACCCTTGATTACATAGTGCGCCGAGTATCCGAAAAGGAACGAGAAAAGTAGGTAGAACTTCGCTTGGAACAGCGCCCAGACCAGAAATGCCACAGAGCCATTCTCGGGCTGAGATAGGTCCAGCGACTCAGCTCCGTTGAATGTGCTGATGGAGAAATACTGGATGTTCACCAGGGCAATGCCGAGTAGCGCAAACCCCCTGAGGATATCTGGGAATCTATCCCTGGTTTTGATTGTCATCGTTTTCCTTCTTTCTCGAGGCAGGTAGCCACGGCAAGAAGACTGCGACGAACACAGCAGCGCCTATCGCAATCCAGATTTCTAGTGCCATTACTTTTTGCTCAGCTTCTTCAACTCCAGGGAGATCATCGCCATCGAAGGCAGCATGAAGGAGTATCCAAAAATCAGCCAGAAGATCGCTTGGACCTGAGGCCAAGTGAACGAGAGCTGGTAGTTGAAACCGTCGGAATTGGTCTGGGAGTCGGTGAAGATCGAATAGACCATAAGTGCTGTGGCGAAGCCGAAAGCGAATAGCGCCATCCAGCGGTAGGCAATCAAGTAGCTGCGGTCACGCTGACGGATCATACGCTCATCGAGAGCCTCTTCAGGAGCATCGGCAATCAGTCGCACCGACTGACGAAGTAGGAACCAGAACGCAAAGATAAGAACGATGTGGATCAATGAGTAAGCGGCCCACGCGTTGTCTCCCACAGCAAGTAGGAAGCCTGTTCCAAAAAGAATCACAACGTTTGAGGCGAGGAGCAAGAAGCGCTTCGCGCCGGGAGTTCGGAGTCCGTCCCACTTGGTGTCATTGAGCTGCTTTTCAACCTCTTTTACTGACGCCGTCGACCAACCTGTATTAGCAGAGCTCTTGCCTCCAATGCCCATTGCCTCCCAGTACTGTCTGGAAAGCCCCCGTGCTTTGAGGTAGAGCAAGAAGATGGGAAGTTCAATAACGGTCAGTGCGATCAGAGTAAAGAAGAACCAGTTCAACTCCCAGTCAAAGATTTTGAAGACCGGGTCGGAGACCCAAAACAAGATGGCAGAGATACCGATGGGTATACCAGACACAATCATGTCCATCCATGCCATCAGTTTGACGTTGTTGCCGATGACTTTGGGATAGAACCACAGGTAGGCAACCGCCAGTGTCACCAGAATGTAGAAAACAACCAATAGTTCGTTACTCATTACTCTTCCTCATCCAGCCAGAAGATCTCTTCGACCCTGACTTTCAATATCGACGCGATGCGCAGAGCCAGCACTAGGGATGGTGAATACTCACCGCGTTCGATGTAACCGATGGTTTGATAGTGGACTCCGACCTCATCGGCGAGCTCTTGCCGACTCAGACCGGACTGGGTACGTGCCTCTTCGAGGCGGTTGGCCACCCGCTCTTCTTCTGACTTTGGTTTTCTACCCATGCATGTAGCATAAATACTATGTAGCAATAATGCAACAAATTGTTACTTAAATCTTTTTAGTGTCTTGTGAGCCCTGTCGGCCCAGGTGTGTTTTTCGGCAAGTTTGCTAAGCACAAAAATCAGGATTGGAAACCAGAAGTTTTTCAAAACCCAAACAATCAGTTTCATGCCAACTCCCCAAGCTTTGCGAAGACGCGATCTTGGTCGATCCTCCAGAATGAAACTTGCTGACCATTGATTAGTAGCACCGGCACCTCGTCGGTGAGGTGTGAGTACTGCGGGTTTTGATCGATATCGATGTCGTCTATCGAGTACTCGACCCTCGGGTACTCATGGGCAAAGCGAGAAATTACCTGAGCCAAATCACCCTGAGCCACTTCGCAAAGATGGCAGCCAGCTCTGCCAATCAGGGTTAGCTCAATGCTCATGAAACTAAGCCTAAGTCCTCTAATTGGGTGATTAGACTAGGGCGGTGCCTGAGCCAGAGAGCAAACCGAAAATCGAAGCCGCGTTCTTCGATGTCGACAACACCCTGGTTCGCGGCTCAACCTCAATCCTTTTTGGAAAGGTTGCATTCACCGGCGGCACCATCAAGCGCCGCGACATCTGGCGCTTCATGTTTGAGCAGAGCATGTTCATCCGCCGCGGTGAAAACAACGAGAAGATGGCCGATTTCAAGGACCGGGCTCTTTCACTGACCAAGGGCCACTCGGTAGATGAACTCCGAGATTTGATTGATGTGGTTTACCGCCAGGAGATCAAACCCAGGCTCTGGCCCGAAACGGTTGCAGCAGCAAAGGAGCACCTGGCTGCCGGTCGCGAGGTTTGGCTACTTACTGCTGCCCCGGTGGAGCTAGCGGAGGCTATCGCTCAAGACATCGGTGCTACCGGCGCCCTTGGGACTATCGTTGGACACAAAGATGGCGTCCTCACCGGCGAGCTAATTGGCGAGCCACTCCACGGCAAAGCAAAGCGTCGCGCAGCCAAGAAACTGGCCAAGGAGCGCGGAATCAGCCTCAAGCGCAGCTGGGCCTATTCAGACAGCTACAACGATCTTCCGCTGTTGACCTCGGTGGGTCATGCGGTGGCAGTTAACCCGGACAAGATTCTTACCCGGCATGCAGAAGCTGCAGGGTGGGAAATCATGAGGTTCAAAAAGCGCGACCTGCGTAAAAACTAAACCCGCCCTCTCAGGCGGGTTTTTGTTTTGAAGATTTACTTCTTATTGCGACGCTGGTGGCGAGTCTTACGAAGCAGCTTGCGGTGCTTCTTCTTAGACATACGCTTACGGCGCTTCTTGATAATTGAACCCACAGAA
>JACCDI010384645.1_pt1 | contig 25098 bp, 24 predicted proteins | sample 7442791 | NCBI WGS metagenome assembly JACCDI01 (sample SAMN15323434, study PRJNA562643) | freshwater metagenome | isolation source: river surface water | place: USA:Blue River Watershed | collected 2017-08-15
CAACCTGCTCATGGACCTCGTCGACGAAAACCCCGACATCTGGACCGAGGAGTTCCGCGAGGACCTGCGCGCCACGATGGCCGAGGGCATCGCCTTGGAGAAAAAATTTATCCGTGACTGCCTACCTGTGGCATCGATCGGTCTCAGTGCTGGCGAATTTGAGGAATACATCGACTACATCGCCGATCGTCGTCTCGCTTCCTGCGGTCTGGCCCCGCTCAACGAAAGCTCCTCCAATCCTTTCCCATGGCTGGCGGAAATGATGGACATGAAAAAAGAGCAGAACTTCTTCGAAGGCCGCGTCACCGAATACCAAAAAGCCTCCGCCCTCGGCCACATCGACGATGATGAGCTGTAAGGCAAAGTGGTGAGTGTGAAGTGAGCAGTGATCAGTGGAAAGGCAGTGTTATGAGTGAAATCAAAACATTTGAAGATCTGGAAGTATGGAAGCGCGGATGTCAGCTGGCAGTTGACGTTTGCGTTGGCATGCATGAATCCAAAAACTACGCCCTCAAGGATCAAATGACCCGCGCCGACATCTCCATTCCCTCGAACATTGCCGAAGGCTGCGAACGCGATTCCACTCCGGAATACATTCGTTTCCTGCGCTACAGCAAAGGCTCCTGCGGCGAACTCCGCACCCAAGTGTATGTCCACGAGAGAGTGCAGAAAAAACTCAAACTCACCGGCCTCCCAGACGCCAAAGAAATGATCCAGGAAACCAAAGAAATCTCCGCCATGCTCCAAGGCCTCATCAACTCTCTGGAACGCAAACAAAAAAACGACTCCCCCCACTAAGCCCTCCCCACTTCAGCATTCAAACCACTGATCACTGCTCACTGATCACTCACCACTAAAAAAAGCACCTCCCGCTCCCCAATCCCTTTTCAAACTCAAAAATCCACCTTATCATATGTATCGCTCCCTTACCTTAGAAGAAGACCTCGCCCTGAAAAAAGTCATCACAGATCGCGCCAGCATTACCGATACGCAGTTCGCGTGGCGGGACGTGCTCGGCAAGGATTTCCATGGCACTCACCCGGAAATCACCGTGACCTCCGGCGCGACGGAATCGCAATTTTCCCTCGCCCAAGTCGCCGATACCATCGGCAGCGCTCTCACCGATCTGCTCATCTCGCGCCAGACGAAACAGGACAGCATTTTCAGCGACACCAACCGCGCCTTTGTCTCCGCCGTGGCCCACTCCGTTGCCAAAGCCCTAACGAAAAATATCGAGGAAGGCGGCCGCCTGCGCCTCTCGGAAAATGACCTTTATCTGCTCATCGAAAAAGCCCTCGTGGAAAACGATGCCTACGATGTGGCGAAGTCACTCGCCTTCCGTCGTTCCTTCGAGCGCAGCGGCGATGTGGACGTGAACACCGCCCCGCAAACCATGCCCGTGCGTTTGATCCGGCGTAATGGCAACGTCGTGCCTTGGTCGGAAACGAAGATCGAGATCGCGGTGCGCAAGGCCTTCCTTTCCATCCGCGAAAATCCCGAGCCTTCCCATGACATCGCCAAGGCCGTCACCGACCGTGTGCGCACCGGCGAGCAGGCCTTTGTGAACATCGAGGACGTGCAGGACATGGTCGAGGAAGAACTCGGCCGCGCCGGCTACTTGAAAGCGATGCGCGCCTACATGGCTTATCGTTTCGAGCGCGCCCGCTACCGCAGCGAGCAGCAGGAAGTCGTGGAAGATATCAATCAGGAGTCGATGATCGTCGTCACCGATGAAGAAGGCCAGTCAGCCTTCTGGGACGGCGCCGATCTGAAAAAACGCATCGCCTTCGCCTCCATCGGCCTCGACCTTTGCCTCTCGGAAGGCGAGATCGAACGCGAGCTTCGTCGCTCCATCGGCTCGGAAATTTCCGCCAACGACCTGAAGCAGACCATCATTCTCAATGCGCGCACCATGATCGAAAAAGATGCCGACTTCGCGAAGTTCGCCGGTCGCATCCTGCTCACCTACATCTACGAGGAAGTGCTCGGCTGGAACATCATGCGCGATGGCATCGCCGGCATCAAGACCGCTCACCGCAATGCCTTCCGCCGCCACCTCAATCATGGAGTGGCCATCAAACGCATCCACCCGGATTTGATCGAAGCCTTCAACATCGATGTGCTCGCCGATGCGCTCGACCCCAGTGCCGACCTCGACTTCGACTACCTCGGCGTGCAGACGATGTACGACCGCTACCTCATCATCGACAAGACCGGCGCCAAGCCACGCCGCCTGGAAACGCCGCAGTTCTTCTGGATGCGTGTCGCCATGGGCCTGTTCAAGAACGAGGTCGAAAACCGCGAGCAATGGGTCGTGCGCCTCTACAACCTCTACAAAGGTCGCCGCTTCTGCTCCTCCACCCCCACGCTTTTCAATTCCGGCACGCTGCATAGTCAGCTCTCGTCCTGCTACCTTTACAAGGTCGATGACTCCATCGAGTCCATCATGCAGCGCGGCATTGCCGAAAACGCCTACCTATCGAAATGGGCGGGCGGCCTCGGTGGTTCGTGGACGGCCGTCCGCGGTACCGGTGGCTACATTCAAGGCACCAATGGCGAGTCGCAGGGCATCATTCCTTTCCTCAAGCTGCACAACGACCAGCTCGTCGCCGTGAACCAAGGCGGCAAGCGCCGTGGCTCCGGCTGCGCCTATTTGGAAACCTGGCACAACGACATCGAGGACTTCCTCGAACTGCGCGTCAACACCGGCGACGAACGCCGCCGCACGCACGACATGAACACCGCGAACTGGATTCCCGACCTGTTCATGAAACGCATGGAGGCCCGCCAGCACTGGACGCTGTTCCGTTCCAACGAAGTGCCGGATCTGCACGAACTCTACGGCAAGGCCTTCGAGCAACGCTACGAGGAATACGAGGCACTCGCTGCCGAAGGAAAAATCTGGTCGCGCCAGCTTCCTGCCATCGATCTGTGGAAATCGATGCTCAAGATGATTTTCGAAACCGGCCACCCGTGGATCACCTTCAAGGACCCCTGCAACGTGCGCTCGCCGCAGGACCATTGCGGTGTCATCCACTCGTCCAACCTCTGCACCGAGATCACCCTCAACACGAGCAAGGAAGAGACCGCTGTCTGCAATCTAGGTTCCGTCATCCTCGATACCCACATCACCGAGGACGGCACCATCGATCACGACATGCTCAAGGAGACCATCACCGTGGCCATCCGCGCGCTCGACAGCGTCATCGACATCAACTTCTACCCTACCGAGGCCGCCAAGACCGCCAACATGCGCCACCGCCCCATCGGACTCGGTGTCATGGGTCTGCAAAATGCGCTCTACAAAAAAGGCTTCGCCTTCAGTTCGCAGGCCGCCGTGGAGTTCAATGACGAGTTCATGGAAGCCATCGCCTACTATGCTTATAGTGCTTCGTCCGACCTCGCCGCTGATCGCGGCACCTACTCCAGCTACAAGGGCTCGAAGTGGGATCGCGGCCTGCTGCCACAGGATACCATCGACCTGCTCGAGCAGGAGCGCGGCGTGAAGATTGATACCCCGCGCGGCGGCAAGATGGACTGGTCCTTCGTGCGCGAGAAAATCGCCAAACAAGGCATGCGTAACTCGAACGTGCTCGCCATCGCGCCGACGGCGACAATCTCGAACATCATGGGTACCACGCCTTGCATTGAGCCGAACTACAAGAACCTTTTCGTAAAATCCAACCTCGCCGGTGACTTCATCATCCTCAACGCCTTCCTGGTGAAGGACCTGAAAAAAGCCGGACTGTGGAATCAGGAAATGCTCGATCAGCTCAAGTATTTTGACGGTGAGCTCGATGCCATCCCCACCATCCCCGAGCACATCAAGGCCCGCTACCAAACCGCATTTGGTGTCGGCTACGAGTGCATCGTCGATGCCGCAGCGCGCCGCCAGAAGTGGATCGACCAAGCCCAAAGCGTGAACTTGTTCATCGCCTCGCCCGACTTCAAGGCCCTCAGCCACATGTATCGTCGCGCCTGGAGCAAAGGCCTCAAGACCACCTATTACCTGCGTGCCCTGCAAGCCAGCAACATTGAAAAAACCACGACCACGGTCGCCAAGGAAATCCGCGGCACCATGGCCGGTGAGCCCAAACGCACTTACACCGAAGCAGAAAAGAACGCATGCTCCTTGGATGCGATGCTGAACGGCGGGACTTGTGAGGCTTGTCAGTAAAAAGCAACGATCAGACTGATCTGTCTCGTCAGTCTGATCATCTCCCCCCCCTATTGGTATGAAAAAACCAGACCAAGCTGCGTCTAGAGGAATACAAGGAGTTTCCAAACCGCTACCATCGTCGGCTACCGCAATGGGAGTTGAACATTGTGGAATCGCAATCGGCGCGCAAGGGGCCTCCTCACAACCAACACCGGCCAGGATCTCTGTGGTTGCACCAACTGTCTCAACGGCAAGGATATGGTGAAACTCTAACGCCTAAATCATACGCATGGCGGCATTTATGAGGCGCGGACAGAAGCCGAGCAACGTTCTGACCACAGCCCTGCGGAATTTTCTGGCAGAGGCAGGGATTCGCCGTTTATGCTCCGCGCGCCACACCAGTGGTTGAAGTGCCATGCCAGAAGCTGAGGAAAAAAAAATCGACTTTATCCGAGAAATCATTGCCAACGACCTCGCGAGCGGCAAGCACCAGAGCATCATCACGCGTTTCCCACCTGAGCCGAACGGCTACCTGCACATCGGCCACGCGAAGTCGATTTGCCTGAATTTCGGCATCGCCCGCGAACTGCGCGCGGTTGGGGCAAAATGCCACCTGCGCTTCGATGACACCAATCCCTCGAAAGAAGAGGTCGAATACGTCGAGAGCATCCGCGAGGATGTGCAGTGGCTCGGCTTTGAGTGGGATGCCTTGCACTTCGCCAGTGATTACTTTGAGTTTTACTACCAATGCGCCGTGGCACTCATCGAGAAAGGCCTCGCCTACGTCGATGAACAATCGCAGGAGCAGATGAAGGAAACCCGCGGCAACATCAACGTTCCCGGCACGCCGTCGCCGTGGCGTGATCGCAGCGTGGCGGAAAACCTCGACCTCTTCGCCCGCATGCGCGCCGGGGAATTTCCTGATGGCAGTCTGGTGCTGCGTGCGAAGATCGACATGGCATCGCCGAACATGAACCTGCGCGATCCGGTTCTCTATCGCATCATGCGCGCCCATCACCACAACACGGGTGATGCCTGGTGCATCTATCCGATGTATGACTACGCGCATCCGCTGGAGGATGCCATCGAGCACATCACGCATTCGCTTTGCACACTGGAATTTGAAAACCATCGACCACTCTACGACTGGGTGATTGAAAACTGCCCCGTGCCGGCGAAGCCGCGGCAGATCGAGTTCGCGCGCCTCAATCTCACCTACACAGTGATGAGCAAACGCAAGCTGCTGTTGCTGGTCAAAGAAGGCCACGTCAGCGGCTGGGATGATCCGCGCATTCCCACCATCTCCGGTTTGCGCCGTCGCGGTTACCCCGCCGAGGCCATCCGCAACTTCTGCCAGCACATCGGCATCACGAAATTCAACGGCACCACCAGCGTGGATCTGCTGGAATTTGAAGTGCGCTCTCATCTCAACCGCGAGGCACCGCGCCGCATGGCCGTGCTGGAGCCGCTGAAGGTGGTGTTGGAAAATGTCGCCGCCGATGAAACCATCACGGCCACCGTGCTGGAACATCCGGAACATCCCGAGCGCGGTGAGCGCACACTGACCCACGGTCGTGAGATCTGGATCGAGCAAAGCGATTTCCTCGAAGACCCGCCGAAAAAATTCTATCGCCTCGGCCCCGGTCGTCACGTGCGACTGCGCGGCGGCGACATCATGAAATGTGTATCCTTCCAGAAAAACGATGCAGGCGAAATTGTAGAACTACGCTGCGAACTGCTCAAAGGAACCGCCGGTGCCAATGCCCCCGAGGGCGTCGAGTGCCGTGCCGCGATCCATTGGGTGGATGCCGCTTCGGGCGTGGATACCGAGGTGCGACTGTATGATCGATTGTTCTGTGTCGAGGATCCCGATGCAGAAGAGGAGGGTTTCCTCAGCTGCCTCAATCCCGATTCCCTGCGCATCATCACCGCCAAGGTGGAGCCAGCGTTAGCAACCATGAAGCCGGGCGAGAGCTGTCAATTCGAGCGCACTGGCTACTTCGTGGCTGATGCCAAAGATCACAAACCCGGCAGCAAGCCCGTCTTCAACCGCACCGTCGGCCTCAAGGATTCCTGGAGCAAACAGGCGGGAAAGTGAAGAGTGAGGATCACGATTGACTGTAGCGCTGCAGCAAGCGGAGTTTCTCTAAGGCAGAGCCATCGTTGATCGTCTCTTTCGCAATCTCGATGCCATCGCTGATGTGATCCGCCAGGCCCGCGCAGGCGAGTGCGGCGGCGGCATTGAGCAAGACCATGTCGCGCTTGGGACCGGTCTCCCTGCCGCTGAGAATCGCTTCCAGAATGTCAGCGTTTTCACGGGCATCGCCGCCTTGCAGATCGATCACATCGACTGCATTCAAACCGAAATCATCCGGGGTGATTTCCTCATCTTCCAGATCCTGATTGGCGCCTGCTTTGCAAATCCAGGTGGGTCCCATCAGGCTCACCTCATCCACTGCCGCACCGCTCTGCGTGCTGCCGTGAACGGCCCAGACACTGTCGCGACCGAGGCGTTGCAAGATTTCCGCAAACACCGGGCACAAGCCTTTTTCATACACTCCCACCAACTGGCATTCGGGACGGGCGGGATTGAGCAAGGGGCCGATGAGATTGAAAATCGTGCGAACCTTGCGCGCGCCTAACATTTTTCTGGCTTCCACCACCGCCTTGAACGCCGGATGATAGCTCGGCGCGAAAAGAAAACCGACGCCGGCCTTGTCCAGACAATGACGGAACGCATCGGCGCCCGGATCCAGCTTCACGCCCAGTGCCTCCAGCACATCGGCACCACCCGACTTCGAAGTGATGCCGCGATTGCCATGCTTCACCACCACAGCTCCAGCCGCGGCGGCAATGAACATCGTGGTAGTGGAAACGTTGAACAAATGCAACTGATCGCCCCCCGTGCCGCACAGATCGAGCGTAGGGCCTTCCAGATCCAGCAAATGAATGTGCGGATTCACCGCGCGCTCGAGAAACACCTCCACAAAACCGGCAATCTCCGCCGGTGTCTCGCCCTTCAGGGCAAGTGCCTCCAGCATCTGCGCTTTTTTCTCCGAAGAAGCGGATCCGTCTAACAAAAATTCCGCCGCGCTTTCGATTTCACGTGGTGCGAGATCCTGCTTCGCTTCGAGTTGGTGGATGAGAGAGTCCATGATTTCCGGAACAGGTTACCACAGCGTGACGGAGCTGAACAGCCAAGGAGTGGAGAAATTTTTCTTGCCGGCATGAGCTCGCTTCTGCACCTCGCGAAAAACCGTTACAGCGTTTTGAGGTAGCCGATGCTTTGTTTCACACTGGCCAGAGGATCGGGGGATTGATCCTGTTCGACGTGACAGTGTTCCACACCCGCCGCAGCAGCGGCTTCGATGATGGGAGCCATGGCGATGCTGCCCTGCCCCAATTCCTTGAATGCATCCTGCGGCACATCGGTCTGGAACGTGGGTGTTTTCACGCCCGCCTTCAGATCTTTCAAATGCAATTGCGTCACCCGACCCTTGAGTTTCGCCAACAACTGGATGGGGTCCAAGCCTGCTGCCACCACCCAAAACACATCGAGCTCGAATTTCATATCGGCAGAAAACTCCTCGGTGAAAATGTCAAAGCCAGACTTCCCGCCTTCGATCGGGGCGAACTCGAAGTTGTGATTGTGGTAGGAGAGCTGGATGCCCGCTTTTTTCGCCATGGCGGCGGCGTGATTGGCGTTCTCCGCGACTCTCCGATAGTCGTCGAGCGTTTTGCGATTGTTCGGCATCAGATACGGGATCACCAAGTGACTGAGCCCGATTTTCTTCGCTTGATCGAGCATGCCGGCAAACTCCGAGCGCTGGCTGTCCTTGGGGTTGACCACACAATCCCACTCGATGTGGCTGGAATGCATCGCCAATCCGGCATCGCGCGCGGCATCGATCTGCGACTGACTTTGCGGGAAACCATACATTTCCACTTGTTTGTAACCGGCGTCTGCCACGGCCTTCAGTGTGGCCTTGGCGTCCTTGGCCAGGGGATTGCGCAGCGTGTAGAGCTGAAGTCCGATTTGCTGACGATAACGGTTGTCAGCCGCCAAGGCAGAATAGGCGCTGCCAGAAAGAAGAGCGGTGGAGAGTGATTGCAGCAAAAACGAGCGTCGATCCATGACGTGATGCTAGCGCGTCGGCGGTCATTGCCAAGGCGGAAATCAGAAAGTGCCGACTACACAAAAGCTGGCCGGGGACTGAGGGATTGACGATGGTGTGGCAATCGACTAGAAACGTTCATGCATTTGGCCGTATTGGAAGCGAGTGGCATTGTCGAACAAGGTGGTCCGATTGTCTGGATCCAACTGGTGCTCGCGGTATTGGGGGCGATTTTTATCGTCGAACGCATGTTTTTCTTTCATCGGGCGCGTGTGAATGTCTCAGACCTGCTCATCGGCCTGGGTAATCATGTCAAAAAGAAGGCTTTTGCCGAGGCACGTCATGAGGCAGCAAGGGCACCGGGGCCGGTAGCTCGTGTGGCGCATACGATTTTGCTACGGGCTGACCTGCAGCGTGCGGATCTGCGCGATATCGCCCAGGAGGCCGGGCAATTGGAAGTACCGCGACTGGAACGCAACATCCGAGCGATCCTCGGGATTGCCTTACTGGCTCCCTTGATGGGAATGCTGGGAACGATTCTGGGGCTCATCGATGTGTTTCAAAAAATGAACGAACGCGGTGGATTTGCCGGACCTGCCGAACTATCGGGCGGCGTCTTTCAATCCCTGATCACCACGGCGCTTGGTCTGGTCATCGCAATTGTCATGTATCTGTTTTATCTGTATTTTCTGGGTCGCGCGCGGCGCATGATCCATCGTCTGGAGCGCGCGGGAATCGAGACAGTGAACATGATTGTCGATGCACGGATCGACGATCTTTCCGCGCGGGCGCAGCAGGCTGCGAAAGAGGGAACCGTATGAAATTGCAAACGACATTGCCTGAAGGCGTGGGATTTTTGCATGCCGTGCCCTTGTTCAATCTTTTTGCGGTGTTGCTCATGTGCTACACCTTAGGGCCTAAGCTTGAGGAAAAAACCGGCGTTTCGGTGCAAATGCCCGCGTCCTTATTCCAACTGGAGCGTTACGAGGAAGCTGCGGTAGTGACGATGACGGCGGATGGCGGCGGTGAGCTGTATGTGGGCACCCAGCGCATTCATGTGGAGGAGCTCGATGCCCGGCTCGATGAACAATTGCAAAGCTCCTCGGGGGCGAACCGTGCGATTGTGATCATGGCGGATCGATTGGTGCCCTCCGAACAGTTGCGTCAAGTGGCGGAAATTTGTCTGCGCAAGGGACTGCGCGTCGTGATGGCCGGATCGGGACGCGGTAAGCCCGGAGAAATGAAAGAGCCATGAACCGAACGGAGGTGCCGTCAGAATTGCAGACCGTGCGTGCGAATGCGTGGATTTTTCCGTGGCGTCGGAGTTTCCGACGTCGCTGGAGTTTGCTGGTGGCATTCGTTCTCATATCACCCGTGCTAGCTTTGTTGCTATCAGCAGTTCGCGTGCGAGTATTTTTCACACCTCCTGCCATGAACCGCTCGGCAGAGCTTGTCATGATTCCTGATTTGCCGGAGAACCGCGCTTGGTTGGAGCGAATCGCCCAACAAACTCCCTTTCCCGCAATTGGCCCCCCGCGTCCGGTAGAAGTCTGGAGCAATGCCGCATTGCGTGCCGAGCTGCGACCCGTGTTTCATTCCAACCAACAATTGCGAGACGTGGAGATACCCCGTGCCAAGCCCGCATTCGAACAAAACTGGTGGTTGCCGCCGCTGGAACCAGCCGAGAGCCTTGCCGTGAAATCCCCCGCCGCCGAGAACAAACGGTTGCAACCCCGTCTGCGGTGGCTGGCCGCGTTGAAACCCGAACAACTGCCCGCGGACTGGCCGACCTACGTGGGACCCGTGGGCATGGCGCCGGGCACGAAGTACATGATGGAAGTGGATGCCGACGGACGTGTCATCACCTGCATCGCCGCCACCAAAGATTCCGATTCCCGTCTTGCAGCACTGGAAAACTGGCTGCGACGTCTGCGCTTCCCAGCCTCCAAGCAAGCGCTGGGTTGGCTTGCCTGTGAAATCATTTGGGAACACGATCATGATTGAGTTGAGTTTCATGGAATATTGCATGGCGATCCTGATCGGCTCACTCGTTCTTGTGGCGCTGTTCGGCTGGATTTCTCGTTTTGCCTACTTCAATGATGAACGCCGTGCTCGACGCTCGCGGTTGGTTTGCGACCTGTGCCTCTCCACCTGGGAGGATCGCGGTAAGGAAAAGCTGGTCAATTGTCCGCATTGTGGTCGTTGCTGCCAACGTCCTCGGTGAGAAAAATGATGTGACTTGGGCTTGCGCGGCGGAGATTGACTGTGTAGGAACGGTCGGCAACAAGCGCCAACATGGATATGAACGAAAGACGCGTTGTGATTACTGGAATCGGCTGCATCAGCCCGATGGGAAATGATTTGGCCTCGACATGGGAGGCCATGAAGGCCGGCCGCAGCGGGATCGATCGTATCACATCCATGGATACGACGGGCTACACCACTCACATCGCTGGTGAAGTGAAACAATTCGATGCCGCGCCTTTTTTCAACAACGCCAAGGATTGTCGCCGCGCGGACCGCTATGTGCAATTAGCCGTTGCGGCCGCACGCATGGCTTTGGTAGACTCCGGACTGGACGCAGAAAAAGTGGATAAAACCCGTGTCGGTGTCATGGTCAGCAGTGGCATCGGAGGGCTCGGAACCCTCGAAGAAGAGCATACCAAACTCATTCAGCGCGGTCCGGGGCGAGTGTCTCCGTTTCTCATCCCCATGATGATCGCGAACATTTCCAGTGGTATCATTTCCATGGAATACGGTTTCGGCGGTCCTAACATGGCGATTGTCACCGCTTGCGCCACGTCGAACCACTCGATCGGCGAGGCCTGGCGCATCATCAAGTTCGGCGATGCCGATGCCTTCCTCTGCGGTGGTGGTGAAGCAAGCATTCTGCCCTGCGGCCTGGCAGGCTTCGGCAACATGAAGGCACTGAGCACACGCAACGATGAGCCGCAAAAGGCTTCGCGGCCCTTCGATGTCGGTCGCGATGGTTTCGTCATGGGCGAAGGTGCCGGTGTCTTGATGATCGAGGAACTCGAACACGCGAAAAAACGCGGTGCCACGATTTACGCCGAGCTAATCGGTTATGGTCTGAGTGCGGATGCCTATCACATGACCTCCCCGCACCCCGAGGGCGAAGGCGCCGCACGCTGCATGGACATGGCCCTGCGTCACGGCAAGATCCATCCGGAACAAGTCAGCTACGTCAACGCCCACGGCACCTCCACCGGCCTTGGCGATGTTTGTGAAACCAAGGCGATCAAACGCACCTTCGGAGCCCACGCGAAAAACGGTCTGCTGGTCAGCTCGACGAAGTCCATGACCGGTCACCTCCTTGGTGCCGCCGGTGGCGTGGAAATTGCCGCTTGTTTGATGGCGATGAAAGAAAACATCGTGCCGCCAACCATCAACCTCGACGAACAGGATCCCGAGTGTGATCTTGACTACGTGCCGCACGTCGCCCGCGAGGCGAAAGTGGACATCGCTCTCAGCAACAGCTTCGGCTTCGGCGGTCACAACGCTTCCCTGTTGATCAAACGCTTTGCGTAAGCTATCGTCTCCCATGCCTGCCACCGCCATCGATCTCGCCGCTGAAATCAAGCGCCTCAAGCAAGAGCGCAATGCCGTCATCCTAGCGCACAATTACCAGACCGGAGACATCCAGGATGTGGCGGACTACGTCGGTGATTCGTTAGGCCTGGCCTATCATGCGAAGGAAACCGAGGCGGACGTGATCGTCTTTTGCGGCGTGCATTTCATGGCGGAGACGGCGAAGATCGTCAATCCCGGGAAAATCGTGGTTCTCCCCGACAAGGACGCCGGTTGTTCGTTGGAGCAATCCTGCCCCGGACCGGCTTTAGAGAAATTTCTCCAGGACAACGCGGACAAAAATTACTACGTCATCGCCTACATCAATTGCTCGGCCCACGTGAAAGCCCTTTGCGATGTGATCTGTACCTCGGGCAACGCGGTGAAAATCGTCAACAAAGCGCCGCAGGATCGACCCATTCTTTTCGTGCCCGATCAAAACCTCGGTGCCTGGGTGATGGAACAAACCGGTCGCAAGATGGACCTATGGCAAGGCTCCTGCTACGTTCACGTTGAGTTCACCCGCGACTCGATTCGCAAGATCAAGGAAGAATATCCCGAGGCATTGGTGGTTGCCCACCCCGAGTGCACGCAAGCCGTGCGTTTGCTCGCGGATGAGGTGTGCTCGACGGAAAAAATGGTGACCTATTGCAAAAACGCGCCGGTGAAGGACATCATCGTGGTCACCGAAAGCGGCATGCTGCATCGTCTACGACGCGAGTGCCCGGACAAAAATATCATCCCCGGCCCCACCGACCGTTGCGCCTGCGCGGACTGCCGTTACATGAAGATGAACACCTTGCAGAAACTGCAGGATTGCCTGCGCGACCTCACGCCACGCGTCGAGCTGCCCGAGGACATCCGCGCCCGCGCCGAGGCTCCTCTGCTGAGAATGTTAGAGCAGTCGCGCTGACACAAAAACTCACCCCTGAAACCGCTGCACGATGGGCATGCGGCGGCCGATGCCGAAGGCCTTGCTGGTGACGCGCAGACCGGGAGCGGCTTGTTGACGTTTCCATTCGTTGAGGTCGATGCGACGTTGCACCCAGCGAATCAGCGTTTCCTCATAACCGGCGGCGAGGACCTGTTCCGGGTCCTCCTGGAGCTCGATGAGGCGGTGCAAGATGGCGTCCAGCACGTCGTAGGGAGGCAGCGTGTCCTGATCTTTTTGATCGGGTCGGAGCTCAGCGCTGGGGGCCTTTTCGATGGTATTCCACGGGATGATTTCTCGCTCGCGATTGATCCAGCGCGAGACCTCATAGACCTTGGTCTTGGGCAGATCGGAAATGACGGCCAGGCCGCCGCACATGTCGCCATAGATCGTGCAATAGCCGACCGCGAGTTCGCTCTTGTTGCCGGTGGTGAGGAGGAGATGGCCGAATTTGTTAGAAAACGACATCAGATACAACCCGCGGATGCGGGCCTGCATGTTTTCCTCGGTGACGTCCTCCTTTTGTCCGGCGAAAAGTTCCGACAGACTTTCCTTGACGGCGGCGAAGGGCGCTGCAATGCCGATTTCGCGGCAGGAAATCCCCAAGGCCTTGGCGAGATGGAAGGAGTCGTCCACACTACCGCGCGAGGAGTAGGGACTGGGCATGGTCAGACCGAAGACGTTTTCCGCGCCTAACGCATCAGCGGCAATCACGGCGGTGAGCGCGCTATCGATGCCGCCACTCAGCCCGAGGCACACGCTGTGGAAACCGCACTTGTGCGCGTAGTCGCGCAGACCCAACACCAGCGCCCGATAGAGTTGCTCAGGCTCATCCATTTCCTCTATGGCAGTGACCATTTGACGCACATCGACCGTGCGCACTTCCTCCTCAAATCCGCAGAGCTGTATCATCTCGCCCGTGGGCGAGGCGACGAGCGAGTGGCCATCAAACACCAGTTCATCATTACCGCCGACAGCGTTGCAATAGACCACAGGTGCTTGGATTTCCTTGGCCACGCCGGAGATCAGAGCACGGCGCAAGACAGGCTTACCAACATGGAAAGGCGAGGCGCTGAGATTGAGCAAAAGATCGATTTTCTGTGCCGCCAGCTCCGCCACTGGATCGCGATCGTAGAGCGGACGTGGGAGAAAATCTTCATTCCAGATGTCTTCACAGATGGTGACGCCGATGCGGTAGCCATTCCACACAATGCATTCACTCCGTTCGCCAGGCTCAAAATAGCGCAGCTCATCGAACACGTCGTAAGTAGGCAGCAGGGTTTTCCAGATCTTGTGCACGATTTTTCCCTCGTGCAACCAAGCGGCAGCATTGCGATACGGACGACCAGGAGTAGCTTCGGCATGATGATCGACGTAACCGACCAGCAGGGGCACGGATTTGATTTCCTCACTCAGGTAGTCGAGCGCTTGCAGGCACTTCGGCACGAACTGTGATTTCTGCACCAGATCGCGCGGTGGATAGCCTACGAGGGATAGCTCGGGCGTGATCACCAGATCAGCTCCTTGATCGAGGCACTCGCGATAGGCTGCGAGAATTTTTTTGGCGTTTGCGGGAAAATCTCCAACGGTGCCATTGATCTGCGCGATCCCGATCCGTAAGCCTGCTTGCATCGGCGCGAACATAGCACGCGAAGCGCGAGCGACAAGGCGTTTCCCGATCGATCGATTTTTTTCGTATCATCCCATGAGTGATGCGCGACAAAATCCTCTACGAGGAACAACCACATCAATGGTTGGAGCCCGGACTTGACTCTGTAACTTTTCTCCTAAGTCGGCAGGCTGAGGTCCGCGCTTCATTTGCCGCTGTTTGCATCAACTCGCGAATGGCTCGATCTTGGCGACCGTCCAGTTCATTTGTTGCTGGTTGTCATGATCGCGCAGCTGCACTTCATCACCGATCTTGGCGTGAAGCAGAGCGGCACCCGCTTCCGATAGATAAGAAACCCAGCGTTTTTCTGGATCGCTGTCCCAGGCACCGAGCACGGAGAGTTGATAGGTTTCGCCCTTGTTGTTGCTGAGAGTCACCACTGTGCCGATATTGACCATGCCGCAATCGACTCCTTTGAAATCCGTGCCGCGGGCGCGGGCGACGTCGCGCTCCAGATCGCGGCGGCGGCTGTTCAGGTATTTTTCCATGTCCTTGGCGGACTTGTATTCAAAGTTCTCGCGTAGGTCGCCATACGAGCGGGCAATTTTCACGTCCTCGCGATTTTGCGGAATGCGCACGGAGACCAGCTCCTGAAGCTCCGCGCGACGAGCTTCCAAACTCGACCAAGACACCAGCAACTCTTCCTCTTTGTTTTTGTCCTCACCGCTCACCAGTGTTTCCGTCTCAGGGCGGGCCTTGATCACGCGGGCCATCAAGGATTTTTTGTCGAGGTCATTGAATACTGGGCACTCCATCAGACGGCGTCCGAAATTGCGCGCTTCGTTCACGTCCATCATGCTCACAAGGTCGGAGAGCAATTCCTTATCCTCGCCCAACAGCGATTGCAGCCGCTGCGACTTGCGAGGGCCGTCGGCGATGAAATCAGATTCGAGCTGATTCAAAATGGCGGCACCGACATCGGCGCTGAACACACGGGCACCGCTGCCTTCACGTTCGCGACAAACCCAGATCAGCGCTTCGTGCCCCAGCGAACGGCGTGTGATAGCACGCCGCAGATAGTCTTCAAGAGCCGGCAGTTCACCGCGGGCTTCGAAAATTTTCGCGATCTCTCCCAAGCCACGGGCGCCGGCTTTTTCCACGACTCCCATCAGTTTTTCGACCCATTGGCCGCCGAAGGCCGACGGAAATGCATCATACACCTCACGCTGACGCACGGCACTCATGCCCGAGATGGCTTCTGAAACACGACTGTATTCCCCGCGGATCACTTCGGACAATCGTGTGGAATCTTCTGTCAATGCGATCTTGGAACTGGCGACCATCTGATCGCGGATGAGGAGTAGCTCGAAGACATTTCCCAGATGCAGACGGGTGCCGCGTTTCACTTCAGCTTCGATGTCTTCATAGAGGCGACGCAGAGTTTCTTCATCATCCGCGAATAAATGGATTTCCGCAGCGATTGCCTCGAGTGTTTTGGCTTTCACCTTGAGGTCGCGAGCGGCCTCGAAGTCGGCGACTAAGGCCTGAGCAGGCGACATGCCACCCGCACGCAGAACGATCAGATCGGTGCGGCGCGGTGGCACTACCACGCGTTTGCTGGCAGACATCAGCTTCTTGGCATTGTCCCACCATTTCTTGAAATCGGCGGAGGGGATGACCGGGCCGTTGAGTTCTTTTTCAAAAGCATCAAGAGTCATGCTATTGCCATGGCTTTGCAGCACGTGAGCGGCGAGTTCGACCGGATCGGTTTTAGCCAGATGACGAAGCTCCTCGATCTGCTCGATTTTCTTCGCGCGGAAATCATCGGCTTGCAACGGCTCGGTTTTCTGAAGAACGAATTGCAAATCCATTTCCTGACCAGATTTATCAGCGAAGTCGACCACCACTTTTTTATCGCGGAGGCTCCATGATACAACCTTGCCCGCGCCCCAGGATTTGCTCAGCAGATACGAACCGGGTGCCACTTGGGACAGTCTTTCACCGACAGCCGCATTAACTCGACCAGCCTCCACCAATTTTGCCACTTCAGGATGCATATGCGCCACATTGCGGGCAATTGAATGAAATTGCAAGGCAACACTTGGAGGAAAATCCTAACAGAGCAAAGACGGGATGATCAACGCGATGGTGCGGAAACAGGCGTCACCGGTGCAACATCACGATCTTTGGAATGCGCCTTGCGATGCTCCTCGGAAGTTGCTTTCTGGCACATGCGATCCTGCAAACTGCGGTGCAAGGCGGCCACCCGCTCCAACCAAACAGAGGGAATTTTTTTCTTAGTTTGCTCGTCGAAAAAACCTTCGAACGCGATCTCGCCCTGCGGATCGGTGATGGTCAACCAAGTGCCCTCGGCACGACTTTCCATCTCAAGCACCGCATTGCCGTCTTCGAGTCGCGCCATGCGCGTGTTGACATCAAGAGGACGAGGCGATTGCAACTGTGGAACCATCGTTGGGGTCTTGATACTCTCAATGGTAGGTCCCGCTGCCACAGCTTTGGGATCAGGCTCGGTGCCAAGTACGACGCTCATCGTTTTTTCCTCACCGGCACGGAAAATGGTCAACTGCACAACGTCTCCGATGGCCCTCATGTCTAACAGAACAGCGAGTTGAGCCTCGTTGACGAGCAGTTGCTCGTTCCACTTCCACAGCACGTCGAAGGCTTGGAGTCCAGCCAATCGAGCGGGGCCTTGGTCGGTCACCGAAGTAATGACGAAGCCGACGCCCTTCGGCAATTTGGGTAGTTGGGCGCGAACGACATCATCCGCCCGCGTGACCTCGAATCCCACCCAAGGGGCCCGACCCGCCATCGCGCTGATCACGGCGGGCTTGCCATTCCATTCAGGAAATGTCGCTGCTTGCTGTGCCCTTGACCACATGACCAAGCTTGCCGACAGCAAAGCCATCATCACAAACCGCTGCACATTCATTTTCATGGGACCTTAGAAACCTTTTTTGGGAAGATAAACTTTTTCGTCCCGCGTCTCGGAAATGGTAATAAGATAACCTTTTTTCGCGTCGCGGTAACGCTCGCGGGTTTGCACACGACGGTTGATCTGGTTCACGACACTGCCATCGGCAGCTGTCAGTGTGCCTTCGACCGTCATACCATCCGTGACCAACATGCGATCGATGAGAATGGGCGGTGTTTCGCCATCGGCGGTGGCTGTTCGCGGAACGGGCCCGCTGGAGACCATTCTCTGCCGCTCTCGGATACCGCTCGAAGTCCACACCGCAATCGAAACCGAAACGATGGCCAAGGCAGCAGCAATCGAAAGTGGTGTGCGCAAAGAAAAACGACGAGCCGATGTGACAGGATTCCCCACGGACGAAGGCGCCGTTGCAGCAAGAGAAGTCAACATGGCCGAAACATCAGCATGAGCCCGCTCGCTCAACGCAGGCGGAATGAGCCGTTGCAATGCTTTTTCCATTTCCTCAGGCGATTTCATGACGTGCCTCCTTGATCGATTGAAGTTCTTGTGCCAACTGCATCAACGCATAGCGATAACGCGATGCGCAGGTGTTGGCAGGAATACCGAGAGCTTGGGCGATCTCCTGAAAGGTAAGATTGCCCCAGATTTTCATCGTAATGACATCACGCAGTTTGGGAGCTAGCCGCTGCACTGCCTCGCGAAGAAGAATGGCTTCCTCATCATCCTCGAGTGCTGGATCCAGCCAGACGTCCTCAAAGTCATTGAGATAAATGATTGACTCCTCACGTTTTTTGCGGCGCGAATCCGTACGCTTCTGATTGAGTCCGCAAAAACGGATCGTCGAGAAAGCCAACGCAAGATCAGGAGGATGCCCCCCACGCTCGGCCTGGTAATGCCACATCCGCAGCATGGTTTCCTGCACCAAATCCTCCGCACCTTCACGCGTGGTGCTCCAGCCGCGGGCAAACAACAGCAGACGCGGTCCGTTTTCATCGAACCAACGTTGCCAATCTTCTGCCGCTGATGTTGCCATCTATGGAAAAAATGCCACAAACCTGGGGGTTTGTCTCCAAAAACCGAGAAAAAACGGATTTTTCTCCGATTCTTTGGCAGCTGCTAGGCGCGGCAACCGGGTCAAGGCACGGGAGTCTGTTCCAGGGCCGCTTGAATCAGCAGGGTGATTTCGTTGCGGTCGTCGATGGTGAGTCGGTGGCGCATGACTGCCGGAAAAAGTGTCTGCACGTGGTCAGGATGGACTTCACGCTGGTCCTCCAGAAACGCCTTGGCACGGGCCGCCTGCATGAGATTGAGCAAGGCTCGCACGGATACTCCTTGTTCTTCACCCACCAAGCGACGCAGAGCATCGCCCAGCGCAGTAATGTACGCAGCCACAGAGGGATGAAGAAAAATGCCATCGACTTCGTCTTGCAGCAACAAAAGGCGCTCACGGGTTAGCAATTCACCGCCATCATGATCGCTGATCTTGCCCTGCGCATGAGCCAGCAGGATCGAGGTCTGCACATCGGCATCGGGCAATTCCATGCGGATCGAGAGCAGGAAACGATCGAGTTGTGGTTCCGGCAAAGGAAAAGTACCACCGGAATGCACGTCGTTTTGCGTGGCGATGACCAAAAACGGTGATGGTAGTGCATGCGTCACACCATCGAGCGTGACCTGTTGTTCGCTCATGCATTCCAGCAAGGCCGACTGCACGCGCGGCGAAGTGCGGTTGATTTCATCCGCCAACACACAGTGGGCGAAGACCGGACCGGGGATGAACTGGAAGTCCCCCTGGTTGATCCGATAGAGCGAATAACCGAGCAAATCCGCAGGCAGCAAATCCGGAGTGAACTGGATGCGCTTGAACTCACCGCCAATGGACTTCGCCAAGGTGGACGCCAGGGACGTCTTGCCGATGCCCGGCGCGCCCTCGATCAGCACATGACCGCGCGCGAGCAAGGCGATCAGCAACAATTCCGCCGCATCCTCGGAGCCGAGGACGGTTTGATGAAGACGTTCACGCAGGGCTTCGAGGGACATGGTGTTAGTGAAGTCGTAGGCTGACGGGGCAGTGGTCGGAACCATGCACATGCGGCAGGATCTCGGCGGCGGCGATGCGTTCGCGCAACGCTTGCGAGATGAGGAAATAATCAAGACGCCAGCCGACATTGCGTTCGCGCGCGCCACCACGGTATGACCACCACGAATAGGCATCGCGTTTGTCCGGATAGAGGTTGCGGAAGGTATCGATGAAGCCGGCCCCGATCATGTTGGAGAAACCCATCCGCTCCTCATCGGTGAAACCGGGGTTGCGACGGTTCTCACGAGGACGAGCCAAATCAATTTCCTGATGCGAGACATTCAAGTCCCCGCAAAAGATGACGGGTTTCTTTTTCTCAACCTCGATGCCTTTCACAAACGCGAGAAAATCCGCATCCCACTGCACGCGATAGTCGAGCCGACGCAATTCATCCTGCGAGTTCGGGGTATAAACCGTGACTAACGAAAAATCCGCGAACTCGGCCGTGATCACCCGTCCCTCGGTGTCGTGATGGTCATGACGGATGCCGTATTCGACCGCCAGCGGTTTGGTTTTGCAAAAAATCGCCGTGCCCGAATAGCCGGGCTTTTGCGCGGAATTCCAGAAACGTTGATAACCGGCGAACTCGAGTGGCAGATCCACCTGTTCTTCGCGCGCCTTGGTCTCCTGCAAGCACAGCACATCCGGTTGCTCCGCGCTGACAAAATCCGCCATGCCCTTGTTGAGCGCGGCGCGGATGCCATTGACGTTCCAGGAAATCAGCAACATGACCTTAGCTCAGTCGTTTCATGACAGCCTGTGACAACGTGCGACCATCGGCACGGCCATCGACCAGTTCCTGCAAGACTTTCATCACCTTGCCCATGTCGGCTTTGGAGGTGGCGCCGGTTTCCGCCACGGCTTTTTCCAGCAGCTCGGCGACTTCGCTTTCGCTCAGTGCGGCGGGAAGGAATTTTTGCAAAATGGCGAGCTCGCTTTTTTCAATGTCCGCCAATTCCGCGCGACCGGCTTTTTCGAATTGTTCGATCGAATCCTGGCGCTGCTTGATTTGCTTGCGCACGATGGCGAGGCACTCGGCCTCCTCCAGCGGCGTGCCGAGACCGCCTTTTTCGATCGAGGCGTTCGTCAAAGCGCTCTTGAGGGCGCGCAGGGTGTTGAGCGCGACAGTGTCCTTGGCACGCATCGCGTTTTTGATGTCTTCCGAGAGAGTTTCCACAAAGCTGCTCATGCAGGCACCATGACCGAGAAACCGATCTGCGACAAGACGGATTTTTTCGTGATCGGCTGCTGCGTCAATATGCTTTCACGGATCACGGAAACCGTCCCATCGGCACTTTCCATTCGATCAACTAAGAAACACCTCGCCAATGCATGGCGGAAACCAGAAACTGATGGATCCACGATCCGTTAGAAAATCCTTGTGAAATGAATGATTTTACGCTGTATTTGCAACGCGCCACGCCAGCTTTTTCAAGCCACATGACTTTGAAAAATTTCCCTCTGAAAAATGGATCAACCTCAAAACATCGTAAGATGCTTCGATCAGATGCACCATATTTGGTGGAATCGCATGCGGCAGAAGACGCTACTTAGCACATCGATATTCGGAGGATGTGTCTTATTCGATAAAATCGTTGGTTGTCAATGGATGCAATTTGTGGGTTTCGCAATTGTCACACTCGGAATCGTGATTCCACAAATTATCCAAATCCACCGCGGTTATACCTGCCAAATTTGTCCTTCGTGTGGCAAAGAAGTCGGCGGTTACGAAACTTCTAAAAATCGGATCATACTTGTCTGCAAGAATTGTGACTCGAAAACTCCGACTGATTGCTCGATCTACGATCATAGTGGGCCACCAGTCAGAACCCCTTAACATGGCGGAAGAACCGCATGGGATAAAGACAAACAAGATGCCCAGCATAAGAGATTCTCGGAAGCAAAATACGTTAGAAGGCAAAGCAAATAACGGCTGACCAAAAAATCGTCTTTGATCTGCAGTAATATTTAGTAGAATTCCCCTATGAAATTCAAAGCGATCATTCAACTAGCGGAGGAAGAACTGTGACACATGGTCAAGGACACACTTTGTGTAACCAAATCCACACAAGGTCAGACAACGTTCATCACGGGATTCACCACATGATCCGAATATTTACTCAACCATGCACTAAAACAGAAAGTGATGGATGGTATGTCGCTCAGGGCAGGGTATGATGCAGCAAATCGTCTTTTTTCTACGGTTTTATTGCCGAACTGGAGCTCAGCGTTCCCGAGATGCTCTGGGCGACGATTTCTCCTTCACCTTTCCAATCAATACTCCCGCACTAACAGAAAGTCGGCGATTTGGTGGAGGTGATCGGCTTTGTTGCCGAAGATCTCTAATGCGGCCATGGCTTTTTTCGTGAGCATGGCGGCTTCCTTGCGGGATTTTTCGAGACCCACGATAGCGGGATAGGTGGCCTTGGCGACATTGGCATCCTTGCCCGCGGTTTTGCCCAGCACTTCGGTGCTTTGGGTCACATCGAGAATGTCATCGATGATCTGGAAGGCCAGCCCGAGGCATTCGCCAAAAGTGGTAAGCGCGTCGAGTTTGGCCGCCGTGGCATTCACAGCCATGGCACCCAGACGCAACGAAGTCGTGAGCAATGCCGCGGTTTTCGCCTTGTGGATCAGCACCAACTGCGCCTTCGTCAGCGATTTCCCCTCGCCTTCGAGGTCCATCACCTGCCCGCCGATGAGATGGCGACTGCCGCTGGTGAGCGCGAGCTCCTTGATCATGGCATCGACCTTGTAACGCGGTGTGGCGGCGGTTTGCGCCAACATCAAAAACGCCTCGGTCAGGAGCGCGTCGCCGCACAGGACCGCCATGCCATCGCCGAAGACTTTGTGACAGGTGGGCCGACCGCGACGCAGGTCATCGTCATCCATGCAGGGAAGGTCATCGTGAACCAGAGAATACGTGTGCAGCACCTCCACAGCGCAGGCAGCGGGCATGGCCTTTTGCGGATCACCGCCGCAGGCTTCCGCAGCAGCCAGGCAGAGAATCGGACGCAGCCGTTTTCCACCGGCGAAGACCGAGTAGCGCATCGCCTTGTGAATCGTCTGCGGGGCGGTTTTTTCCTTGGGCAAAAAACCATCGAGCGCCTTGTCCACGCGCTTGGCGGAATCACTGAGGTATCGGGCGAATGCTGCGTCGGCCATAAGAAATGTTAGAGAAGTTCGGCGATTTGCACCGCGTTGAGCGCGGCACCCTTGCGCACCTGGTCACCCACGACCCAGAGGTCGAGCGCGTTGTCCAGCACCAGATTTTTCCGCATGCGGCCGACAAGGCAATCATCCTTGCCGGTGGTATCGAGAGGCACCGGGAAAACGCCGTTCGCGGGGTCATCTCTGAGTTGCACACCAGGTTTGCCCGCATAGACCGCGCGTGCGGCTTCCACGGTAATGGGTTTTTCAAATACCGCGGTGATCGATACCGAGTGCGAACGATAGACTGGCACACGCACGCAGGTGCAGGAAACCTTGAGCTCAGGAAGGTCGAGAATTTTCCGCCCTTCGTGGAGCATTTTCATCTCCTCCTTGGTGTAGCCGTTGTCGGTGAAGCGGTCGACCTGCGGAATCACATTGAAAGCGATCTGGCGGGGGTAGACCTTTTGCTCGAGCGGAAGGCCGTGCGTAATCGCATGCACCTGCTGCTCCAACTCGGCGATGCCTTGGGCACCACTGCCCGAAACCGCTTGGTAGGACGAGGCGATGATCGACTTCAGTCCAAAGGCCTGATGCAAGGGCGCCAGCGCCATCAACGAAATGATGGTCGTGCAATTCGGATTGGCGATGATGTTTTTCGGATGATCCAAGGCAGCTTGCGGATTGATTTCCGGCACCACCAAAGGCACACCGTCCACCATGCGGAAGGCCGAGGAATTGTCGATCACCACGCACCCGGCAGCCGCTGCCGACGGGCCGAATTCTTCCGAAATCGAGCCACCCGCGCTGAACAGCGCGATGTCCACCCCAGCGAAAGAGTCATGCGTCAGTTCCTGCACCGCGATCTCCTGTCCGCGAAACGGAAAGGTTTTCCCCACCGAGCGTTTCGAAGCCAACAAGGTCAATTTGCCCAAGGGAAAATTGCGCTCCTCTAGGCATAACCGCATTTCTTCACCTACGGCACCGGTGGCACCGACAATCGCTACATGTTTCATTTCGCTCATAAAAAACGGGGTAAGGGGTTCGCCATCGTAACGATTTCCCACCCACTGGCAAATCATTTCGTCACATGGTTTTGGGCCCTTGCGATGGCATCCCGGAAAAGCTCTGTGACAGCGATCCACCATGAGGCGACTTATCATGTGACAAAATCGTCACAATCGCATGTTCGCCGATTCCACGATTCGCTCTTAAAACTCGCTCGCCCTATGAAACTACTTCAGACCATTCTGACCGCCGCAGCCTTTGTGACGCTGATCCAAGCACAAACCATCAGCCTCAAAGGAAGCGACACCCTCGGTGCCAAGCTCATTCCTCAAATTGCCGAAAAATACAAGGCGGAAGGCCATGCAGCGACCAAATTCGAAATCGCCGCCGAAGGTTCCTCCACCGCATTTCCGGCTCTCGCCAACGGTACCGCGGACATCGGCATGTCGTCGCGCAAGGCCAAGGACGAAGAACTCACCGACTGCAAAGCCAAGGGAGTGGCGCTGGTGGAGCATTCCATCTGCTTCGACATGCTTTGTGTGGTGGTGAACAAAAATTCCCCCATCACCAATCTTACCAAAGCCCAGGTGGCGAAAATCTTTACCGGACAGGTCAAAGACTGGTCAGAAATCGGCGGCACGCCCGGCCCGATTTCGATCTACACCCGCAACACGTCTTCCGGAACCTACAAGGATTGGCAAAAACTGGCCATGGACGGTCGCGACTACCCCGCCAGCTCGCTGAAAATGGCTGGAAACGAGCAGATCGCTCAGGAAGTCGCGAAAAACAAAGGTGGCATCGGCTACGTCGGCCTCGCATACGCCAAAACCCGCGGAGTCAAAGCCATCCAAATCGATAGCGTGGCTCCCGTTGCCGAAAACAAAAAAAGCTACGCCTACTCCCGCGAGTGCTACCTCTACCTACCAGAAAACGCCAAGTCGGATGCCAAGGCTTTTGTCGACTTCGTGCACTCCCCTGCCGGTCAGGCTCTGGTCGAGAGCACAGGCTTCATTCACGCCAAATAATTTTCCTCCCTGGAACTCGCTGACAGCGCCGTGGAAAACGGCGCTGTTTTTTATGAATTGCTCTTCGGTGACATTTCCGACACAAATGCCTCGGAAAATACCATTGAGCCATCGGACGCAGGCCGCTACGATGCCAAACAAGATCATTTACCCAACGTTCTTTCATTTTCATGTCAGCCCCATCACCCGTCGGGAACCTAACTGCTTCTTTGCAACGCAAAGGATTTTCGTATGATCGGTTGATCCGTTATTTTTTTGCCTCCAATGCAGGTCTCACCATCGTCATTCTCTTGCTAATTGTCGCATTCCTGCTGAAAGAGGGGCTAGGCTTTTTCCCCGGATACCGGCGGGAACTGGAAATCTATCGGATTACCGGCATGGAGTTCGTCGACATATCACGGACCAATCTGACCTCCCATGAGCAACTAGCGTCCCTGCTCAATCGTGCGTATTTCGCCGAGATCAACGGCCAAGCGGGTA
>JACCDI010635938.1_pt1 | contig 25085 bp, 32 predicted proteins | sample 7442791 | NCBI WGS metagenome assembly JACCDI01 (sample SAMN15323434, study PRJNA562643) | freshwater metagenome | isolation source: river surface water | place: USA:Blue River Watershed | collected 2017-08-15
AAACGAGGGCGACGCAGTGCTGGCTCTATCCCTTCGCTGTCAAAAGTGTCAGCACCCAAGCCACCCACACCACCCCAGCAGACAACCCCGAACAAAATGGCTGGCACAGCACCCCAACCCAACGCCGCACAACCAGCAGCGTCTAAGTCGCTTGCCCCAGCGTCAGCACAGCTTAACGCTCCGCAGCCGCCAGCGTCTTTGCCAACAAATCCGCTCAACAGCGTCAAAACCGCTGGTTTCCAGCCGAAATATGGACAGAAAAAATCTGTCGACGACACGGACGACAGACATAGCAAAAATACTTTCCCACGCACCCTAGCACCCTCTGCGGTGAGTCGTTAGAAACGACACGCCAACCCAATCCGTCAAATACAAACGCAGCGGGCGTGCCAATGCCACTGTATTTTTTTCTAAACTTTTTGGAAGGGGGTGAAGCTAAGCTACGGACTGTCGCACAGAGTAAAACACACCGTTTTTTCTTCGTGCTGTAGCTGCCATAAATGCTGAAGATTTAGCGCCGGTGGATTTTTTTCAATCCGCTGCTCTACCAACTGAGCTACCGGGCCAAGATAAATATTGTAGCAGACTGTAGAGGGTGAGCTGCTCTGAAAATGCACAAAAGTGCCCCTTCACCTTGCAAAATCGTGCCCTCTGTACCCACGCAGTCCGCACCGTAGCACAGATGCCACACGTTTTTGGGCTGCGGTTGCCCACGATTTAGGGTTGAAATTAATGTGCTTTTTTTCAGCTGCAAACCGTGAAAAGCACCCAACTCGCCTACCCAAGCCTTGCCCAGCTTGATCGTTTCAACGCTACGCCCACTTCTCCCAAGTTGCTAGATGGCCTCCCACTGAGGGGTGAGGCTAAGTCAGAGGGCGAGCTGCACCACATGCGTGATGGCGCTGTGGTTCTGTACCGCAGATCCAATAGCAAAGTGTGGCAAGTCCGCTTCAAACTCTATGACAGCCGCTGGCACAGGTTCTCCACCAAGCGCAAAGAACTTGCCTATGCAAAGCGTGAAGCAGCGGATTTATATGACCGTGCTCGTTTCAAAGAAGAGATGGGCTTGCCAATCCGTACCAAGCGTTTTGCTGCCGTGGCTGATGAGTGCCTAAAACAGCTGGATCGTGAAATTGAACAAGGGCTCAAGCCATCTACTAACGATGACTACAAACGAGTCATTCGTCGTTACCTTCTGCCCTTCTTTGGCAAGTACAACATCACCAGCTTGGACAGCAAGCTCGTACGTGAGTTTGAGATCTGGCGAAATGAAAAGATTGGACGTATGCCCAAGGCCAGTACCTTGATGACTCATGCGTCCGCATACAACCGTGTGATTGAAACTGCGATTGAACAAGGTTGGCTAAACAAGTACCAAAACATCCCAACGCTAAGTCGTCGTGGTGAGAAGACAAAGGCACGACCCGGATTTACGGTTGAAGAAGTAAATCAGCTGTTGGAGTTCATGCCTAAGTGGGTTGCTGCTGGTGGGCACAGGCATACGGGTCGCCAAATCAAAGAAGTCATGCGTGACTATGTGGAAGTGCTGCTTGCGACTGGGATGCGTTGTGGCAAAGAGAGCTTGAACATGCGCTGGCAACACATTGAGTGGCACACCGTCAACGATGTTCGCTACTTGCGTATCTGGGTGAGTGGGAAAACAGGCGGGCGTTGGCTCATTGCCAAGCATCGTGCTGCTGCTGCGTTTGAGCGTTTGGCTATGCGGCAAAAGTCCGTGGCAATGTCACTTGAAGATGCGATTGCAGCCAAGCTGCCTCAGTTTGTGTTTACCTACGACGATGGCACTCAACCCTTTGGGTTTGAGGGCACGTTCAGGCGTTTGCTTGCTGCTGCGGATTTGAGCAAGGACATGAGCAGTGGGCAGCAACGCACCATGTACTCCCTGCGTCACACCTACGCCACTATGGAGTTGTTAGCTGGCACTGAGATTCACACCGTAGCCCGTCAGATGGGAACTAGCGTTGGCATGTTGGAAAAGCACTATTCCAAGCTCACTGCGACTATGGCTGCTGAACAGTTGGCTTGATTGCCTTACGGGCAGGTAATGAGTTGGAATCTAAGAATCAATTTTGCACAAGTTATCCACAGCTTATTGAATTTATAAGTGATATTCTTGACTGCACTCGACATCAACCACACAGAAAGAGACGTGAAAAATGGTCACCAAGAAAACATCGGAATTCTCAGAGAAAGGCATTGCACAACTTGCCAAAAACAAGCCTGTCGTCTACCAACTTTCTAACAAAAATGATGAGGTGACTTATGTTGGAATCGCCAAACGAGGTCGCGTAGGTGAGCGTCTACAAGAACACCTTCCGGGTCAGAAAGACGCCACCCCCGGTGCAGTGAAAGTAAAAATTCAGCAAATGGCAAACATTGATGATGCACGTAAGGTCGAATCCAAGTTGATTCAAAAGATGCAGCCAAGACACAACAAACAGGGCAAGTGATCGTTGTAGATCTCAAACTTCAATGACGAGTGCTTCAGGAAACTAATACGACTTAGAAATTTATATTTCAGTTGCGTCAGGCACATCGTAAATAAGGTCGGTCACTTCACTAAGCAATCGATGATCAAGCAAAACTTGAAGAATCGTTTTAATTGTGTTCTCGCAAGGAATAATTTGCTCAGTTGTCGCCTCAAAATTGAGTCCCCAACCTCTTTTCTCACTAACTTGCTTCACTGCACCTAAAAAGCCCGGTCGCTTATAAAGCCCACGTTCTTCAATCCGAGCCATTCTTCGCAACTGAATGCTGTTGTTGCCCACATATCCTTGCAGCGGTTGCATGTCAGTAAAGAGCTGAGAGAACTCAGGCGAAGCCTGTAATGCTACGAATGCCTGAGCAAACGATGCACGATGTTCCATTGCAGACTCGAATGCTCTCTTGGATGCAATGAAAATATTTTGACCATGCACATAAAAATCAAAACCACGTTCAATAGCAAATGAGTTGTCTTCAGCGGCAGTTAGCTCGCCGTTATTGAAAACCATATTGATAAAATTTTTAGCGTATGAAGTTTTCCAATTGCTCGTAGATCTCTTAACGGCATAAATTATTCTGTCGTCATTAACAAACTTAACAACATAACCTTCTGCATTTTTTAGATCTTTAATGGAACGCACTAAGCAATCAGGTTCAGGCCTATCCACTTGTACTTGTAGCTTGCAAAAATCATTTCCAGCTACATCTACTGCTAAGCAGCTATTTTCATTTGTTTCAGCAAGATACGAGTAGTTACCAAACTCCGTAATTCTTGCTACTTCTTTTTTGACGAATCCAATCAGCAATCCGTTTAGTTGCAGATCTGTTTGCACATAAAAGGCATTGAACTTTTTCTCAGTTGTGCTTCGCTTGAATACCCACAAGTAAACGTTTGCATTGTCGTAATCAAACGCTCTAAACGAATCAAAGTCCTGCTGCATGAATTAGTCCTTAATTACGTAAAAATCTTGGATTTTTTGTGCGGGATAGTTTTGAAGTAGCAACTTACCATGCATCAATACACGTACCTCTTGTTCATCATTGCCTATGTCGATCGTAGCTTCATATAGTTTCCATCCAAAAATTAGCAAGAGTGGATTCATTAATGTTTGCCCAGATTTATGTGAAATTGCAAACATCCATAGTAAAAAAACAGCAAATCCAAGCAACTTTTGTGGCTCATCATAAGAAACGCCCATTAATGAAACTACATACGGAAAGGTGTAGTTAATGATCTCATTTGGTATCGCCTTGAATCTCTTGACTCTAACTTGATATGGGAAAGAGACTTTAGAAAGAACGCACTTTGCAAGCAATACAGCTATTGCTGTTACTACGATGTATGTAATTGCTAATGATGGATTTTTGAATGGAATAAAGAGACATCCATTGGCACCAAATTTTTCCAATGTGCAGATTGGCTGCTTCCACCACTCCACTGGTACATCTTGAATTGCCATAATGATTGCCAAGGGGAAGTACGACCCCAAAAAGACAATAAAACTAGGCAAGAGATTGAATTGCATTTGGCAATACTAGCACTTTGATCAGAAAGTGCCGTGCATTCCTATCTCTTTATCCTTCTTACAAAATACACCACATTTACTTGAAGCTCAATTACCAAGTTTGCTCATCACCTCACGCTTACCCAGCTTGCGTACAGCTGCAATGGCTGGCAAGTGACTAGCTCTAGGACGCGATTTGCCTTGCTCCCAGTGGTAAACAGTTAGTGCTGACACGCCTATCAGCTTGCCCATTTGAGCAGCTGACAGCCCCAGCTTCTTACGCAGAGTTCCAAACCCATCTGCACGGAATCGCAACTTCTCACCGGACTGTTCAGCAGGTTTTGTAACTTTAGGCTGGGACTTGCTCAGACGTTTAACAGCAGCTTCAAGCGTTGCGATATGACGCTTTAATGCGGCAATCTCACTGCGGTACTTTGCTGATGCTTGTTTGAGATGCGCTGTTTCGGCACGAACCTCTTTTTTGGCGATCCGAGCGATTTCGCCTTTGAGTTGATTTGCAAATGTAGTCATGGTGCTTTCCTATGTATTTCAATCTAGCAAGTTGATAGATCAACCATTGCGGCGTTGACCTGAGATGTTATGAAAAACAGCACCGGTAAAGTTCTCTAATACTTGGCAGCTTCCCAAGATTGTTACGCTAGCCCATGATGTTGGTGGTTTCACACCAAACCAACCCAACTTGACCTCAATGGTCCGATTTCCGCTTTTGTCCACTTTCATGCGGGTATCTGCGGCAGCAAGTTCAAAGTAGCCACTGACGCTAGCGTTACGAAAGCTACCGTTGTCTATGCGTACAACGCGAACACCTTCAACCTTACGCAATTCAACGATGTTTGCTGTGGCGCGAGTGTGAGGGATACCTTCCCAGTTAGTACCAATACGAGTTGCCATAAGACCTCCATTGAGTGTTTATGGCAGTCTACCGCTTAGGCATCTTTCCTTTAGGTAGCATGTAAATAACTTGTTACCTAGGCTATTGACGTTTTAACTGAGCCCTAGATCAACTCAACTGCGTTACGTAACACTCCGGGTCGCAAGTCAATGTAACGCTGAGTGGTGCTCATGTTCTTGTGTCCAGCCAGTGCCATCATCACACGCACACTAACGCCCTTCTCTGACAAGTTAGTCAAGAACCCACGGCGTCCACTGTGGCTGGAGCACCCATCAAATCCCGCCTTTTTGTAAATGCCGTTGACCACCTGCGTTAAGGAGTTGGCAGTGAATCCTGCATTGCGCTGCGTAGCAAACAAGGGCTGCTTGGGATCGCGCGCACGGACCGTTTGTATATACACAGCTAATTCCGCTTGCATACGTGAGCTAAGCAACACAACACGCCCTTTGTCACCCTTGGTTTGGGTTGAATTGAGTGCGATTTCTTTTTTTACAGTTCCGTCGCTAGCAAGCACATCGCTGACACGTACAGCGGCAACCTCTCCGATACGCATTCCCGCTAAGTGCGTGAGCAGGATGATGGCGCGATTGCGCTTTGGGCTTTTGGTTGTAGCTACAAACTCAAGCAAGCGTTGAAGCTCGCGCTCGCTGAGTGTTTGAGCTTGTTTTGTCATTTGCACTTCCTTTGCTGTATTGAAAAAAGTGCATTTAGTATGTTTTCGTATGTTCAGAATTCCTACCCCTAAATTTCTATTTATAAATCAAGAGGTTAGGCTCACTGTGTAGGTTTTATGCAAAACATGCTCAGCACTAGCCATTAGATGTTCTTGGCACATCTGCTACAACTATCTATCAAGTTGCTAGATTGACATCTTTAATTTCAACTTTTGCCCTTATTGACAACTCATTTTGATATGGGTTATAGTTCAAACAACGCATCAAGAACTGGCTGACACCAGTGCCAACCTGCAGTCGTGCAAGGTGGTTCGCCGAATAGGCAGATGAGGCTCAAATGAGCAAACATCCGAAGTCAGCTCGCTCTTGTAGTGGGCTTTTTTATTGTCTGGCTGACATTAATAGCTAGGGGGATTTGCACCAGATTGCCACCCCTGACATCGCGTCAAAGTGGCTAAACAGGAGAAAGAAAATGGTATTCGTCGTTGGTGACTTAGCTCACACCACTGGAATTGCTCAGAGAAAGGAGCAGCTCGTAATCATTTCTTCGATTAGACGTCGTCCTAATTTGAGTGGATACATCGAAACGCTTTACACAGTGCGACGCATTGATTTTGAACCACTTCAATGCTTCATAAAAGCTGTTGGCATTTCAGCTTCATACTTCAGCAAAGAAATCGAAGTAACAAGAGACCAGCTTAAGCCATATTTTGCAGATACGACCAAGACTTCAGATGTTCATGTCTTTAATGCCAAAAAACGGCTTGAGTACCACGCTCGTTCAATGTTTATAGAAGAAGCACTGAATACCTGCGTTCCAATTACACGTGAAGCCTTAGAGATTGCCAAACAAAAAGCTGAGTTATTGCTAACAGAGCTAGACAACACAAAGCTTGACGCGGATGACTATGACGCTATAGGCTGGTCACCAAGTGAGAGTTACGAACAAACAGGTCTTCAAAAACTTATGGATCATGCACTCAAGCAACTTCCAATTAAAAAGGATCAATGAAATGGATACAACATTACTCCCAAGAGCTCTCAAAGTGGCAATGGATGCTCACAGAGGGCAGGTTCGTAAATCCACATTGATTCCATACATTTCACATCCTCTTGCTGTTGCATCAATTGCAATGGAATACGGGGCCTCACAAGACCAAGCAATCGCAGCTTTGCTCCACGATGCCATTGAGGATGGTGGAGAAATTTATAGAAAAATTATTCTTGAAGAATTTGGAGAAACAGTTCTTTCTATTGTTGAAGGTTGCACAGATGGAACGCCTGATTCATCAGGGAAAAAGGCCCCTTGGAATGACCGGAAACAAAGCTATTTACGCCATCTCGAAGATGCAAGCACTGACGTTCTTCTAGTCTCAGGGAGTGACAAACTGCACAATGCTCGTGCAATTCTCCGTGACTTGAACTTGATCGGTGTCTCTGTTTTTGATCGCTTCAGTGCATCTAAAGAAGACACGATCTGGTACTACGAATCACTGGCTGTCATCTTTGAAAAGAGAAATCAACCGATGGCTCATGAGCTCAATGCAACAGTTGCCGCAATCAAAAAAGCATCGAATTAATTAAGTTCCAAAGTCTGGCTGACTTGAATAGCTAGGTGGATTTGTTCCAGATTGCCACACCTGACATACGTCAAAGTGGCTAAACAGGAGATGGCATATGCCAAAGCAAAACACGAGTGCGATTGACCTCGCATACCGCCCAGAGTCTTACTTTTGGGCTATGGACAGCAACATCAAACTGTCTTCAGACATTAAAGGCGCGGAAAGAAAAGCCATTTACGAAAGAGCGATTCAGTCTGGAAATACGACCCTCGCAAATTCATTAATGACTGACCCGAACCTGTCGTCTGAAGAAAGGTCGCACCTTGGACGAATGCACCCGAACTTTATGGGAGGTGAATATCTCCCAGATCGGAACTCTAGTGAGGTAGAAATTGCTCGGATAACTATTGCATCTACTACACGTGACGTAACGAGTGTTTATGCAAAGCGTGGGAAACATCGAATCTACTATAGGGTTGTTGATGAGTACAACGGAGATACGCTAGTTAATCCTTCACGCACATCAACCCGACCTCTGACTTTAAAAGAACTCACTGATTTTTTTCTTAAATCGTGGAACTTGCTTGAGTGTCTTGATTACAACTTCGAAAGTGATGGGCACCTGAGAGACTTAGTGCACTCATTTATCGTTGATGCTAGCTCAAATTTCTACGCAGAGTTTGGCAACTACATTCGTTTTCTAGTTGATGAATGGCTTGACACGCAGGAGGGAATTGATGAGTGATGAATTGGAAGAAGCAAAAGTCTGGGAAGCATTCGCGATGATGATGAAGATGTATGAAGACAAAGTTTTCTCAGAAACTGATCGTCAACAAGTAACCGAAGCTGGTTTACGTGACTTCCGTGCACTTCTCAAGAAACGCCTTCTCGAATGTGAGAAGGGTTTGCCAACAGTCGATGAAGTTGATGGCTTAAAGATCTTAGCTCTCGACTTATTTAACTACACACCCAGTCACACCCCATCTCGTTACGGTAGTGGTCAGTTTTAACGTAACCAATTGAGTCCCTCACTCTCATCAATGTGGGGATCGCTGATTTAAGGGCAACTTGCAGAGCGATTCATAAAAACTGCTAAAGCGTCATGCAAGAGTCCCTGCATCTTGTAAGACGCTCACCAATCATGCAGATGGAGAGCAATATGAAAACAGCATTCTTTAAAAGCAACGACTTCGCCTATTCCGCCGAAGTGTCTGAGGTTGGAACCACTAGTGATGTGTTCAATCTAAAAATCACTAGCCAATGGTTTACTGCAAAAAATCCGAGCGAAGAGCAAACTCAACTTCAAGTCACATGTTCACGCGATAACTTGCTGAAACTTGCAGAACTGTTGAGAAAGGGAGTCAGTAATGCCTGATTCATTCATGCGGCTTAGATGCAAAGCTGGAGATCTCGCACTCATCATCAACGATGAAATCGGCTGCGAGGCAAACATAGGTCGCGTCGTCAGAGTTATGGGTGATTTAGATGTCGATGAATTTGGTCTGCCAGAGTGGTCAATCAAACCACTGCACGATGAATCATGGCTAGTTTTAACAAGGCGTGGTATTCAACTTGACGTGATTCCATTTGAGTCAAGAATTGGACACCCCGACGTTTGGCTCATGCCTCTTAGTTACGACATTGAGACTAAATCAGAATCAACTAGTGCCTTCATTGAAGGAGCTGTTGATGAGGTGCACTGAAGGGGAAAAACATGTCTGAATTCAAAGATTTGTTTCAATTTCGAAATTGCGAGTTCGCATTCAAGTGTGATGCTGACTGGTACGAGCTTGATGAAACTGCAAGTGAAAAGATTCGCTTCTGCAACAAGTGTCAAAAGCAAGTTAATCGCTGCGACTCCGATGAAGAGCTTTTGCTTGCAATCAAGTCCAATCTCTGTGTCGCCATTGACCCTCCGTTTCAAAAACTAGATGGATCAGTATGGATTGGGTCTATGCGTGTTGTAAAAAGTGATGACGAATCAGAGAAGGCAAAAGATGACAAATAGTTCACTCATTGCAACCGATCTGATTGATGCGTACAAGGCAACGAACTATGTTGTTGAGAGAAATCCTGCTTTTACACTCAATGTAGGAAAACACTCTGAGTCGTTAGCAAGACTTTTCGCAATTGAGAATTTTCAGACAGCTTGCCTCATCACTGCATACAACCCATATAGCGTTTTGCTGACGCCGCCTCATAACGCAGCTCGGCAAGCTGATCTCTTGAGTGACATTGCATCACTCAGGTTGAAATCAATCAATTGCTATGGACAAGGAAAAGACACAGATTGGATGGAGCCAAGTGTCTTGATTCTGGGCATCTCATTTGATGAGGGCATGAGATTGGCAATCAAGCATGAGCAGAATGCATTCATCTGGTGCAATGAAACTGCGACACCAACACTCGTACTAACTCGTTAGGTGAGTTCAATCCATTGAGTCGCTACAGTATGGACTGGCTTGATGGTTAAGCTCTGACGTTTTTGGATGCTGTTACTTGTCTGCAGCTCCCGTCCAATGCCATCCTTGCTTTTCAATAATTTGTTTTTTCTTTGCTAGAGACCACCCTATTTTGAGTGATTCAGCCCTAGATTCCGCCGATACCTTACCGACATAGAAATTTCTTGTTTTGCCATTGATTTTTAACTGCAAATAGCCCCAAAGTTGATGCCCATTGAAGAACTTCTTAATTGCTAAGGAAGCGACATAAGTACGTCCATCCTCTGTCGTAAGCCTTCTATTAGAGGCGCCGCCAGCAGCTACATCTTGCTCATCTGATGTCATAGTTCTCTGCCATTATTCCTTAGTTCTAATTTTACAAAGGCTACTTTGGTAGGATAACTTATTGATTTAGGAGTTTTTCATGCCTGTAGTTGTAGCCGAGTATTTAGGTGTACGCACTGACAGAAATCATCCGATAACGCCAATTGTGATCAACAAATCTGGCGCTGCTGAACATAAGCCTGTGCTGCCTTGCCCATTTAAGAACTCACATTGCGAAAAGGCCAAGCGAGGCGATAAACCTGTCTGTTCAATACGTGATGTTGCAACTAACGAACTTTGGATTGTTTGCCCTAGTCGCTTATGTGCAACCATGAAGGGACCAGCCTCAAACCCCATACCACTTAATGAACATCAAAAATTAACTCTCCATAGCGTGGCGAGAGAAATATACGGCAGTGACATTACGCGTGAAGATGTGCTTGTTGATAGGGAAGTTGCAATACCGATTACAGCTACTAGCGACTACTCAGCTGACTACATCATGTGGCGACATAACCCTAATTACACAGCCGTTGGAGCTCAAGATCGTCCAGTTGTACTTGAGATGCAAGGGGGTGGAGAAACAACAAGTACAGGCGATTTAACAAAACACATCGCCAATTGGGAAAACGGGACAGCAAATTTGCTAGATCCCGTTCACAAAACAGCGCCGCTTGTCACCAATGCATGGAGAAGACAGCAGGAGCAATTTCTCGTTAAAGGCAATACTGCAATGCTAACTGGTGGTCGAATTGCATTTTGCATCGGGTCAATGATTTACGACTATTTGATGCCAAGACTGACCACTACGACAAAATTTCCAGACCTAAAAAATGCTAACTGGTCTTTAGCATTGATAACAATTAAAGAGGATCAAAGCGCCAACTCTGAGCCTCGCCCAGCTTGCGCCCCTCATTCACTACCGCTCGTGATAGATCACGAAAAAACACTTTTTACAAACTACAGCTTTTTCGTTCAAGCAATCACGAATCAAGGTACAGCATGTGAAGCAATGTTTGATCGTAACTACATCAACATTGCCTAATTTTTTTCCTCGTTCTCGACTTTCATAATACGTCGACCAATCCACTCGATAACTTGTACATTTACCGCGTTACCTATCGCTCGGTATCGGTTGCTGTCCAGTCCTTTGGAAAGCCCTGAAGTCTCTCGCACTCTGAAGGCATCAATCGCCGAACATATAGCGTCTGCACTTCCGCGGGAGTCGAGCGTGTACGTTTCGCCGTCGTTCCGGAAGCCTTTTGCTTGCGGGCCGGCGCTGGCTTTTCTGCCAATGCTTGCATGTTGGATAGCGTAGAGATCTGGCTTTCCATTGCTGCGGAGAGATCCTCCGTCACTGGAAATCCTTTCTCCCATGCCCTGTTTAGCCACAGCTCGAGTTGCTCCTTCTTCAAAAAGTACTCGAGCGGAGCGGAGGCTTCTATAACTTCCGACAACATACACTCTTCTACGTCTTTGGGGTGTTCCAAAGTATTTCGCATCGAGAACTCGCCACGATACGCCATACCCGAGTTCATCCAACTCTTCAAGGACGCATCTGAAATCTTCTCCGTTATGACTGTTGAGGAGCCCTGGAACATTTTCGAGAATGATCCAGCTAGGCTTCCTTTCTTTGACGAGGCGCGCGAATTCATAAAACAACCCACTCCTTTCACCATCTAAACCTTTGCGTTTTCCTTGATTTGCTGAAGATAAATCTTGGCAAGGAAAACCACCACACCAAAGACTTGCGTCTTTGGGAATATTTTTAGCCTGAACTTGCTTGATATCTGGCTCTAATGGCACGTCGGGCCAATGCTTCTTAAGAACACCTTGACCGAATTTGTTAATTTCGCACTGAAATACAACTTCCATTCCTGCGCGTTCAAAGCCCAGATCAAAGCCACCTATCCCTGCAAAAAAAGAAGCAACTTTTAACGATTTAGATGACATTTTTTTAATAGCGATCAAGTTTGATCATGCGTAATTTTAGACTCTAACACTCGTTTTTGCGCCAAATTTTGTGGGCCTAGACACTCTCTTTTTCCTATGCTGTGAATGTTGCACGTTCCCAAAAATGACTGCTGTGACTCAAGTCATGCAACCGGAAGAATTGAATACAAATTAGTAACAACAGCCAGCATCCGATTATCAAGATACGAACGCCCTGTATCAGCGATACCTTCTGGAATTCCATGCAACGCTTCCGCAATGCTGCCAGCGATAGCTGCAATTGTGTCGCTATCGCCTCCGATTGAAACCGCATTTCTCAGAGCATCCTCATAGCTTGTGGATTGCAACGCACAAACGATTGCCTGTGGCACTGATCCCGCACTTGACTCTGTGTGCTTGTATGTGGGGCGGATGTCATCAGGTGTTTGCTTGAGGTTGTAGCCGAATCGTTCTATCAGCCTATTTTCAATCTCATTTGCAGCTATTTGCTGCCTTGCCCAAAATATAGCCAGTGAAACAGCGCGAGCAGCAGCAATTGCATCTTCATGGTCGTGTGTCACAACGGTAAAGTAATCAGCCCATTGAATTGCGTTGTCTTCAGTTTTAGCAAGCATTCCAATTGGTGAAATTCGCATTGCTGCGCCATTGCCCCAGCTCTGATATGGTTTGGGATCTTCGTCAACAATCCACAAAGCAAATCTTTGCCCCCAACCACCAGTGTCTTCATAGCGGCGACACCACTCCTGTAGTGCTTCAGCTGGTTTCTTCCCGTGAAGCAATGCATCCGCAACTGCAACCGTACAGACGGTGTCATCTGTAAATCGTGCAGTCTGATGAAACAAGGGCATAAAGTCCTTTGAACAATAGTTCCGCTTCTCATAAACAGAACCAACTATGTCACCAATGATTGCACCAAGCATCTAAGCACCTAAAGTTCGTTGACAAATACTAGCTTACGAATGGGTACTACGTCCTTAAAAATCTCAGCCGCGAAAAATTTTGGGGAAGTACTTACAGATTCAGTCTGGTGATTTTGCGTCTATAGCCCCAGCACTAAGGTACCAAGACTCTCTCTTCTGCTGCCGAGGCTACTGGGCAGCATTGAAACAATCTAGCATGTTGCTAGTTCAACAACAACCTTGCCCAGAGCCATCTAGCCTCAGCCTAAATCCACGATGCTCAGCTGAGGGAATAGGTCCAATTAGTTACGATTGCGCGGACGAATATCAAGCAATGCAGAACGATCATCCAAGCATGGGAAACGCATTTCCGTTGCATGAGCCATCAAGCGTCGCGCCTTCTGGTAATACTCAGAAATAGCATTAGCAGCTTGTTGGCGAATTTGTGGATCATCCACAACGGTTCCTTCACCAAAGTCAGCAAACAGACTTTTGCGAAGTCCAAGTTTTCGGCAGATGTCGACAAGTGTTGCATCGTTGTGTAGCGCACGTTCTTTCTCTACCTCTTTATAGACGTGAAGCCATGACTTGATGGTGCCATATCCAAATTTGCTATCGCGATCTAATGGCACTGGCGCTGTGCTTTCTTCAAAACGATTCTTGTGCTCATAGTAAGCAGAGTGCTGACGCAAGATTTCTTCAAACTGTTCTCGCAGTTTTCGTGGATCCAAATTGAGTGGCACTTCAATCAGCAACTTGTTGGGATCGTTCTCACCCTTTTTATATTTGAGCGTTTTAGTCGCGCCATTGACGATGCCACGATCTTGCATCTCCTCATAGCGGACACGTTCTGCAAAGATCATGTAGCCCTTCTCTAGCCACCACTTCTTGAAGCTAAAGGGGCGCAAGTCGCCAAAGTTTTCATAGCACTCCTTTGCTGCATCAGAGGGGAACACACGGGTCTCACAAATATCGTTGTACCACGGTGATGCTTTCAGAGCATCAAACCACGCCTCATACATAGACCCCTGAGCTTGCTCAGCCGATTGCTCTGGCGTGAATGGGAAAAACTCATTCTCAATGGGCAAGCCCTTGTAGTAGAAATCAGCTGGCATTTAGTTACTCCACAAAAACAGATCTACCAAACATTGCATTGCCATTTATGCGGCAATGTGTAGCTGCTATTTCAGCCACAGCGAGAGCGTACGCCCCGCGTTTTTATCGCTTAGGTAGATGAGCTTTTTGCATCTACCTAAGACTCACCCCTCATATCGCTTGCAATATCTACAAGCCCCACTCAATTTAGGCGCGGCTCAAACGGGAATTGGAATAGCGCGGGAAAAACCATCCTAGCAAACTCAACCCAATGCTCTAGGTTGCAGACAAAAAACGATCTACCTAGAAAGCACTGAAATCCCGATTTCTACTAAAGGTTTTGGAGCACAGAAATGTGCAATCGCAATCATCAGAAAGGAGGTGCAAGCTCTTGACAAGAGCATTGAGAACGGAAGCTTAGGAAGTTAGAGAAATTCCATATACCTAAGCCACCGTCTTCACTGAGCTTCTAATTTTTCACATGCGCTGTACGAGAGCGTATGTAAAGAGAAAGGAGGTTCTGAAAACCTAAACAACCAAAAGATGGGCGCAGTTAAGAAGCGACTGCACAACCGCGATTTTGACTCAAAACCGCAGTCTTCCACAACAAAGTCTTCACAAAAATTCGTAGTGCCGACAGGCAATGCGAACAGCAATGCAAATGGTTTTAAGCCATTGCACTCATTCGTCAACTTTTTGTTTCTATCTAGCAAGTTGCTAGATCGGAAGAGGAGAGAGCTATGTCAAATATTTTTGAAAAACCAATTGAGGCTGAAAAAAACCGCCTCTGGTCAGAACTGGATGATCTCAAAAATCAATGTAAATCAACGTTGAATTTGATCGTCAAAACTCGTCTTGATGATTACCGCAATACTGCAAAGATTTTGTTGTGGACTAAGGACGCAAAAGCAATCGAGGGCTTTTACGAAGGCCTTATTGCAGCCAGCGGAAACAGCCGTACACGTACAGAAACTCATGCACATAACTATGCACCATTACTGACGATCTTGTTTGAAAACCTCCTAAGCGATCAGGACAAAAACAAGCTCTCACGGGCGCTAAACATGCTTGATAAAGAGTACACAAATAACTCTGAGATTTATGCAACGGATGCAGTTAATAAGCTTGCGAATTTCATTTTGAAGCAAGGTGGATTTGTAAAGCTGATCAAGCCTACTTATAACAAGTCAGATTTGAAAAATGCTGCCGAGTACGAAGAAGTTGACGAAAACAACATCGATGCGTTTGAGAAGCGCCTCGCTGAAGAGGCTGCTCGCACTGAATCAACTGAGTCAGGACATGGCATTTCATATAAGCGTGTAAAGCCAATACTGTCTAAATCAGCATTTGAAATGCTCTCCATCAAAGATGAGACAGTGAAGGATAAGGTTCTGGAAGAAGCTGTTTCATTCATGAACGTATCACTCATGGCACGGAAAGCTAAATTTGATGCGCCATTGAATCAGACTGATGAAGGTTACTCTGTAGCCCTAGTCAAAAACAACGGCAAGAGCATCACCTACATCAATAGTTTCAATGATGATCGCATTGTTAGTGATGGCATTTTTGGCTCTTACCGATCCGATTTCACTGCAACACCGAAGTCAATCCGCTTTCTTTGCGAAGCGATTCGCACTCAGTCGCTTCCACCCAAATTGAAGCTTGTTGCCCGTGATCTGTACGAAGTGGTACGCGAGAAGACCGAACAAGAACCTGCTTTGTTGGCTCGTCCACGCTTGATCTACCGCCAAGATTCAGGTGATTTTGTTCTGAGTTCAATGCATCTGCTTAGTTCAGTTGTCACAACGGTCATTCCGCACACACAAGTGTTGGAAGCTAAAGAATATGACATCGTTTTGTCCACGCCTAGCATGGCATTTGTTGAGCGTCTGTTAATCATGGGTTTGGGAGTTAATTTTTTCAAGCCAGACTCAACTGAACAAATCCCCGCTTTGTCCACAGACGATGTGTACTCACACAGTCTGCGCTTGACCCATAAAGCGGATAACACCAAGAATTTTCATATGACCTTTCATGGTGTGAATTCAGATCAGGAATCAGTTTCTCAACCTGTTTCCAAAGTGAGCTATGAGGAGGCTGAACAAGCCGCCATCAAAGTCAGCGCCACTGTTGCATCTGCAGTGTCGTCGCAATATGCAGACCCATGGATGGCAGCAATTGATAAGCATATTACACGTTCAGCCAATCAAATCATGCAAGTCATGATGACGGGTACGCACATCAAGTTCCGTTATTTTTCAGAGGGACATGACTTCAAAGGCCAGTACAGCATTTTGCACTCCCCAGATGGCGAGTCTGAAAAAGTGTTTTTTAAAGGCGAGTTTCTGACTGCGGACTTGATGCCCGTTCTCGGCAGTCTTGGACATTTGCCGATTACTACAGAAGTGGGATTCAAAGTTATTAATGGTGCGTTGTTTATTACTTATGGCACCAGTGCTGCAAAACTTTGTATCGCCATTCCTACGTTTATTCGTGCAGATAAGAAACGCTCAGTCGCAGCATTTTCTTCATATACGCCTAAGAAAAAGCAACTGACGAAAGAGCAACTCTGGGAGCAGTCGATGGATGAAGTCAGTGATGCTGACTTCAGCTGGGAATACACCCCCAATCAATTTGAAGAAATCACATATGGAGAAGTTGAAAATGTTTAACCCCAAACCTAAATACGCAACCTTTGTTCCCGCTGCCAGCGAGGGCTTCACTAAGGGAACCATTGAACCGTTGAAGGAAGATCGCCCTTTCCCCGCAGGAGTCACCCTTGAAGACTTGAATTTCTGGAATGAAAACAAGCTTTTCAATCATCCATATGTCCTTCAATCCCTTGGGGGCTTTAAGGTCGGAGCATGGCCCAACAACGCTATCACTCGCGCTGACAAATCCAAAGTGCAAGTAATTGGCGACAGCGGTGGCTATCAAATCGGCAAAGGAACATTGAAGGGTTTCAAAGAGCTCAAAAATGTAAAAAAATCCCAAGAAGCAATCAATGTCTGGGAACAAGCGGATCACGTTCGCAACTGGGTGCTTACAACATCAGAAGCGTTTACTGGTTTTGCCATGACTCTTGATATGCCTCTGTGGGCTACTACGCCTGCAGGCAAAGATTCACCATTTGCCAACTGCTCGATTGATGAGTTAATCCGCATGACGGTTGACAACCTTAAGTACATTCAGTTCTATAAGCAAGATCAAACTCAATGGCTCAATGTAGTACACGGCATTGATACTGACACAACTGATCTCTGGTGGAATGCTGTTAAAGATTACCAACTTTCAGGTTGGGCGCTGGCGGGTGGTGCTGGTTCAAAAGGCGGATTGGCGCAGACACTTCGCACCGTACTCACTATGCGAGACGATGATGCATTCAAGCCTGGACTCAATACTTTGCACGTTCTGGGTGTGTCAACTCTTAAATGGGCAATCGCACTTACTGCTATCCAAAAGCAGCTGCGCTTTATTAATCCTGATATCTGGGTAACTTTTGATAGCAGCAGCCCTTTTCAACAAGCAATGAAGTACGAGAACGTTTGCTTGACACCCGAACTTGGGGCAGACGAAAAGGACTGGAAGATTTCCTACGTTCCGTGCGATCAGAGCTATCGCTACATTGGTTCAAATATTCCTTTCAAACACAACCAATCACCTATTGGCAACCGTTTGACACTTGGGCATTTGAACGTCAAAGGCGGTCAATTCTCTGACTCTCATTTTGACTCCGTCAGCAAGTACCTCTTGTGCAACCACAACGTATGGGTCTACGTTGATGCGTTTAACAAGGCCAATGAAGCTGCATTTGGTCCCAACAAGCATGAGTTGACCCCTCCCAGCTTCATCAATGTTTTGGACATTATTGAAGAGGCGTTCACAGCGGAGAACTGGCGCAACGTGCTTGTTAAGCATAAGGACGCATTGGATGCTTATGCCTCTAATGTGTATGAAGTGGGCAAAAAAACTTAGCACTCATCTAGCAAGTTGCGAGTGAGGTGTTCTTCAAACAATTAACTCCTCCCTCGCGACCCCTCATCCTTCGCTTTGTCATAAATACACATACATCTTGCTGCTTGCTTGATGTTATTCACCGCAACCGGAATACGGGATTTGCAAGTCCCGTATTCATTTATTCGGCTCAGCAGTGAATACGGTTGGTGGTCAACCAAAGCGATTTGAATAACAACAGGTGAGACATGAAAAAATTACACATCTCTGTCGATGCACGTGGTGCTGGACAGGGCAAGACACGAACTGGCATTTACCCAATGCTGCACACATTAGCAGCGTCCAACACTCCAACATTAATCGTTGTTCCTAGCCAGCTACTGCAAGAACAGTACTGCGTTGACAACCCAAAGCTTAATATCCGCAAGATCAATAGCGCAATTGACACGGGAACTGGCCTAAACGTAACCGCAGAAATTTTGCAAGCCATGGGCCATCGTGAGCCTATGCTGATCATCACTGAAGAAGCCTTTCGCCGTACCCTAATAAGCTGGGACATTAAAAACGACTATTCCCTAATCATTGACGAGGCAATTAACCCCTACAGCCTTGAAGAGCTAAGCATTGACCCAAAAATTGCGCTTCAACTTGACAATGTTTTCGCCCTTGAAGAACAACCCGCAGCATGGGCTAAGTTTGATGTCGAACTGAAACCTGAACTGGATCGTATGGTCGCACAGGGAGAAATCACACTCAACAACGCGAATTCATTTCAACCGAGGGATTGGACAAGTCTTAAACGCACAACGCTTGATAGCAGTAGTATTTTTGATGAGAGCTATCAATGGCGTCGTCTGCTCAATCCAAACTCTCGCCTTTGGGTGACTTGGGCTGATTGGGAAAAGATTCGCACGGGTGACACACGAGAGATCGCTTTAGCATGTGAGCTTGATGCGAGCATGTTGATGGGCTGGATACAGGTGCACATCGCAGCTGCTGCTTTTGAGACCACTTTCATGAGCATGTGGCTTAAAGCTAACGGGTTGAGCTACGTTACTAAGGTGAAGTTCACTCCTCACACTCAGTCACCAGTGTTCCATATGCCTGATAACAAATTCAGCTGGAGCAAATACAGACGCAATCAACAACCAAGTGTCTTGCCCGAGTTTTACAGATACGTTGAGTCAAAACTTCAAGGCGCCCAATGCTTGGTTGTTCGCAACAACGATGAGGCAAGCGCAAAGCTAAGCAACGAGATCAAGTTGACCCACAACGTGCATGGGATGAACAATTACTCATCCCACACAGCCGTTTGCCTTAGCACCGCTCTAAAACCAAGTTGGACTTTCAATTTATTTCTCAAACAACGCTGTACTGATGCAGGGATCGCAGAAGCTCAGATCGACTCATTCATTTCACGTTCATTTGCGAGCTACATGTTTTATCAAATCTTAATGAGAAGTGCTTTGCGAGTTGAGGGGAACAAGCAGCCTGTTCATTGCTTTATCTTGGATACAGAGGTTGCACTTGGATTGTGTGATTACTTTGACTCTAGTGCACAAGTCAATACGGTTCAACTTTTTAGCTTGAAAGCACTTGAACCTACACCCCGCATGAAGTCAAAAATTGCGATGACTCCTGCTGAGAGACAAAAGCGATATCGATCAAACAAATCCCGTCTTGCTCAGATGAAAAACAGCGGGAGTTGATTCCCCTTTTAGAACAAGACCGTTACGTTTTTCTCATATATAACTTATTAGAGATTTTCGTAACGGATTTTGCTTATTGGCTGCATTGCCAGATTGATTCTCTTCGCGAAGCGGTCCAAATATTTCCTAGATAGGGAATCAACGATCAAACGCATTTCATTCAGAAACCCGCCAACTTGATGGGACTCTAATTGGGCTTGGTTGTCCATCTCAATGCTCTGAAAATAAAGTTGCTTTGCCCTGTTAAACATGAAAGGACAAAGCAATGGCAACCCTCGCATCACTCAAGCTCGTAGCAGCTAAGAAGTCACAGCAATCACCTGTACACCATCGCCGTCAAAAGCTCAGCCTGAAAGTGCTTGAGCAGATTCAGTTTGCGACTGCACAAAGCAAAGGCGAAACATACGCACCCACCCGTAGCAAGTTCGTCACGAATGCAGATGGTGAACGTGTGCAAGTTAATCACGCAAAGAAAATTAAACCTTGGTGGTTCAGCGACGCTAACGGCAAAGTCTGCTTGGCTATCAAGTACGGAGCCCGCACTATTGAATTGGCTAAAGGCAAAACAGCCATTGAAGTAGCTAGCGCAGAAGCACTCATCGCAGCATTGACTACGGTTAATGAAGCTGTGCTTGCCGGAGAGCTTGACACGCAGATTGAAGCTCTGTCCGGGCAAATCCGTGGTGGCTTTCAACGCTAAACATGGAACCTGATAGCAGCGGGGCCTACGCCCTGAAGTACGAGGTGGGTATGGCACCTTACGTTGATGACTTGATGTGCATCACAAGCCCACACGTTCGCCGTGTAGCCAAACGCTACCGCAAGCCAATTGAACGTAAGGAAGAGTTTTATTGGCTTGTGCGTTCAGCAATCAACTACATGCTGGATGTTGGACGTGACTGTGACGTGGTGATTGGTGTCGCAGTTGTGTTTCACAACGGTACCCAGTTTCATGTGTTCACGAATAACTACAAACAAGCAGAACAAGTTAATCGCAAAGGTGCAATCGTTAGCTACGTGCTGACGGCTTGTGCAAACGATGCGAAGTCATGGCTGCTCAAAGTCGTGCAGGAGAAATAGATGAACGAATCCAGACTAAATGCCCAGCAGCTCATGTCCGAGCTTGCTCAGTTCACGGGCACAAATGGCTACCACCGCATGTACGCCAATTTCTATCTGACTGATGGCGCCAAGTACCTAGCTGAAAAGGCTGAGTGCTTTTGGCTGTTTGATTTGTACTGGTCGCACATCATGTCAATCATTCCAAGCGAGAACGAGTTCACCGTGCTCAAACTAACCGTTATTGATGGCAAGGCATCTGCCGTGATTGACGACGGGAATGACAACGCAATTGCAGGTCAAGAGATTGAGTACACAGATTTTCCCCTTCCAAGCATCACGCTTTATTGCAGCTGGTTTGGTGATGGTTGGGTTGCAATGCTGCCTAGCGAGTACTAGTCATGGCGAAATGGTTCAAACATATCACGAAGGAACAAGTTCTGCAAATGACAGGCTTTGATGAAGCTTGCCTTGATACGGCTGTTCGAAATGGTATTTTTCCTGAACCGGTTGAGTTGGGTGACTACATAAGGTGGCTTGAACCCGAGGTCGTTGACTGGATTGCTCAAACTGCAACTGAGTTTGACTCGATAAAGAAATGCTTAGGACTCGAAAAATGAGTTTCAAATTTCTATTCGTTTCTTGTTTTCTACTACCAATCTTTTGTTCGGCTCAGTCTTGGCGCAACCCTGAAGCAACGTTTTCAACCAAAGCAAATTTAACAAACCAAACTACCGTGACTTGGTTGGTAGTTGATAACGTGCAGCGCACATGTGAGCGTGAAAGTCAAAAGCGTGGGTTAGGAGGTTTTGGATATGGCGTTGCTGCTTGTAGCTTTTGGAGCGGAGCAACATGCACCATCGTCACAAGCACTAAACCCACCATGCATCAAGTTGGGCATGAAATCCGTCACTGCTTTCAAGGCTCATTCCATTGAGCATCCAAGTGTCAAAATTTTTGACACATGTAACCCAACGCTAGCACCTGTAACAGTTGCCATCTTTTGAGGAACTATGGCCTACGAAATTCAAACATCTCGCAACACCTTCGTTGATACACGCATTCGCAAACGGGTATCTGTTGGCGGCATTGAATTTGACGAGTCGTTCATCTCTGAACTCATCGCTAAGCATTTGAAAGACTCAAACCAAACGAACAAACCAACAATAACAACGGCCTTTGAGATTTATATGAACGAGAGCGACTCAGCACATCGCCGCAAATTCCGCGAGACCGCCACGCTCTATTTCAACTATTTCTATCAACTTTTTGGCGACATTCCGCTGCACGAACTCAAGCACCACCACATCACTCAGTACCGCGACCATCAGCTAGCACGTGGGTTACGCCCTGCTAGCGTTCGCAAACACAACAACACATTGAATGCGATGCTCAACATGGCGTTCAAGCATTTGGACATAGATCGCCTTAGTCCATTCCGTTCACTCAAGATCCGTGGTGAGGGTGAGTTTGTTCGTCTGATCCCGCCCATTACGCACGACCTACTTTTACAGGTTAAGGATCGTTTGCTTGAGAGCGATTCGCCACATCGCTTGATTGCCTTGATTCAATTAAACACAGGGATGCGTGTCAGCGAACCTTCACTCGCACGTCTCACTGACTGCGTACTTGATCATGACATTCCACATCTCTGGGTACGTAAGAACTCAATCACTGACCGCAAAACAAAAACCAGCATTCGTGCAGTTCCCCTCGTTGGAGTTTCGCTAGTTGCTGCGAAGAAGCTATATGCCTACGCTCAAGCTCGTAACAGCGAATGGCTTGTACCCAACTACGCCCACGAAAATGGCAATTCAAGCTGTTCAGCCATCATTAACAAAACACTCAGGGATTTGAATTTCCGCAGTCACATGTTCCGTCACGCCTTCATTGATCGCATGAAGGCATGTAACGACATTCCCACGCGAGTAGCGGAAAGCATTACTGGGCATTCAAGGGGCGGGTCTGAGTTTGACAGTTACGGAACTGTTGGCTACACCCTTGAACAGAAGTTGGGGGTCATCAAGCGGGTTGAAATTTAATAACCAGCTTTACACGCCTACGCTTTTCTTATGGCTTAAATACAAAAGTCGAACTTGCGTGTTTTCTCAGCAAGTCATAAATTGGGATGGTCTTTATTCCACCAATTTTTATTGCAGCATCAGGGATTGGTATTTCTTTTTTCTTGTTGGGCTCAGAAAACTCTTGAGTCACGATTACCACACCATATGCTTTGGCGTAGGCAAGCAAAAATGCATCAGCTTTTGATGAGTCTGAAAATTTCGCTATTGCGGCGGCTTGATAGTGTTGATCTTTTGCTGCCCACGTCATCACTTCTCGATATGCCGCCATAACCTTATCGTCTTTGACATCTTCAAGGAAAAAACTGGCAGACATATTCTGAGCCCAGATTCTTGCCAAGTCTCCCTTGTTGCCAACCATCAACTCATCTTTGACTTTCTGGATGCTAAACACGACACCTTGAGCATGTGAGTGTTCAACCCAATCCCAAAATCCTTTGCAAAAGTCAAAGTTGTAGTGAAAGTTCTTTCCCTGTATGAAAACGTTGGTGTCAATGATGTATTTTTTAGTCATTGCTAACCAACCGTTTCCCTAGCGTCATTACTGTATCTGGTTTGACATTCAGTAGTCTTGCGGCATCACGGAGCATCGTGCTACCACTCAAAGCACTTGTGACAACAACTTCTGTAAATCGTTTGCTGTTACGAATAGGTATGACTGTTAAGGCAGATGGTTTGCCTGTAGCCCTTACTCTTTTAGGACGATTTGCATAATCATCGTAAATAGATTGATCTATCAAGTCATTGTCTAAGGCTCTGCGAGCAATCACTAATCTACTCACGCGGAAATACTTAGCCAGTCGATCAATATCGTCAGGGCCTCTCCATTGCGTTGTGAATATTTGATTCGGAACCAATACCTCTGCAGCAACCTTATTACAAAACACTTCAGTTGGATTGTTTGGATGTAGCGCAATATCAGACACGCCATCTGCTCCAATCCAGATATGCGCTAACTCGTGCATTAATGTGAAGACGGCGGCCACCTCTGCATCACGCCCATTGACAAATATCACAGGTGCATAGGGATGCGAAATTGCAAATCCACGAAACTCTCTTTCAGACAACGATCTTCTTGTTTGGTTTTTGACAATGCTATTTTTAAAAACCAAAACACCAGCACTCTCAGCCTTGGCACTTAGCCTAGAAAAATATGTCTCAGGGTCTGTAGATTTACGCCGATCTTCGTCGCCAATCCCTAATACTGCTTTGATATCTTCCGCGACCTTTATCCAACTGCGCTTGTCTACGTTCTTGAACTTCCCTACAAATGGGAGCTCTTGTAAACCTATTTCATGGAGATGCTCAATAAACCACTCTTGCTTTGCAACTACATCTTCAAACGTTTCAAAGAAGTCTTCGCTGAGAGGGTCTGCATTTTGAACTCGTCGTAAGTCTGGAATGCTTGGACGCTTAATATTAGGAGGCTCATCCAAAAATAGAAACCCAAACGGGATCTTTGCTTTTTTTGCAAGTTTTTCTATCTGAGGGATAGTCAGTTTTCCATCAACGATGCTTTCACGATCTCGCTCTCTTTTTGCAACTGCTTCAGCAAACGTCCGTACGGATCCCCCTGCTTTTTCTGCAGCCCAATTTAGAACTTCACGATGAATGACTATTTGACTCATAGCACCCGATTAGTTTGATTGTGCTTTGGCGGTCTTTAATGATACCGAGTTAGGAAGCAAAGTTGCACTTCACACAAACCCTCATCAATCTAGCAAGTTGCTAACGTGCAAACGGGTCAAATCAGCCCTGTATGCAGCGTGAAAAGTGGGTGGGAGGTCTGGGTAGCTAGTCAGTCAAAAAGCCGCTTGTAGGGCTTATAAAAACGTCTGTTTTCCAGCACCCTAGAAGCGCCCTTTTGAACGCCCAGTTAAACGCTATCAAATCTAGCAACTTGATAGATAAAGTCTAGTTTGAGTGGAAAATTTGAGATTTGGCTGAAAAAATCGCACAAAGTAAAACACACCTTTTTTGCTTCGTGCTGCAACTGCCATGTACGCTGTATTAAACCGAAAGTAACAGTTTTTTCAATCCGCTGCTCTACCAACTGAGCTACCGGGCCAAGACGCTTATTGTAGCACCCTCCGGCACCGCTTCTCCTCGGGCCCCGTTGACACCCAAGTGTCAGACCGGCAACAAACCAAATGTCAAAATGCAAGCCGTTTCAAGGTTTTGGCTTTTTGAACAAATGTTTGCAAAAAACAAATCTGTTTTTGTCTCACTGATGGGGGCCTTGGTGGCCGGTGTGCTGTATTGCGCGCTGCACCTGCTCAACAGTTGGTTGTTCAAGTTTGTGGAGGTGTCTGACCACATCAATTTGGTCTATTTGCCAGCTTTCATTCGCTTGGCCAGCGTGTTGATTCTTGGCATGGTGTGGGGCACCTTGGGCACGAGCATTGGTTGTT
>JACCDI011679174.1_pt1 | contig 25041 bp, 20 predicted proteins | sample 7442791 | NCBI WGS metagenome assembly JACCDI01 (sample SAMN15323434, study PRJNA562643) | freshwater metagenome | isolation source: river surface water | place: USA:Blue River Watershed | collected 2017-08-15
AAAAAAACCATAATCTCTGTATCTTTTAAATGTTTTCATAATGAACGCAAAATACTGATTTATAATTGTTTAAAAAAATATTTGAGCCTTAATTTTAAAAATTAAGTTTTTAGAGGTTGCCTTAAGTTCGAAGACTTTTACGACAGAGGCAACAAGTTTATATCCAAATCCATGCGACTCCAGCATATCATTACATTCGAAATCGGCGATTGACAAAGTTGAAATCTATAATGCATTTGGACAAAATTGTAAGTCAGTTTACAATAATTTCGAGACCATTGACATGTCTGATTTAGAAAGAGGCACCTATATATTCAAAATTTATGATGAAAATGGAACTGTCAATAAAAAGATAATTAAAGAATAAATTAAACCATATTCCATCAATAACAAAGAGGCAATAGCCTCTTTGTTTGTGTTTAGGCAAAAGAATATAGTTTTTATAATTGTGTTTCAAGATAGAAAAACCCAAACAGTTATATGTCGAACTGATTTTTATATCAAAATTTCATTTCATCCATTATTTAAAGACATTTTAAATAAGTTAAATTACTGAACGATTACATTCTGTACTTCTTTTTTATTGCCAAACATCTAGGTATCTTTCGGCAATTTTCGTATATTGGTGCTCCTTTTCTACAAAAGTTCTAGCTCGTTTTCCGATGGCTACGAGGTCATCTGGGTTTTCAATCAAAAATGACAATTCATAGACTAAATAATCGACATCTGGCAAAGCATTTATAGCCACTTTTTCGTTCAAATTATACTGTTTATAAAACTCATTTTCGGCTCCTGTAAAAACGACTTTGCCTTTTGCCATGGCTTCAAGTGCATTGTAACCTTGATCGTAACTATAAATTTGGTCAAGCAAAATGTGAGCTTTGTTGTAAGCGGCAATATATTGTTGGTATGGAATACTCCTAGTAACAATTGTTTCAACTTGATTGGGGTATTTTTCTTTAATAATTTCTAATGCTTTTTCAAAGAATTCACTTCCTTTTTTAACGGCACTACTTTCGTTAATGCCTAAAAAAATGATGATTTTACCTTCAATTTTTAGTGGTTCAAATTTAATTTTATCAATATTTATAGGATTTGGAATAAAATGTGAATCGTATCCCATTTTTTCCATAGGAATTTTATAGTCCAAGTCGGAGGTGATGATCGAAGATGATTTTCCTGCTATAAAATCGAAGGTTTTCCTATAATTGGTCTGAACATATTTTAAGGAATAATTGTAGCTTTTTGCTGATTTTTTAGCGGCAAATAAAGGACTTAGGATAGAATATTTCATTTCTTTTTTCAAGAGATATTTTATAATTGGTGTGTCTTCTCCACAAATTAATAAACTTAGTTTTTGGTTCTGATTAAAGAGTTTGGTTAATAAATATCTGGATGCAAATGGGTATGTTTCAATGGCATCTGAATTGATTAGTTGTACTACATCATAATTTTTTAGTTTCGGCAGTAAAAAATAGAAACGAATTCCTTTTTCTAACAAGACCAAATCGCTTTTAAACAGTTTGAAAAATACCTTATTGATGAACATTAATAAGGAAGAAGACAATATAAACTTCGGATTTATCGAATAATCAACAGGAAATTCTTTAAAATCATCTCCGCTTCCAATAATGCTAACGGTATGATTGAGGGATAATAAGCCTTCCTTTAATGAATTGTGCAACCTACTGAATTCGCCTACTAAAAGTATTTTCATTTTTTTGATAGAAATATTTATATTTACGTAAATATATAAGAAAATGACAAATATCTTTTCGAAAAATGATTTAGAAATACTAATAGCTACAAAAAACCGTACTAATCTTGATTTTTTAGCTCCTATGTTTCCTTTTGAACATTTTTCAAAATTCAATATTTTGGTTATTAATCAATCTAATTCAAATAATTTAATATCTGATTTTGAAACGGTTAGAGTGATGAATGTCGGTGAAAAAGGGTTGTCTAAAAGTAGAAATCTAGCTATTAAAAATGCTTCAAAAAAGATTTGCTTAATCGCCGATGATGATGTTGTTTATTTTTCAAATTTCGATCACGAAATAATATCGGCTTTCAATCAGAATCCCAATGCATCAATAATTACATTTAACCATCAACGCATTGGAAAAAATGAACCTCATAATAAATCAAAAAAAGTTTATACTCATTCCAAAAAAACTATTGAAAATGTATGTTCGATTGAAATAGCTTTTCAATTAAAAGATATTGCTGCAAACAATATTTGGTTTGATGAGAATTTTGGTTTGGGTTCTTATTTTGAAACAGCAGAAGAATATTTGTTTTTGGGAGATGCTATTGAGTTAAATTTGAGTGTGTTATTTAGTCCATCTGTTATCGTTTCTCATCCTTTATTGTCTTCAGGAGAAAATCAAGGAGACGATAAAATTTTATTTGCACGAGCCGCTTTATTTTATAAAACAAAAACTAATTTAGCATACATTTGGGTACTTAAATATGTTTTTTTTCTTGTCAGAAATGGGTACATTAATTGGAATGAATGTTGGAGAAAATATAAAATAGGTTTGTTGGGAATTCAAAAATATAAAGAATTAGTAAAATTAAAGTAATGACAACTATTGATAATGTACAATTGATTGAAGTTCCAAAAGCACACGATGTCAGAGGAAATCTATCGGTTATAGAAGGAAATACAATACCTTTCGAAATAAAAAGAGTGTATTATTTGTATGATATTCCCACAGCAAGTGTTCGAGGTGGTCACGCACATAAAAATCTGCATCAACTTTTAGTTGCTTTGAGTGGAAGTTTTGATGTAGTTTTAAAAGATGGCCAGTCCGAAAAGCTGATTACACTGAATAAACCCAATTTTGGATTATTGATTCCAACAGGTATTTGGCGTGAATTACAAAATTTCTCTTCAGGTTCCGTTTGTTTGGTTTTGGCTTCGGAAGTTTTTGACGAAGCCGATTATATTAGAAATTTTAAGGAATTCAGATTATTTAAAAACAGAATTTCCTAATTCAAAATTGACTAATAAAATCTTTAAATCGATAAGTGGTTTAAGGAGAAAAGAAGGAAGTTGTAATAGCATTCTTTTTTTTAGCGATAAATTTCTCAAATCAATTTGATTATAAAATTTTTCAAAACGCTCCTTATCGCTTATAATTTTTGACTTAATTGCCAATGAAAAACGGTTCAAATCGAGAAATTTTTTCAAACTGGGATTCGTTTTTTCTAATAAAGCATATTTGGTGAAATTGAGAGAATGAATGGTGGTTTTATGATTTTTTGTTAGACTTTGGGCATCATAAACATATCTTGCTAGTATTTTCCAAGAAAAAAGAATGGGGTAATTGAGTCCAATTCTTATCCACATATCGGTATCTTCTCCACTTTTTAAAGTGATGTCAAAGTTTCCAACTTTTTCAAAAACACTTTGATGAATAACAGCACACGAAGTACAGATCACAGTTTCTTTAAGGCTCGCCTCAAAATAATTAACAATTTCGAAATCTCCAGTTTTTACAATCGAATAGCTGGATGGAAAAACTTTCTTTGACGTTTCTACTTCAATTGCCGCCGAAAACACTTTTAGTTCAGGGTAATTGTTAATGTTTTCAAACATTTCTTGCAAAAAATTGGGATACCAAAAGTCATCCGCATCAATAAAAGTGATATAATCGGACTGTGCTTTTTCTATTCCAAAATTTCTAGCAGAGGAAACTCCTCCATTTTCTTTATAAAAATATTTAATTCTACTATCTTTAAATTTTAATACTTTTTCTTCGCTTTTATCAGTAGAACCATCATTAATTATAAGCACTTCAAAATCGCTGAAACTTTGATTGAGAACACTTTTTAAAGTGCTTTCAATAAAATTTTCTTTGTTGAAAAGCGATATAATGACTGTGAAAAAAGCCATTTATTTAGAATTTAAATTACACAAATTACCCAATCGATACAAATCAAAAATTAATAGAGACGGATTGTTACTCGATAGATTTTTCAAAAAAATGAATCGAGTTATTTTATAAAATAATACAAAAGCAAAGTTGAGTTTTAGTTTGTTGATTTTTGAAGCTATTTTTGAAAGTCGGACATAATCAGTGGGTAATAATTCCTGGTCAATCAAATATTTTAAACCCAAAACCGATTCGTTTTCTTTCTTTATGGCAACTTCAAAATCATCTAATCCTAAATGAAAAACCGAGTTTTCAATATGTAAAATTTTAATTTTTTGTTGTTTCAAATTATACGAAAACAAAGTGTCTTCGTGTCTTAAATTGGGAATGGTTTCGTTAAAAGAAACTTTTTCGATAATGTTTTTATGAATTAAAAAATTTAAGGTCAACAAGGATAAATAGGGATTTTCTTGACGTTTTTCAATCGAAAGTGCCTCTCTCGAATTGCCGTATTTCCAGCGCAAAACTTGACTCTTTTTTGGTTTTTGTTTTTGATATTTTATGCCACCATAAACTACTCTTTCATCCTCATTTATTTGAGCAATGTAATTTTTTATAAAATTATTATGAATAGGAATGGTATCAGCGTCCAGAAAAAGTAAACTGTTGAATTTCGCTTTTTTTGCTAATAAATTTCGAATGGCACTGCGGCCAATATTTTTTTCTAATTTTTCAAAACGGCAATTTTCAAAATTATTTATTTGTTGATTTTCGTCTAGAAATAGTTTTGAATGGTCATCAAGCACAAGAATTTCAAACTCAATTTCACATTCCAAACATTGCTTTTGTAATTCCAAAACAAGCGGAACTACATTATAATTATAGGTTGGAATGAGTATAGAAAGCATTACACCGTTTTTTGAACGACCTCAAAAAGGCTTTCATCCTCGCATTTGAGTGTTTTGGAAGGGAATTTCATCAACAGCGCATAATCATGAGTAGCCATAATGACTGTTTTTCCTGTAGCATTTATTTTTTTCAAAACATCAAGAACTTCAACACTGGTCTGTGGATCCAAATTTCCTGTAGGCTCGTCGGCAAGAATAATTTCTGGATTGTTGAGTAAAGCACGAGCAATCGCAACGCGTTGTTGCTCACCGCCAGAGAGTTGATGCGGCATTTTATTGGCATATTCTTTCACGCCAACTTTCTCTAAAACTTCGTCAATTTTGTTCTGAATTTCAGTTTCCTCTTTCCAGCCTGTAGCTTTCAAAACAAAATGCAAATTGTCTTTCACATTCCGATCAGGTAATAATTGAAAATCTTGAAAAACAAAACCAATTTTTCTTCTCAAAAACGGAATATCATCTTCTTTTATCGATACTAAATCAAAATCCATGATGGTACCTTCGCCTTCAGCCAATGGCAAATCGGCATAAAGTGTTTTCATAAAACTACTTTTTCCAGTTCCTGTTTTTCCGATAATATAAATGAATTCTCCTTGCTTAACCTCAAGATTTACGTTTGATAAAATGGTTCTTCCTCCTTGAACGATGGTAACATTTTTTAAAGACAGTACAGATTGCGACATAATACAATTTATTTTATTTGGTAAAAGTAGAAAGATAACGATGGTTTTCAAAATAAATTCTGTGCTAATGCAAAAGATATGGACTAGCTTTAAAAAAAAAAATAAGTTAGTCACAAATTACACAAATTTATACAAATTTCTGCATCCTTTAATCACATTAATTTACAAGTAATACAAGAAAATTCGTTAGAATTCATTTTATCTGTTTGTAAATTTGTGTAATTTGTGTAATTTGTGGTAAAAAAAAAATTGAGTTGTTTGCTTTGGTTTAATTCGTAGCTAAAAATACACACATATTTGAGTGTATTTCCAAATTGTTAAAAAAGATGTTTATAATAAAACCCAAAAGCATTTCGTTATACCCTGCAGAATACAATACATTTGACTACTTTAATAAAAAAACAATGCAAAAAATTTCAAGGCTCTTATTTCTCCTTTTTTTTACAAGTATTTCAACTATTTCAGCCCAAAAATCAGCAATATATACAAACGATTCTAAAGATTTTGACAAAGCAATTTTGTTGTATAATGAAAATCAATATGCTTCGGCACAGCTACTTTTCGAAAAAGTGAAATTGGCTGCTGCCAATGAGGAACTGAAATCTGACTGTTCTTTTTATATCGCCAATTGCGCCATTCGCACCAATCAAGCCAATGCCGATGTGCTGATGGAACGTTTCGTTGCAGAATATCCAACCAGCAGAAAACAAAATCAAGCTTATGTTGGTGTAGCACATTATTATTTTGCCCAAGGCAACTATCCTCAAGCTTTGGAATGGTTCGAAAGAGTAGATGAAAATAATTTGACTTACAGTGAGCGAGACCAATTCAACTTCCAGAAAGGCTACAGTTTTTTCAGTTCCAAAAATAAAAAAGAGGCTACAACCTATTTGAATAAAGTGGTAAATTCTGCCCAATATGGTTCCCAAGCCAAATATTATCTCGGTTTTATGGCTTATGAAGGCGACGATTACAAGCAAGCCACCAAGTATTTCGACGAAGTTTCCGGCGAAGAAAAATACAAGGAAAAATTGTCTTATTACCAAGCCGATATGAATTTCAAATTGGGAAATTTTCAAAAAGCGATTGATTTAGGCACAAAAGCAATGGCAAAATCCAATGCTTTAGAACAATCGGAATTGAATAAAATCATTGGCGAAAGCTATTTTAATCTGAAACTATACGACAAATCCATTCCTTATTTGGCGTTGTATAAAGGCAAAAAAGGAAAATGGAACAACACCGATTTTTACCAATTGGGTTATGCTTATTACAAGCAAATGGATTATGAAAATGCCATTTCACAATTCAATAAAATCATAGCAGGAAAAGATTTCGTTGCCCAAAACGCCTATTATCATTTGGGAGAAAGTTACTTGAACTTGGATAAAAAACAACAAGCCTTAAACGCTTTCAAAAATGCTTCTGAAATGGATTTTGACCTTGCCATTCAGGAAGATGCCAATTTGAATTATGCCAAATTGAGTTACGAAATTGGGAATTCCTATCAAAGTACGCCCGCCGTTTTGATGGCTTTTATAAAAAAATATCCAAATAACGCCAACAAATCAGAGATAGAAGATTTGTTGATTGACTCGTATATTTCATCCAAAAACTACAAGGAGGCTTTGATTTTGTTGGAAAAGAATAAAACGCCTGAGAATAAATTGGCTTACCAAAAAGTAACTTTCTATCGTGGATTGGAATTGTTTACTGATGGGAAATACCAGGAAGCGGCCACATTATTTGAGAAATCTTTAGATCAACAAAAAGACGCTAAATTCACATCTCGTGCCACATTCTGGAAAGGCGAAACGGAATATGTTTTGGATGATTTCAAAAATGCCGCGTTGACCTACAAACAATTTCAAGGTTTGGCTGCCGCCAAAGAAACGTCTGAATTTAAAAATGTCAATTACAATATTGCTTACGCTTATTTCAAATTGAAGGAATACGATCAGGCAGGGAATTATTTTCAAAACCAAATAGGCAATTCGAAAGAGGACAAAGTACGTTTGAACGATTCCTATTTGCGTCTGGCTGATTGCCGATTTGTGAGTTCAAAATACACCGCGGCTTTGGAGGCTTACAATAAGGTAATCGAATTGAAAAGCATCGATGCAGATTATGCCTATTTCCAAAAAGCCATTTGCTTCGGATTTGTTTCCAAAAACGATAAAAAAATCGAGGAACTCAATGCTTTTTTGAAGTTATATCCAAAATCGGATTATCGTGACGATGCTTATTTTGAACTAGGAAATACCTATGTTGCTGAGAACAAACAAGACCTTGCCATAAAAACTTATGACAAATTGAATGCTGAATTCAAAAACGGTTCATTCACTTCCAAAGCGATTTTGCGCCAAGGATTAGTCTATTATAATGCCGACAAAGATGAGCAAGCTTTGACAAAATTCAAGAAAGTCGCTGCCGATTTTCCTAAAACTCCCGAAGCTTTAGAAGCCGTTTCTACGGCAAGATTAATTTATTTGGACAACGGAAGAGTAGATGAATACGCCACTTGGGTTCGTACTCTGGATTTCGTTGCCGTAACCGATGCCGAATTGGACAATGACACTTACGAAGCTGCCGAAAAACAATATTTGCAAAACAATACCAAGCAAGCTATTTCTGGTTTTAGTGGTTATGTAGCTAAATTTCCAAACGGAATTCACTCCTTGAAAGCCAATTTCTACTTGGCTCAAATGTATTTTTCGGATGGACAAGAAAGTAAATCTGTTCCAAATTATGAGTATGTTATTGAACAGCCTCGAAGTGAATTTACAGAACAATCTTTGGTGCGATTGGCACAAATTTTCTTGAAGAACGATGATAAATCAAAAGCGATTACTGTGTTGGCACGATTGGAAAGCGAAGCCGATTTTCCACAAAACAAAACTTTTGCCCAATCGAACTTGATGAAATGTTATTACGAAAACAAGGATTATCCCAATTCGGTTTTGTATGCTGAGAAGGTTTTGGCAAATCCAAAAACGGATGATAATGTAAAAAGCGATGCCCAAATTATCATTGCTCGTGCAGCGATTCAAACAGGAGATGAAACCAAAGCACGTTCGGCTTACGCCAAATTGCAGACTATTGCTAAAGGAGAATTGGCTGCTGAAGCCTTGTATTATGAAGCCTATTTCAAAAATAAAGATGGAAAATTTGAAGCTTCGAATGTTGTAGTTCAAAAATTGGCCAAGAATTATTCAAGTTACAAATATTTTGGAGCCAAAGGTTTAATCTTGATGGCGAAAAATTTCTACGGATTGAAGGACAGTTTTCAGGCTACTTATATTTTGGACAGCTTGATAAAAAAATTCACTGATTTTCCTGATGTAGTTTCTGAAGCTCAAACAGAATTGGATACTATCAAAAGAGAAGAGGCTAAAACAAATTCATCAGTAGCCCCCTAACCCCCAAAGGGGGAAAATAAAATAATAAAGTATATATACTAATTTCTAAGCCTTCAAAAACTTTTTTAGGCAGGAATAAAAAATTTTAAAATGAATTTAAAAAACATATTTGATTTACCTAAGATTACAAAGTCACCCGCAATATCTTTTTTGCTCCCCCTTCGGGGGCTGGGGGGCTTTTGGCTTTTGCTCTTAATTGTCCAATTTACGTTTGCCCAAAAAAAAGATCCTAAAAAGGACGAAAACATTGGTACAGAAGTCGTAAATGTGGTAAAACCGTATGCGCCAACCATTTCGGATGCCTTCAAGGTAAATGAAACTCCTGTTCTTGATGATGCTGAAAACACCAAAAAAGAAGCGATTAAATACAATATTTTCTCCTTTCCGGTGGCATCGACTTTCACACCATCCAAGGGAAAAGCTGAAGGTGTTGAAAAAGAAAATCAGGCTAAATTATTTAATAATTACGCCACTATTGGAGGAGGAAATTATGGAGCTTTAAACGCTGAATTATTCGTTAATCAAGAGTTGGGATCCTATGATTATGTGGGTGGAATGTTTCGCCATTTTTCCTCTCAAGGCGGAATTAAAGACCTGGAATTGGATGATTCTTTTTATGACACTTCGATAGATTTAACTTATGGAATTAGAGAAAAAGATTTGTCGTGGAATGTGGATTTGGGGTATCAAAATCAAATTTACAATTGGTATGGGTTGCCTGCCGGTTTTGGGTCAAATGACAGAGCCAATTTAATTTATGGAATCAATCCGCAGCAAGTTTACAATACCATCTATTTAGGAAGTAAAATTGAAATAAATGAAAGTATAATAAAAGGAGCGAGTCTGAAATTCAATCATTTTTCGGATGCCTTTGGTTCAGCGGAAAATAGATTTTATGTGAAACCTTCTTTAGAGTTGAATATCAGTGATAAATTAGTAAAAACGAATGTGATTTTTGATTATATAAACGGAAATTTCGTGAAAAATTATTCGAATACCAACTCCATAAAATATGGCTTTACTAATTTTGGAATTGCGCCCAGTTTTGTGATGAATGAGGAAGATTGGACGGTTACTATTGGTGTAGGTTTGTTTTATAGTTTGGATTTAGAAAATAATGACAATAAATTTTTGTTGTATCCACAGATTAATGCTTCGCTCAAAGTGGTTGGTGATTTGATGATTTTCTACACTGGTGCCGAAGGGAATTTGGAACAAAACACGTATTCGGATTTTGTGAATCAAAACCACTTTTTGTCGCCAACATTAGACATCAAGCCAACAGATAAACAATATGATGTTTTCGCAGGTTTGAAAGGAAAATTGACCAATACGGTGAGTTACAATCTTCGAGCTTCTTATGTAAATGAGAGAAATAAAGCCTTATTCAAAAGCAACGATTACAACGAAAACAACACCAATGAAAATTATGCTTTCGGAAATTCAATGCAAGTAGTTTATGACGATACAAAAAACCTGAGTTTTTACGGCGAATTAAAAGCGGATATTTCGGAGGATATGACTTTTGGTATTGATGGAACTTTTAGCAGTTATACGAATAAGTTTCAAGCGGAAGCTTGGAATTTGCCAGCCATAAAATTAAACGCAAATGTCGATTTCAATATCACCGAAAAATGGTATGCTGGTGCAAAAGTATTCTTTGTGGGTGAACGAAAAGACCAAAAATTAAACACCGATATTGTTTATGTTTTAGCTCCAAGTTCAATAACTTTAGATAGTTATTTAGATGTAAATGCACACCTTGGATTCAAATACAGCGATAGATTAACTGGTTTTTTAAGAGCCAATAACATCTTGAATAAATCGTATCAAAAATGGTTGGATTATCCGGTTCAAGGATTTCAGGTGGTTTTAGGAGCGAATTATAAATTTGATTTTTAAATTATATTGAAACCTTGACAGGGTTCAAAACCCTGTCAGGGTTGTAATTCTAATTATGACTTTCAAACAAAAAATACACCAACATTACCTTCAATTAGTCCAAGACAGGATCGATGTTTTCAAGGATATGATTTTGGCTTTAACAGAAGATTCAAAAAATGATGCCAAAGGTTCTGCTGGCGACAAACACGAAACAGCTTTGTCGATGATGCACATTGAACAAGAAAAACTCAATCATAAATTGAAGGAAGTTTTGGCTCAAAAAGCTGTGTTAGATAAAATTGATACCACCACGATTGCCAAAACTATTATTCTGGGTAGTTTGGTAAAAGCCAATGGAATTTACCTTTATTTATGTGCATCACTTCCTAAAATTGCTGTTGATGGCGTGAATGTTATAGCACTTTCTCCTCAATCTCCATTGGGAAATAAACTGATAGGGAATTCGGTTGGTTTTTTGTTTGAAATTAATGGGACGAAGTATCTGATTGAGAGAATTGAATAGAATATTTATACAAATAATTAGTATATTTAGTTATATTTCAATCATTATTTTTGTAGTCAAATGATTATACTTATAGAAAATACTGATAATTAAGAAGTTTGTCTTAAATATTCTCACCATCTCACTTTAAAGAAGTTGTTAAAAATGGAGATTATAGTAATATTAAAAAATATTTTTTCTGTGATGAAAAAAGGAGAGTGAAGTTATTGCTGATAACTATTCTTTTTAATAGTACGCTTGTATAAATTTAACTAGAAGTGTTTTTATTATAAAACATTTAGCAATTGAAATTTAAAATTGAGAATTTGGCTATCCCTTTCCACTTGAAAATGTATCCAATTTTCCTCTTCTGATTTAAATATAGAATTTATTTTTTCTAATGTAAATGTATGCCCTGGTCTTTGGTTAATACTAACAATTACATCTCCTTTTTGGAGTCCGCTGATTGCAGCAGGGGAATTTTTTCGAACATTTGCAATAATATAGATTGGTTTTAAGACAAATTTATATTTAAAATTACTCAAGTTAACTTCACCATTTTCAACAACTCTATTTCTTCCAAATGGAACAGTTTCAAGGCTTACCGTCTCCTGAACCCACTGTAATCCATAATGTTGAATTTCAACACCACTTTTATTATAATTAAATGAGGCATTGAATGAGTTATTTTTCTTTAAAAACAGCTGTTGATTTTGATAATCGAAAACCATATTGAATCTCCTTAAAATTTCACCACCTACAGAACCGGCTCGATCCTTCACCATTCTAACATTTTTTATTGAAGTAGAATCTGGAAAAGCAACTATTGGATGATTAAATTCAAATTTTGAAAATTCAAATTTTTCAATTTGAGCTCTTTTCCCTTCTACAATACCACTAAATCCCTGCCCTAAATAATCTTCAAAGTTTTTTTCAGGAATAACTATTGATTTTTGAGTGTTTTCGAATAGCCAAATAGCATCACTATTACCAATATCTATTAATAATTTTACAGGTATTTCATTAGATTTGATCGCAATTCTACTTGCCAAATATGGTTTAGATCGTTCAATAGTGATAGGAACTAACTCAAATTTTTTGTCAAGTCTTTTTTTATGTTTGTCATTGCTTTTGTAAACCACAATTCGTTTTCTATCATAATTAATTTCAACTAAATTCGATTTCAAAAAATTATAACCTATAATTCCATTTACGGGAATTCCAATATGTGATGAAAGGTTGAAACTCTGATCTAAAACTATATATAACAAATGATTTAAATATTTTAACCCGTTAATTTCCAGTATATTATTGGTTGATTTTAAGCCCTCAATAGAATTTTCACTTCCTAATCCACGCAATGAAATTTTCTCTACATTAAAGAAACTCACCTCCTTTTTTTCCTCCATACTAAACAAGATGGTTTCTTCAACACCAGAATCTAGGAGGAAATTTAACTCAACTCCATTCACCTTTATGGGAATAAATATTAAATTATTGATAATTTTAAAAGGGATAATTACTTTATCGACCCCTTTTTCAAATTGAAATTCGTCCTGTCCAAAAACAGGTAAAAAAGGAACAATACAAAAACATAAAATGAATAATCTTCTCATCTTAATTATTTTTATAAAGTTAGAAAATATTAATTAACTATCCCATTTATTAACAAATAAAGAGAATTGAATTAATTTTTTATGAAAAAAAATCGCAAATTTGCACTAAATTTTCAAAATCATGCCTAGTATTTCAATTAGAGGTCGAAAAATGCCCGAATCGCCAATCCGAAAGTTGGCACCTTATGCCGATATGGCTAAACTAAAAGGTCATAAAGTATACCATTTAAACATTGGTCAACCTGATATAAAAAGCCCAGAAATAGCCATTGAAGCCCTAAAAAATATTGATTTAGACATTATAGAATACGGACCATCTGCAGGTTATGAAAGTTACCGAAAAAAACTAGCCTCATTTTACACCAGACAAGAGGTAAGAGTAGATTTTGAGGATATAATGATAACCACAGGTGGATCTGAAGCACTATTATTTGCCCTTGGTAGCATTATGGATCCAGAGGATGAAGTTATTATTCCTGAACCCTTTTACGCCAATTATAGTGCTTTTGCAGCAGAATCAAGCGCTAGAGTTGTTCCAGTTATTTCTTCTATCGAAAGTGGATTTACACTACCTACAATAGAAGAATTTGAAAAATCAATAACATCTAAATCCAAAGCGATATTAATCTGCAATCCCAACAATCCAACTGGGTATTTGTATTCAGAATCCGAAATCAATCAATTGGGAGAATTGGTTAGAAAACACGATTTATTTCTAATAGCGGACGAAGTGTATCGAGAATTTATTTATGACGATAGAGACAAACATTTTTCGGTCATGAACCTAAAAGGGATTGAACAAAACGTCATAATGATTGATTCTGTTTCTAAAAGATACAGTATGTGTGGAGCAAGAATTGGTTGCATGATTACCAAAAATAGAGAAGTTATTTCAGCATCAATGAAATTTGCTCAAGCGCGTTTATGTCCTCCAACAATAGAACAAATCGCTTGTGAAGCAGCCATTGACACTCCAAATAGTTATTTCGACGAAGTAATTTCTGAATACAAAGAACGTAGAAATGCTTTAATATCCGAATTAAAAAAAATTGAAGGTGTAATCGTAACGACTCCAAAAGCTGCCTTTTATTGTATTGCTCAATTACCTGTTGCTAATACTGATGATTTTGCTCAGTGGCTTCTTGAAAGCTATAATTTAGATGGTGAAACTGTAATGGTAGCTCCTGCAGCAGGATTTTACTCTACACCTGGCGTTGGTTTAAATCAAGTTCGAATCGCTTATGTATTGAAAAAAGAAGATTTAATTCGAGCTGTACAAATCTTAAAAGAAGCCATTCAAGTCTATAATTCTAAATAAGGAAACGCATCATTATTTATCCCCAATCAGATGTTGATATATTAGAATAATTTATCAAAAGCTTTATAAATTCTTTGGCTTTATTTAATTATATTTACCGCCTAATTTATTACTCAATAATTGTAATTTTTAATGATAAAAAAAGAAGAATTTCAGGACGAAATAGGAGACAATCATATTAGCACATCAGCAATAAATCCATTGAGGGTAGACGCTTTTGATATAAATGACGATGAAAAAATCGAAAGTATAAAAAAAGATGTACATAATATTCTATTAACCCTTGGAATGGATTTGACAGATGATAGCTTGAAAGGAACTCCCAATCGAGTAGCAAAAATGTTTGTAAAAGAAATTTTTGGGGGTTTACATCCTAATAAAAAACCAAGCGCGTCCACTTTTGAAAACAGCTACAAATATGGGGAAATGTTGGTCGAAAAAAACATTACACTTTACTCAACTTGTGAACATCATTTGCTGCCCATTATAGGAAGAGCACATGTAGCTTATATCTCAAATGGTAGAGTTATTGGTCTTTCAAAAATAAATCGAATTGTTGAGTATTATTCGAAAAGACCTCAGGTTCAAGAACGCTTAACGATGCAAATAGTACAAGAACTCCAAAAAGCACTTGGCACCGAAAACGTAGCTTGTATTATAGATGCCAAACATCTATGTGTCAATTCTAGAGGCATAAAAGATATCGAAAGCAGTACTGTAACCTCTGAATATGGTGGTAAATTTAAAGAAGAGCAAACTCGCAAAGAACTTTTGGAATATATAAAGTTAGAAACAAAATTTTAAATTTTGGTTAACTGATTATTTGTCTAATCGGTTATAGAATTAAAAAATAAAAGTAAAAGATTAATCCATTAACAGATTAAACCCTAAACTAGAATGCCTCTATTCAAATCTCAAAACTTAAAAATATACAATACTCTCTCTGGAGAAAAAGAAATTTTCAAGCCAATACACGAAGGGAATGTAGGCATGTATGTATGTGGACCAACAGTTTATAGCAATGTTCATCTCGGGAATGTTAGGACTTTTATGTCATTTGATGTAATTTTTAGGTATTTTTTACACTTGGGCTATAAAACACGTTATGTAAGAAACATTACTGATGCTGGTCATTTGACCGATGACGGAAATGTAGAAAACGACCGTTTTGTGAAACAATCCCGACTCGAAAAATTGGAACCTATGGAGGTAGTACAAAAATACACTGTCGATTTTCATCAGGTTTTAGATAAATTTAATTTTTTACCACCAACAATTGAACCAACGGCTACAGGACATATCATTGAACAAATAGAACTCATACAAAAACTAATTGCCGATGGTTTTGCCTATGAAACTCAAGGTTCTGTTTATTTTGACGTCTTTGAGTACAACAGAAAAGGCTTCAATTACGGCGAACTAAGTAATCGAAATGTTGATGAATTGTTTGCTAACACTAGAGATTTGGATGGGCAAAATGAAAAGAAAAACCCTCAAGATTTTGCATTGTGGAAAAATGCATCTCCAGCCCATATCATGCGTTGGAATTCCCCTTGGGGCGAAGGTTTTCCGGGTTGGCATTTAGAATGTACCGCGATGAGTACAAAATATTTAGGAGAACGATTTGACATACATGGTGGAGGAATGGATTTGAAATTTCCACATCACGAATGTGAAATAGCCCAAGGAAAAGCCTGCAATGGAACTTCTCCCGTAAACACTTGGATGCATGCCAATATGTTAACTATGAATGGGTTACGGATGAGCAAATCGACTGGCAATTATATTTTACCAATGGAGTTACTATCAGGTGAAAACGCTTTTTTTGAAAAGAAATTTCAACCCAATGTAGTTCGTTTTTGTTTTTTACAAGCCCACTATCGTAGTGTTTTAGACATATCAAACGAGGCCATGTTAGCCAGCGAAAAAGGATTAAACAGATTGCTTGAAGGTGTAAAATTGATTTCTAACATACAAGCTAAGTCCACTTCCTCTTTTTCAGTATCTGAATGGATTCAGAGCTGTTATGATCCAATGAACGACGATTTTAACACCCCAATTCTAATTGCTAATTTATTTGAAGGTGTACGTTATATCAATTTATTGAATGATAATTCAGCAACAATTACATCTGAAGATTTACAACTATTTAGTCACACTTTAAGCACATTTGTCTTTGAAGTACTTGGGCTTAAAGACGAAAAATCTGTTGAAAGTAATAATGAAAAGCTTGAAAGTGTAGTTAATATGCTTATTGAGATGCGAAATGAAGCAAGATCAAATAAAGACTTTGCAATGTCTGACCATATAAGAAACCAATTAATAACATTAGGAATTCAGTTGAAAGACAGTAAAGAAGGAACTACTTTCAGTATTCAGTAATCAGGGACTGCTGTAGCTTTCTGTTTACTGAAAATTTATATGCCAATATGATTTAAAGTTTTATAAACTGATCTCTAAATAAAAACTGAACTCTGAACTCTTTGAAAAGATATGCCAAATAAAATACTCATATTCCCCTTTATTTTATTGGTTCGATTTTATCAAACTGCCATTTCTCCTTTTACAGCTTCAGCTTGTAGATTTGAACCTACTTGTTCGAGTTATATGATTGATGCATTACAAAATCACGGATTATTTTATGGAGTTATTTTAGGATTAAAAAGAATTTTGAGTTGCCACCCTTGGGGGAAAAAGGGTTACGATCCCGTACCACCAAAAAAAAGCAAACATAAACATTGGACAAAAACTGTAATCCTTTAAACAAAAACTGTATTTTTACATAAATTTAGCAACAATGACACAAGCATTAAATATAATTTGGAATCCATCAGAAGGTATTGATTTAGGTTTTTTCGTAATTCGTTATTATAGCCTAATGTTTGTAATTGCTTTTGGACTTGGATGGTTCATTATGAAAAAAATATTCGAACGTGAAAACGAATCACTAGAAAACTTAGATAGCTTATTTATTTGGACTGTATTAGCTACATTGGTTGGAGCTCGATTAGGCCATGTTTTCTTTTATGATTGGGAATATTATAGGAACCATCTAGTAGAGATATTGCTTCCCATAAGAGAAAATCCTAATGAATCCCTTTTACACCTTATAAATGGTTGGGAATTTATCGGCTATCAAGGATTAGCCAGTCATGGGGCTGCAATTTCCATAATAATCACAATGTACTATTACAGTAAGATTTTATTGAAAAGACCTCAAATGTGGATTTTAGATAGAATTGTTATTGCTGTGGCTTGTGGTGCGATATTTGTTCGTTTAGGTAATTTTTTCAATTCAGAAATTATAGGAAACCCTACCAGTTCAGCCTTTGGAATTCGGTTTATTCGCGATCAGTTTAGTCCAAGAGAAGCAGTCAATGTAACTCAATTAGCATCACCTAATGATGCTTACAATGCTATAGCAACTAACCCACAATTTGCTGATTTGCTTTTACAAGTTCCTGCCAAACATCCTGCTCAATTATATGAAGCTTTTTGTTATATTTTTGTTTTTGCCATTCTGTTTTTCTTGTATTGGAAAACCAATGTAAGAGAAAAATCAGGTTATTTATTTGGGCTTTTCTTGGTACTTTTATGGTCTGTACGCTTTGTTGTGGAATATGTAAAAGAAAGTCAAGGCGGTTTCGAAAGTGCTTTAGGCCTTTTATCTACGGGACAATGGCTCAGTATTCCGTTTATATTTATAGGTTTGTATTTTGTTTTTACTGCCGAAAAACCTGTTCATCTATAAGACTAGCCGTTAATATAAAATCAAAAACCTCTCAAAAATTGTGAGGTTTTTGATTTTTATCTTTTCAAAGAAAAATGAGATTTGAATTCTTTTATACTATTTTTTTCAGAATAGACAACTGTAAACCAATAATCACTTGCAGGCATAGGTTGACCTATATACGTTCCGTCCCAGCCAGTATCATCGGGACTAATGTCTTTTAATAATTTACCATAACGGTCAAATATGTAAATCCTAGAATCACTTGAAATTTCGCTTAAACCAGGTATATTCCATGTATCATTGAAAGTATCTCCATTTGGAGTAAAGTATTTTGGATAACCAATGACCAAAACAGAATTATCTGTTAATGGAGCACTACATCCATTAATCTCAATTACAGTAATTGAATGAATTCCTGGAGCTACATTTTCGAAAACAGGACTAGTCTGAAATGGACCAGAATCTATTTGATACAAATAATTTCCTGCAACTGATGCAGTAATTGTAACAATTTTTTTTTGGAAAAAGCATCCGTCACTGTCCAAGCAATTTTTTCGAGAGTATTAGAGGGATTGACAGTTACATTAATTGTTTTACTAGTTGCACATTGTGGAGCATCAGGAGTAAAAACATAACTACTACCGCTTGTATTATCTATTATTGAAGGCAACCAAGTACCCGTAATCCCATTTGGAGAAATTGTTTCTAAAATAGGCGCTATAGTTCCTGAACAAATAGAAAGTTTTTCAAAATCAGGAGTAATAAGTGGATCTACAACCACATTCAATGTTTGATTAGTTGCACATTCATTGGCATTAGGTGTAAAAAGATAGCTTCCACTAGTGGTATTGCTAATTATCGCTGGCGTCCAAGAACCCGTAACTCCATTAGGTGAAGTTGTAGCTAAAATTGGTGCAACGGCTCCAGAACAAAAATTAGGAATAGCAGCAAAATTCGTAATTACTCTTGGTATAATTATTACATTCAATGTCTGCGTTGTGGAACATTGAACTGATGTAGGAGTAAAAGTATAGCTTCCATTGGTAGTATTACTAATTATAGTTGGAGACCAAGTTCCTGTGATTCCATTGGGTGAGGTTGTAGCTAAAATTGGGGCAGTTGAACCAGAACATAGATTAGGAATTGGAGCAAAATTAGGCGGCACAATTGGATTCACATTAATTGTTAAAGTAGTTGTAGTTGCACATTGTCCAACATTTGGTGTAAAAGTATAAAAAGTAGTTGTGGTATTATCTAGAGCAGGTGACCAAGTACCTGTAATTCCATTTAAGGAAGTGGTAGGCAATGGTGCTAAAACACCTCCAGTACAAATTGGAGATACAGAATTAAATGCTGGTGTCAATACAGGATCAATTCTAATGGAAACTGTTGTTGGGGTTGTCGAAGTACACTGACCGGAATTTGGAGTAAAGGTATAAGGAAAAGTTCCTAGTACAGAGGTATCCACAATTGCTGGACTCCAAGTTCCAGTTATTGGAGTAACATTAAAAGAACTTGAAGGCAAAACTAGTGCTGTTGCACCTTGAGAAACAAAAGATGGAATCGTAGTAAAAGCTGGAGTAACCAATGGATCGACTGTGACAACCAATGTTTGAGTTAAAGCACAAGGAAAAGCGATTGGATCTGGAGTAAAAACATAACTACCACTAGTAGTATTACTTATTATTGCAGGCAACCAAGTACCAGTTATCCCATTTGGGGAAGTAGGTTCTAAAATAGGTGCAACTGTTCCAGTACAAAAAGGAGTAATTGGAGAGAAATTTGGGGTAGTTGTTGTAACACAAGGTACTGTACAGGTCATAACTTGTGGTGGCACACATGGAAAACTAGTATCATAAAACTTATTCAATAATTAATATCCCAGTAGATAAAAATTTTGATAATAATTGAAATCTTTATTACAAAAAAAAGACCCAAATAAAATTCGAGTCTTTTCAATAATTTAAAATATTTATAGCTTAAGTATTATGTTCTTTTTCAATTCTTAAATGTTCTTCTTCGGATATAGTATCACACAAAACAGGAGTTGCTATGAATAATGAAGAATAGGTTCCAACGATTATACCTATAAGCATAGCGAAGATAAATCCACGAATAGATTCTCCACCGAAAATGAACATAATCAACAATACCAAAATCATCGTTAATGAGGTATTAATAGTTCTTGACATTGTACTATTGATAGACTGATTTACTATGCTATTAAAATCGCCTTTGGCTTTTTTACCTCCTAAAAATTCACGAACTCTGTCGAATACAATTACAGTATCATTCATTGAGTATCCGATAACGGTAAGAATTGCTGCAATAAAATGTTGGTCTATCTCCATCCCAAAAGGCATGAATTTGTAACACAATGAGTAAATTCCTAATACAAATATTACGTCGTGAACTACAGCCGCAATCGCACCCAAACTATACTGCCACTTTCTAAAACTGATAACCAAATATAATCCAACAATAAGCATAGCTCCTATAACCGCCCAATAAGCATTGGTTTTGATGTCTTCTGCAATAGTTGGTCCAACTTTAGAAGCTTGTAATATACCTAGTGTTTTACCATCATAGGCATTAACAAATTTATCATAAGTCAATCCTGCTGAATAATGTTGTTTCAGCGCTTCATATAAAATTTTGTTTACTTCTAAATCGGCTTCTACACCTGATTCTTTAACTTTGTATTTTGTAGTGATTTTTAATTGATTGTTATTACCAATAATCTTCACTTCGGCACTACCGTCTAGAACTTTTACCAATTCTGCTTTTACAACTTCTACTTCAACTGGTTTTTCGAAGCGAATATGAAAAGTTCTACCCCCTACAAAATCCACACCCTGATCTAAACCATTTGTAACCAATGAATATATACTAACTATAGTTACAATTGCTGAAAAAGCATACGTCCATTTTTTAATTTTCAAGAAATCAAAGTGGAAATTGGTAAAGAAATTTTTAGAAAAATCCGTAACAAATGATAATTTACCCCCTTGTTGAATTCGTTTATCAATAAAGATTCTTGCTATAAATATTGAGGTGAACAATGAAGTGATTATACCAATTAATAGGGTAGTAGCAAAACCTTTGATTGGTCCTGAACCAAAAATAAACAAAACACCTCCAGTTAAAATGTGAGTAACGTTAGCATCAACAATAGAACGCATAGCCCCTTTCCAACTGTAGGCTGCAATAACAGATTCTTCTAAAGATTTACCTGAACGAAGTTCTTCTTTTGCTCTTTCATAAATAATGATATTTGCATCTACAGCAGTACCCATTGTCAAAACAATACCAGCAATACCTGGTAATGTAAGCACAGCACCTAAACTAGCTAAGATGCCGAATAAAAATAATAAATTGATCGCCAATGCAATATTTGCATACCAACCTGATCTACCATAATAAATCATCATCCAAAGAGACACTAATAATAATCCTAAAAGTGCTGAATTCGTACCATTATCAATAGCTTCTTGACCCAAAGATGGCCCAACCACATCAGATTGGATAATATCGGCTGCAGCAGGAAGTTTACCAGCTCTAAGGACATTGGCTAAATCTTTTGTTTCTGATATTTCAAAGTTTCCAGAAATTTCTGACCTACCTCCTGCAATTGGTCCACTAGAAACACCTGGTGCAGAATAAACAACATTATCTAAAACAATTGCAATATTACTTTTTTGCGAATAGGCTCTGCCAGTTAATTCTTCCCATGTTTTTGATCCTTGACCATTCATTTGCATAGTTACAGAAGGTTTACCTAATTGATCGAAAGAATCTTTAGCATCAGTAATTACACCCCCACTCATATCAGCCAGATTATCTCTATTTCCTCTTAATGCATACAACTCAATTGCATCAATTTCTTTTCCTTTAGCATCAGTAAGAGTTGTTGGTTTCCCCCAAACAAATTTTGCATAAACTTGATTTGGTGCTAATAAAGCTCTAATGTCAGCTCTTCGTAAATATCCTCCAACAACTGCAGTATCTTTAGGTGAAAACATACCTAAAACTGGTCCGCCACCTTGTTGAATAATTTTATCTAATATAGGATTGTTTCCTTTTTTAGTGTCAACAGAATCTTTTTTGTCAGTTAATAAAGCACTTAAAGTATCTTTTGCAACCGTTTTAACTTCTGCAGTCTTAATTTCGGTCTTTTTCAATGCCTCATTTGCAGCCATTATGAAATTGCCAATTTCTTCTACTTTATAGGTTTCCCAAAACTCTAATTGAGCAGTACTTTGCAATAATTTTTTGATTCTATCAACATCTTTAGCCCCTGGTAGCTCCACAAGAATTCTTCCACTTTCACCTAGTTTTTGAATATTAGGCTGAGTAACACCAAATTTATCGATACGTTTTCTTAATACTCCAAAAGCACTATCTACCGATTCATCCACTTTTCTCCTGATAACTTTTTGAGCTTCTTTATCAGTCATTTTAAAATCAATTTCTCCTTGCAAAGTTCTGTTTGCAAAAATATCAGGAGAGGCTAGTTTTACTGTTCCATTTGAATTGGCTTCAAAAGCTTCAAAAAAAGCATCAATATAAGTTTGATTCCCTTTTTGGTTTGCAGTTGCATCAGCCAAAGATTTGTTGAAAACTGGATTTTTAGAATTGTTTGATAATCCTTTCAAAACATCTTTAACTGATATTTGAAGAGTAACATTGATACCACCTTCCAAGTCAAGACCTTTATTGATTTGTTTATCTTTTACTTCGTTGAAAGTGAATTTTGTAAATCCAAGATTAAAAACTTCTACTTTTCCAATGGAATCCAAATATTTTAATTCTTTATCAGGGTTTCCTTTTGAGAAAATTTTAGCGTCGTTTTTGACTTTACTTGATACGAATGTGAAAGAAAGTTGGTAAATGCTTACCAAAGCAAATAGAATTGCGAAAAATTTAATAAGTCCTTTATTCTGCATTATTACTAAAAATTAATTATTTATTGTAAATATTTTGGTTAAACAATTCAAAAAGAAGCGGTTAATATGTTGTTACAAGGCAAACAAAACTCTGAAAACCTCAACTTTTTAAATAAACCGAGCAAATATATAATTAACGTAAAGATTAACCAATATATTTATTAATTAATATCAAAAAAAAGACTGCACTTTTGCAGTCTTTTCATTTTTACCCAAATATTCTTATCCTAAAATCGATTTTAAGTCGCCATTCATGTTTCTAACAGCCTCTGCGCTTTTAGCAAAAGCCGCTTTTTCTGAATCACTCAATTTAATATCTAGGATTTCTTCTACTCCATTTTTTCCAATTATACAAGGAACACCAATACAGATATCATTTTGACCGTATTCACCGTCAAGCATAACTGAACAAGCTATCATTTTCTTTTGATTATTCAAGATGCTATCTACTAAATATGCAACTGAAGCTCCTGGAGCATACCAAGCTGAAGTCCCCAATAACCCTGTAAGAGTAGCTCCACCAATCATTGTTGCGGCTGCCACTTTAGCTAATTCTTCTTCTGACAAAAATTCAGAAACTGGAATACCATTATAAGAGGCCAATCTTGTCAATGGAATCATAGTGGTATCTCCGTGACCACCAATTACCATTGCAGAAATGTCATTTGATGGTTTGTCTAATGCTTTTGATAAATAATATCTAAAACGAGAACTGTCTAATTCTCCTCCCATTCCGATAACTCGGTTTTTAGGTAATCCAGTAGCTTTCAATGTCAAATAAGTCATGGTATCCATTGGGTTTGAAACCACAACGATGATGGCGTTTGGCGAATGTGCCAATACATTATCCGCCACCGATTTTACAATTCCAGCATTGATACCAATCAATTCTTCTCTTGTCATTCCGGGTTTTCTTGGAATTCCTGAGGTAATTACTACCACATCGCTATTGGCTGTTTTTGAGTAATCGTTTGTAACACCTATCATATTAGTATTAAAACCTGTATTAGTAGCACATTGCATAATATCCATCGCCTTTCCTTCAGCAAAACCTTCTTTAATATCTAATAATACGACATCACTTGCAATTCCTCTATACGAAATTGCATCTGCGCAAGATGCTCCCACATTTCCTGCTCCTACAATTGTAACTTTCATTTTTTATATTTGTTTGTTGATTATGTTTTATGGTTTGTTGTTTATGGTTTGTTGTTTAGGTTTATCAACTAAAAACTATTAAACACAAACCATAAACATTTTTACGCATCAATATTAGCATAAACTGCATTTTTCTCAATAAATTCTCTTCTTGGAGGCACTTCATCCCCCATCAACATCGAGAATACTCTATCTGCTTCGACAAGACTATCAATATTTACTTGACGCAAAGTTCTAAATTCGGGGTTCATTGTGGTTTCCCATAATTGCTCCGCATTCATCTCTCCCAAACCTTTATAACGCTGAATGGCAGCGCTTCCTCCCATCCTGGCATTGGCCTGATCACGTTGATCTTCCGTCCAAGCGTATTCTTTTTTATTTCCTTTTTTAACCAAATACAAAGGAGGAGCTGCAATATATACATGTCCTTCCTCAATTAGTTCCTTCATAAAACGGAAAAAGAACGTTAATATTAAGGTAGAAATATGACTACCATCGACATCGGCATCACACATAATAATTACTTTATGGTAACGCAATTTCGAAATATTCAAAGCTTTACTATCATCTTCTGTTCCAACAGTAACTCCAAGTGCCGTGAAAATATTTCGGATCTCTTCGTTTTCAAAAACTTTGTGGTGCATTGCTTTTTCGACATTCAAAATCTTACCACGCAATGGCAAGATAGCTTGGAAAGCACGGTCACGACCTTGTTTAGCCGTTCCACCTGCCGAATCTCCCTCGACAAGATATACTTCACATTTTTGAGGATCTTGCTCCGAACAATCCGATAATTTTCCTGGCAATCCGCCGCCACCCATTACGGTTTTGCGTTGTACCATTTCACGTGCTTTTTTGGCAGCATGACGGGCTTGAGCAGCCAAAATCACTTTTTGAACAATTACACGAGCATCATTTGGATTTTCTTCCAAATAATTCTCAACCATTTCACTTACGGCTTGACTTACTGGCGAAACAACTTCTCTATTTCCA